>Ga0268252_1001095_pt1 | contig 15964 bp, 22 predicted proteins | sample AgamicMgSfrz_FD_200244 | JGI IMG/M metagenome (GOLD analysis project Ga0268252, IMG submission 200244) | Agave microbial communities from Guanajuato, Mexico - Mg.Sf.rz (v2) (version 3) | ecosystem: Host-associated > Plants > Phyllosphere > Phylloplane/Leaf | place: Guanajuato, Mexico | collected... | reverse complement strand
CATGCTTCGTGTTGCGTTTTGGAAATGTAGCATTTACCTTAGTGTAACCTTAGCGTTTCTCAGCATCTTTATAGCAGCAAGCACTAAGTTTTTCTAAGTACTATATACAAAAAAAGTTAGGTTTTATCAGGTTTTGTATCATTCAAAAACCTTAACATTTCCTAACTTTTGTTGCATTATCTCCGAGCAGTACGTTCCATTTCTCTCTCTATAACCCATTTCTTTAATCTTTTGTTATGCCACTGATTCACAGCAGCATACCTACGTACAGTCTGATAAGGGATACTGTATTTATTAGAGACATCTTTTAATGTCACGCCACTACCATGGCCAGAACAGATAAAGTACTCCTCCGCTAGGTTCCAATTATATTTTTGATTCATCGTCTTCACCTCGCCATAACCTTCCCCTTTGTATAAAAAATGGTACAACTTACTAAAACCTTACTATTTCTTACGGTCAGAGTTTCAGATATACCATTTAAACGAACGAGAATGGCTTATATTAAACTTTAATAACACCAATATACAAATGTATCAAACCTCTCCAAAAAACCCTTAAAAACAAATCTGATCTCCTATTTTTATACTAGGTTTTACAAGGTCCTTATTCACCCTCCAAAGTTGGTGCTTCAAATTTCAAGCAGGGTAATACTCATTTCTGAGTAAGAGGAGGACGGTATTCCATCCCCCTTTATTTCTGTATTAACAAAGGTATTCTTTGACTAAATTCTCGTTTAATGATTGGTAATCGATAATGTACTCGACTGAATATACTGTTTCTCCCCCTGCTTCAATCTCTAATTTTCCATCTACAATCGCTAAAATTTGATCCGGACTAACAGTAGTTGTATAAACTTTTCTTGCAGAGGGATTTCTACCACGTCCAGCAAATATTTCTGCAATTAATGGGTCAGTTGTCCAAGACATCCCTAATTTAGATTCAGCCTTACAACCTCGATAAATCATAACTGGTTCTGTAGGCTTTTCTATTGTTTCATGAGGGATATAGCCTAACTCCTTGAATTTATAAAGCCACCATTCATAACCACCGAAAGGCTCGATAATCTCCATATGCTTCCATACGTAAATCAAGTTATAGGCTCTTTGCTCATCGGTCATTTTATCCCACCATTTACTTAAGAAATGGGGACGATCAAGGGGATGGGCCGAAAAGATGGATACACTAGGGTTTGTAGCAGTCTCAGCTAATTTACGTCGCTTTCTTACAGGTCCCCATAATAACTCATGAGCAACTCGTCCTTTTAGTTCTGTTACCAGTTCATTGAATAACCCCATTCTCTTCACTCCTTTTTACTAAATAAGGGACCGACAACCGCCAGTCCCGTGCTTCTTACTTGTATTTACTCATAATGCGTTCAAGCCGCATCTTGATTAGTTGATTACTTGCCCCACCAGAAGCCCACTTATGTTTTATTTCCTCTTGAAGTGCTTTATAAGCTCTATCTGAATTACTCAACACTAATTCTTCTAATCTTGCCTTATTCCTAGAAAGGTTACCTGCTAATAATGCTCGTTCGTTACCCTCTGCCCCAATCTTGTCCATTTGCTCTGAGAAAAGATATAGGTTGTTTAATATATATCTACCGAAAGCTTTGTTTCCTGTTAGTTCAACCTTGTTTATCATTTCGTCTAATGTCTCTAGAACTCGTTGTCCACTTCTAGCCAGCATTAGCTCGTTTTTAATTTTCCCTTGATATTCCATGTTTCGTAGGAGGCGTTTATTCGCTTCAAATTCGGACATATCACTATCAGCAGCCAATTTCTTTTCTAAATCCTTAGTAAGATCCGTTACCGTTTGATTGTATTGTTTGGCATGCTGATCACATTCTGCAAAATACTTTTCCGCTAATTCCTTAGTCTTCTCTCGAATAGCTGTATTTTTGCCCTCTTGGGTATATAACGGACCCTCTAAAGCCTGAATCTTTTCTATTTCTTGATCTACTGCTGCAAAGAAAGCTTGTGATGCTTCCATACCTGTGTATTCAGTCAGCTTCTTGTACTTTCTGTAAGTATCCGTCCCTTTTAAATACTCGATATGCTCATTTACATTCATTTCTTGACCGTTCATACTGCTTTCCCCCCTCTATTATCATAATTTTCAATAATCTTTTTAGATAAGTTCATCATGGTTTGTGCTTCGTTCTGTATCGGACGTAGTGTATCTACAAGTTCTTGTTCATTTGTTATTAAATAAAGTCCCTTGTGTTCACCTTCACGGCTACTTCCAATAAGATAACCGTGGTTCATAATTAAATCATGTTTGATGGCAAATATATCGCGTCTATTGAATGCATTATTTGTATTTGATATGATTTTATCGACTGTAACTGAGTTCTCTTTTCCTGGTTTCAACTGCGCCAACAGTTGTAAATATCTTTCGGGCAAATTGAGCTCTTTTTTATTGTTTTCCATCTTGTCCCCCTATCCCAGTAACAATGGGTTATCTGTTAGTATTTTTCTTGCTATCTGCTCAAACTCTTCTAGCGTAGGCTTATTAGGAAAGTACTCTGTTAAATCGACCATCTCTCCTCGATCATTAAAGCCGTTAGCTGTTCTCCAAGTAAGATCATAATCAATCAATATCTTTTTACTAGCATCGTCATACAGATATAAATCGTTTTCCTCATAAGCAACCATTAATTATCTTCCTCCTTCGCTTTACGTTCCCAATATTCAATTTGATACTGTTTAATCTTGGCCTTGTTCTCAGGCTTGGCTCTCCAATTTCTAGCAGTTTGATTATAGCGCTCACGATTTTTCTCTCTATATCGTCTGTAATACTCACGTTTCGCTTCTGCTGCTATTTCTGACAAACGTTCTTGGTTCATCGAGATTCCTCCCTTCTCTATAAAACTCCATGAGATTTAGCTGCTTTATAACAGGTAGGACACAATAAGATATGTTCAGTCCTATCTTCATAAGGTAGCAACACTTCTTTATAGGCTGCGTTATCAGTAAGCTTTTCTTGACATCCCGAACACTGGTTATACTTATAGATAGACTCCTTCTTGTTAAAATCCCCGTGATAAATAATCCCCAAGCTAAAACCCCCAATACTTTGAAAATACAAGCCAACTAAAAACGCCATAGTCCAATTAATAAATGTTTATAAGGACACGTCATGTCCACCTCATAAAAGTTTAGATAGACGTTGAATTGTTTTGGTAGAGACATTTAGTTCTTTTGCCAACTCCACATTTGTTGCACCAGGCTTTTTACTCTTTATTTTTCTTAGTTTTTCTATCTTTTGAGCTTGCTCCGTTTTTCGTTGCTTTAGATGTTCATACTGAGGTTTAACCCCTGCAGCTCGCCTTTCTTTGCGTTTACGAGTAGCATCATGTTCCTTAGATATTTGCTCTCCAACAATTCGTTTTAACAACCGTTGTTCTTCTGTTGTTATCTCTAATATTTCAATTAGATTCGTTGTTTTATAAGGCTTTTTGATACCATCATTTTGTCTCGCAATAACTTTATATCCATTATCCTGGTAGTGTTTGAAAAACTCTTTCGCATCTTCATACGCACTCTTTACAGTACGTCTAAATTCCGCTTTAGATATAGGCTTGTCTACCTCGCTATGGATACGCTCAAGTACATTTAACATAAAGCCCTCTGTATCACTTAAGCTATTGCATATTAATGACTGGTGATAAGCATAAATGTAAAGAAACGTATTTCTTTTATGCGATAAGTTTCCGTTTCTTAGATGAATTAGTTTATCTAAATCTACTAGTCTAGCGTTATTTGTTTTGTAAAAAAGAGAAAGGCTTGCAGGAACAATGCGTTTAATTTCAGCTTTCTTTTTTCCTTTATAGTTAAAGCGATCTAAGGGCTTACAATAAGCTTGTAATTCTTGCAAAGTATAAGAATATGGATTCCATATGTCAGACTTTACTATTTTGCCATTTCGTTCATTAATGCTGTTTGGTACTCTCATAACCCTAGATAAATCCTTGGCGTTACTGTCCGCTCCAATATGCCTCATCTTACTTATGTATTGTTCAGTGATGTATGAGGTTAGCCAAGCCATATTCGGAGCAGCCCCACCGTCTATCGTATAAAACAACTGAATCCCTCGACTTGTTAGAACTAGATTAGGTTCAGGAATTATTTTTTCTAAAATTAAAACTTGTAATTCGTCCAAGCCTTGCTCGATACTTAAGCCTTGTTTGTACTGATCTAAATCAATACCGATGTTTCTAATTTGCTTCAATTCACGCGTTTGACGTTCCCCGAAGGTGAAACTATTCAAACTAATAAACCGTTTCTCTACGCCCGATGTATCACGTATCAAAGCATTTATATCTTTTAAACCGTATGATTTTTGAAAATTAAAATCTGTAATTGTTACATATCCAGTTGTTTTATTTCTTCCGAACCAACAAGATATCCAATCAGTTAAGACTTCTTGCTGGGGCCTGATTTTTTGTACTTCGGACACGAGAAATAGACCTCCCTTCACTTTTATTAGCGTTTGGGAAGTCTAAAGGCATATTTGTCCATAATCGTGTTTATAATGTATCGATAGTTGTATATTCTGATAGCAAAAATGTAAACTGTAGGTTACATTTTCTATTGAATATATAAACTATATATTGTACTATTAAGTTAATAAGATATTAATAAAATGTTTTTACTTTTGTGCAACTAGTTGTTACATTTGTATAAAAACATTTCACTAAGTGATCAAAATAAAAACACTATTTGCCGTAGGTTTTTATTTAAAACAATAGTAAATAATAACATTATTGTGGTGCCCATCCACGATCAGGAAGCTAATTTGCCTTTAGACTTCCTAATTAAGGGATAATCCGATTTGCCGTCAGATTACCCAATTAAAAGACAGTTTGCCGCTGTCTTTTTTTTATTACTTTTAAGACTATTCTTAATATGTTTATTTTACCATAAACAAGCTGGAAAAACAAGCGTTCGATTACATAAAAATCCTTTATTGACGCGGGTTTGACGCGTTTTTTATTACCCTTTACTTCGCTCGTGAAATGCTGTAGAATAATGCAGTTTGCTTCCAATAATTTCTCTCCATCTCATGTTATCTCATGTTATTTCATTAAATTTTTCTTTTTTGCACGAATTAATGTACTTTTACTGATACCTGTGATTTCTTCAACTTGTTTATACGAGTGATTCTCTAATAGCTCCAATGCGTGAGCAATTTGCTTCTTGCTGAATTTCTTAGGTCTACCCTCTACAAAATCCGGACGTTGTTTAGCTATCGCTTTCCCTTCTTGTGTACGTTCAATAATCATATCTCGCTCAAATTCTGCAAAAGAACTCATGATATTAAATACTAACCTTCCTGTTGGAGTGTCTTCCACTAATCCCATGTTTAAAATATGCACCCTAACTCCTTTCTCAAATAAAGCTTTTACTGTTTGAATACCATCTACAGTCGAACGAGCAAAGCGATCTAATTTAGTAACAACTAAGGTATCTCCTTCTTTCAATTCAGCTAGAACTTTTTTAAACTCTGGACGCTCTGCTTTTGTTCCTGTGAATGCTTCTTTGTAAATCACTTCGCACCCTTCTTCAGTCAACTTATTTACCTGCTCCTCTAATGAATTTCCTTTTGATGCTTGACCTTTTGTACTTACCCTTGCATATCCATATTTCATGTCTTTTTCTCCCTTCAATTATGACACTAAGTTACGACACCGTTTATTACCTTTATTATCGTACATTTTACAATCGGTGTCAATACTCACAAGTTATGACACCCTTTGTTTTTATATTAAGTTACACTACTCTTAAAATTGTAAAACCTGATATGATGAATTTAATATCTGTTTTTTACAGATAATTTATCGAGAAGAGGGATATGATGTCTGAATCTACAATCTACAAACACTCTAGAGAATTAATGTTAAGAATCTTAAATGACATGCACAACATCAGAATGGAACTCTTTCACCTTTTTCAAAACAATAAGTTTGAAGAGCAAATATCCCTGTTTTACAATCACGACATGATCACTTATAAGCGTGATTCAGTAATTAAACGACTAGGTGAACTAAACATTGAAGCGAAAAATGCTAATTCAGGTCTTTTTTCAGATTTAATGTCGTTTAATATTGCCACTCAGAAAGCTTTTGAAAATTATACTCATACACAATCTATCCTAAATGAATACCATAATAGCCATATACTCCGTGAAGAAGCCAAGTCTTCTCTACATAAAAAATATCTCATGCACCTCAATTTGAATAAAGAATCTAAATGTTATTTTACAGATATTGAATTATTAGCTTTCGAAAACAAGTGGTGAAACTCATTAAAAAAACAAAAAAGCTCACACGCTCCTAAACTGGAGTATGTGAGCTTATCTTTATTTGGTTACTAACTTATCAAATTCAATACGTTTTTCCCCACCTAAATCTTCATTACCGTTAAATGCACCGTTTACTAACTTATTTGGTGGGTCCATAATAATTTTAATACTCTTCGGCAGTTTATCGCCTTCCAGTGGTAGGATATCATAGCCAGTTTGTTTCACTTTCCCGAAATACGTTTGAACAACCTCGTTCGATGATCCAATACCATTATCACTACTTAACTGTTCGCCTGTATCAGTGACAATCGTAAATGTACCGTTATAATCCACATCATCTTCTAATGTGTTTTCAACTTCCATTGCGAGCATAATAGCCTTTGTATTTGTTTTACCTTCATATTTTTCCTCTGACTGCGCTTCAGGACTTAGTTCTACATCAACTAAAGAAGGGACAAATGATATTTTAAACCCATTAAAATCTACTGTAGTCACTAAGTTTTCCTTACTTGATAAATCCCCTTCGAACATCCCTAACATTTTAATATAGCCATCGTCATTTGTGATATCGTACTTTCCATCTTGAATACCTGTAGCATTCTCAGGCATTTCCGCATCCTCATTGTTTGCTGTTTCTTCTTGTTCAGGAGTTCCAGTGGCCTCTTCTGTAGCTGTTTGCTTTGTTTCGTCCCCTTTTGTAGTAGCTGTGTCCTTGCTGCTACATGCACCTAAAACCAAAAATACGGTAAATAAGAGTAACAAACATATTTTTTTCATAAAATCCCCCTATGTTACTTTTTTCTCCCAAAAATACAACTCAATTATAGTCCTTAACGATTATTTTTGTAACAATTTATGGATAAAAAGAAAAAATAAAAAGGATCAGGTATTCTACCTAATCCCAATTAATTGTTTATTTGTTTATAAGTTGATCTCTTTGCCTGTTCCAATGACTAACATATCTTTTAAGGCAAGTATGACCCCTTCTTCTATCTTGTCAATGTATACGACTTTTTTTGATTCTTCTTCGATTGAATGTAAGCCATCCTCAAAACCTTTAGCAGCTAAATACCCTTGTATGAAATGGTGCTTTTCTAATTCTCTTATGTAGGCAGAGTTTGTATTTACAAATTGATTCAGGGCGTCCTTGTCCTTTTGGGAACTTAACTGTTCTTCTAGTTGAACTAACATTTTTGATTCATTATTCTCTTTTTTTAGTAGACCCTTAGTTGACTTTACCCCTCTTGAAAATAATCCCTCTGCTTGGACCATTAGATTTTCTTTTGTTGTTGCGACCATTTCTAATTTCCCCCTTTTTTGGAATAGCCACTTAGTTTTTACAATATTATTAAGTTGAATTCATTTTAAAACGAATATTTCGTTTTGTAAAGATATTTTTCGTTTTTTTACCATATTTTCGTTATAAAATGGTAATATAGTTTTAAAAAGGAGGATTTAACATGAAAGAGATTAATTTATTTGATGTAAGTGTTAAAACGGCTATTAGAATTATGATGGAGGGCACTGAGTACGATCAGTTTCAAAAACTCTCGAAGGCTTTAGATATGCCTAAGTCTACATTTCAATCAGCTTTAGACAAGGATTCCTTGAGGGTACGTGACTTATTAAAAATTGCTGAATTCTTAGGATATAATGTGATTTTAGAGAAAAAAGAGGAGATTAATAGTTAACCTACATAACGAAAAACAGGGAAGGTTTTTCTTCTCTGTTCACTCCCTCATATACCTCTATCTAATTCACCTAACCACTCCCACTTCAAAATTCAGCATTAATTTATTGTTTCAAAATATAGTCGCTAATATATTAAATAAAATTGCTTAAAAACAAATTTATTGGTTATTCAACAACTGAAATTCATATACTGTATTACAGGAAAACGTAACAGCCGCCTACTCTAGAACGATTAGGTGAGCAGAGTAACGGGCAGTTTAAAGGGCAATTAACTGCACCACTAAAGTCTTTTAATTTACTCCATGAAAATAAAAAACTACTACGACACGGCAATGTCATAGTAGTTAATTGGATTCTTTACACAACAACCTGACCCTTAATACCTTTAAACTCAGGCAACCCCTTTAAAAGTATCTGGCAGTGCTTTTAAAAGGGGCTCTTTTTTGTCTTTTTATAAATATAAATCGTGAACATAAATGACCCTATTTGTATCATGGTACTTATTGTTTGAAGGAAAATAAAAAAAGATAAATTTGTTACACTCACTGGATCCAATAGTATCACCCTCCCTCCTTGAGAATGACCTTATGAGATCAGTTATTGTATAGAGAATACATAATACAGTGTATTAAGTTTTTTTGATTTATTTCGTAAATTCGTACGCACGTATCACGCTCTTTCTGTCGAACTTATCTAGGACAAACCTCCGACAGTAATATTGGTTTATTCACAAAATGAGTAATAAAGTTTACAATTATTTTTAAAGAACGGGACAAAGAACGCGTTCCGATAGGGAGGTAATAGCTTGGATCATACTGAAAGAGCTTATACCACAAAAGAAGTAAGCAAGACTTTAAATGTTGTAGATTCCACTATAAGAAAATGGTGCTTATCACTTGAAAAGAACGGGTACGTTTTTATGAAGAACGACCATAACCAGCGTCTATTTCTCGAGAAAGATTTAGTGGCCTTAAGGCACTATCAAACTATGGTTAAAGAAAATAATTTCTCAATGGATAACGCTGGAATGGTGATAGCAGCAAAGTTTTCAAGCCCGTTCCCGAACGGGACGGGGGACGTTCCCGCCGTACAGAAAGAGAATGAAGAACGCCCTCAAGCACGTTCCGATAGCCGTTCCTCAGAGCGTTCCGATGAAAGAATAAACAAGCTTATTGAATATGCTGAGAAACAAGAACAGTTTAATAAGGAGTTAGTCGAGCGTTTAGATGCTCAACAAAAATACATTGAAAAGCAACAACACTACATAGAGGAACGCCTAAAAGAACGTGATGAAAAATTGATGGAGTCTCTTAGAACATTCCAGGAGACGAAACAAGAAATGTTACAGATTGCAGCAGCTAAAGAAGAGGAGAAACCTAAACAAGGATTCTTTGCACGTTTGTTTGGAAAATAAAAAAAGCCGACCTTATTTTTAAGGAAGGCTCATAACGAAAAGTAAATAGGACTAACAATATTTCGTGAGTCATATCAACAGTAAAGGCGCAGCGAATCCTACACTTTTACCAATGCCAACAAGTAGTTGCATAATCAACGGCATCATTTGCACCAATATATAACCAATTGATGCATTCTGAATTAGTGAGATACCTTGATCTTTACGATTAATCATAAACAGCAAAGCTCCTCCAGTTAGCATAACTAATGCAATGGGATAGGATAACGCTTGAATCATATCGACTAAAGGCATAAATGCTTCAATAACCTTCTGTTTTGCTTCTCCTTTGACATATTCTACGGGCCCTGCAGCATAAGCATGGGTTGTGAGAATCTTATCTGCAATACTGATAGCAGTTGCCCCGGTTGCAAGCGTGGTCAGAGACGCTTTTAACCCTTTGGCTTCTGCTTTTTTATTGAATTGCTTTACTATCTTTTTAATATCCTTAATCTGTTCCTCTTGTAAAAACTCTTTCACACTACCTACTGTTTGGATCTTCTGAGTAAAAAACATGATGACCACTCCTTTTTTAATGAAAATCATTAACTGTAAAAATACGATAGTCCAATCCATCAAGAAGCTTAGTCAATTGTTTGCGACGAAACTCTGTTGTTGTGATCCAAATAAAGCAGGGTGTAGTTTCAAAGAACCCTAGTTCAATTAACCTTTTGTATTTTTCAATCTTAATTCGATTCTTACTCATCTTCTGTGTGTGATCAGCTTCTACGATATGGTAACGTTTATCTTGTTGAAACAAGGCATCACAGACAACTCTAGTTTTCTTCTCTTCTTTAAACCCTAGTCTTATTTCATTTCTCCAGGTAGAAGGGCTACCATAACCAATATAAATAGAATTTCTCATGATAAAGTGCTTTGCTTGTATAGTCTTTTTGCGTACCTTTGTAGCATTCACACGTTCTCTTCCTTCAGTGTTTAAATAATACACGTTCTCTCCGTCTCGAAAATGGCTCACATAAGTTTCTAACTCTTTCATAACCCTTTGGGCATTCCTAGCACTTCCAAGCCCATGAAGGACTTGTATTTGCGATCTAGTAAGGTAATCAAGCTTCTTCAAAGAAAGGAGTATACTTTCTTGTCTCTGTTCCTTTTCGATAGCTCTGTTCATGCTGTCCATTCTCCTTCCGGGATTTAATATTAATGTGAGGCTGAATAATGGTGTTTATGAAGGTGTTTTCGATATATGGGGTTTGAATGATATGCTTTTTATGAGCTTTATAAATAGCTCTACCTTGTATGAGTGGTAATTTCTCTGCTCCTCCTTCATCTAACACGGCCATACTTGCAATTTGCGTATCTAATACAAAGCAAATGCGTGAGATTGCATTTCTCTTAACCTGCGATGAAACAGTTTCTTTAGTGGGGTATTGTGTAGCGTATAAGAGTCTATATCCTGCAGCTCTTCCTCTTCTGGCAATATCCTTTAGGATGTTTTGACAGTCTTCATCCTCTGCAATGTCTGCAGCTTCATCAATCACAATGAAATGACGTTCCTTTAAACCTGCTTCTTTCACGTCCTCAAATCCATTCACTTCTAAATACTCCATCGTCTTATTGACTCGTTCCTGTACGTCTTTCAAAGCTTCTAGAGCTTCATTTTGGTTCTTAGCAATAGTTTCTACCTGCTTAACTTCTTTAAAGCGACTGAATGACAAACCGCCTTTTAAATCAATAAGGGTAAACGATACGTCATTTGGCTTACGATGTATTAATGTTGTAATGAAGACCTTTAGCATGTTGGATTTACCGTAGTCTGTGGCTCCTCCTACAATCGTATGGGCCAGTTTATCAAAGTCATGTTTGATAAGGGCTGATTTGTTATTGATTCCTATAGGGACCTCCCAACCTTTCAAGCGTTTAAAAAGAGATTCATCAAAGAGAAACATGTCTGTTAATGTGTGGTCAAATACACGGAAAACTAACATCCCATCGAATTCAATTTCCACTGTCTTATTAAGCTTCATTTTCTTCTGTAGCATTTCCTTGAAGCTCTGTACAATGTCACCTTTCCAATTAATCAATTTAAAATCAGCAAGAGAAAAATCTAATAGTGTTTTTTTAATGTTCAATCCATCCTGGAAGTTATCTAACTTATTCTTAAACTCGTTTGCTGACAAACCTTGAGGCATTTGAAAAACATATTCAGTGTATCCACTTTTTCGAGTTCTACGTTGGATCCGTATTGCTTTACCATCTTTTGCAACAAGCCCACAATTTTTAGCGATATTCTCAATCTTTTTAGTATCATTCCCTCCTAACCCAGACTGATAAATGTACGTATAACCTAATAACCCTCCCATAGCTGCGCTGGATAGAATCTCAACAAACAATACCGCCACCCCTTTGTTATATCTCCTTAAGAGATAGTCCTTGTTAAAACGACTAGATAAAATAGCTCTGAACGTTGATAACATCACCTTTTTTGCTACGCTTCTGCGTTCGTGGGTCGAATTCAGTACCGAATAATGAAAACGAACTGTGTTAACGACCTGTAAAACGTTCACTTGTTACGACTTCTTTTGTGTATGATAAAGCGTATTACGTTCCGTTTGTCCAATATTCACCAATGAGCAAAATATTTTTTTACACCATGGTGAAAGTTGTATAAGCTATGGTGATTACGTCAATAATGCTCCTAAATTATTAATCGTAAAAGGAGAGAGTTATAATGTGGGGCATAGGTAAGAAACGTAGCAAAGTGGGAAGATTTTTAGATAAGCATGGATATACGCAAGAGGATTTATGTAAAGCAGCAAATATTGGACGCAATACAGCTAGTCGAGTGTGTTCCGATCCACAATACATGCCAAGTACACCAGTAATGCAACGGATTATTAAAGCACTAAAGAAACTAGATTCAAACGTTAGAGTAGATGATTTCTTTGATATGTAAAAAAACTATTATGATTGATGGGCTCGGCATTTCCGACCCCTATGCCTGGAGGGCTGAAAGTTCAGCTTTCATAGTCTATAGGGGTGCGTCAAATATGAAGCAGGGGTATTACTCATTTTTGAGTAAAAGTTCACTTCCCCCCAACTTTGGGGATATCTCATTACATAAAAATATAACCTCACTCAAATCTGAGCCAGGCTTAATACTGTCATTTCAAATGATGGTATCTGCAATTATGCAGAGTACACAAAATAAAAAAAGCCTATTATAAGGCTTCTTCTGGAACTGGAGTTATTTGAGGAAATAAATAATTGTATCTGCTCATCATATGATTGTTTCTTCCCTGTCCTGATATTTCATCTTTATAACCAAAAAGCATTCTTAATTGATTATTAGAATAATCCATAGCTTCTCTTAACTGTTTTGTCTTCCAATCAGGATTAGCTAACGTAAGCAAATTTAATTTATTCATCTCTCGAATATCGTATTGCGACTTAAATACCATAAATTCCGATAAATAAGAACTTAATTGAACTCTTCTGACTTCTTCTTTTTTCCCGTCCCATCTAAAAATTCTAATTTGATCCTGGAATTTATTAATATTATCTCCCTGCATTAAAAATCGATAAATTAAATCACTTTTCACTACAGGCTTGTCATCATCGATACACTTATAAGATTTCTCTATAAGAAAGACTACCATCCCCATAAACATATCAATTATTTGCAAAGGAATAGATTCATCAGATTGTTTTGGTTTTACCGAAGTTACTTGATAGCTTTTTCCTCTGTAAAGAGAATGAGCATTCATTTGACGATGTAACTGAGAATACAGTCTGAATTTCCCATACTCATCACTATGATCAACTAAAATTCTAACTTCATCATAGTCAAATGACTTTTCCCTAGTTAAACCATAAAAAAGGCGCTCAGGTATTTTTATGTAAAATAAACTTCTTAATTCACTGGTACTAATATTTCTTTTTTCTGCCATCTTCAACGCTTGGTCATTATCAACGATAAATAAGTTCAAACGCACTTTTGAATTTATGATATGGTGCAATAGTTGAAAATAAGGCGCAATAGACCTATCGTTTTTATAACGAGTAAAGTGAAATTCACTTGTTTTATTGTTTAGCTTCAATATTTTTTTTACAGACTGAACGTTTTTTCTTATTTCTTCCTCGCTTCCTCCATAAGCTCCATAATAAGAATATTTTTTTGTGTCGTCTAATTTATTGGATTCATCAAAAAAAATCAAATATTTCAAAGTTAGCTTCTCCTCTTGACTTCTACTTGTACGTATAATAATATAATATTATATTAAAAATTGATACACTTTCCCAGTCACCGTTTATTGATAGGGATCAAATAGAGAAATCCTCCTCAGTCACCGTTTATTGACAGAGCGTGGATTTTTATTTTGCCTAAAAAGTGTCATAACTCAATAGTTTTGACACTTCACAAAGTAATAAAGATAATAACCACAAAATGAAGGCTCTTTAGGTGTCTTAACTTAGTGTCATAAATGAGTTTGTGAAATTCTGATATAAGACGGCACTATCTTGTGCTTTCCTTCTAAGGGTATAGGTTGAATCTATATCCTCTTGTCACAACTTACATAAAAAAACGACCTACCTTCAAGATAGACCGTGTACGTTACTTCGTGTATTTAACGGACGAAGCATTTTTAGGTGTCCGAATTCTTCACATCCGAATTAACTTGATAGGAATAATGTTCCCAATTATTCCAAATAGATATTGGTTATCCCAGATAAGAAATTGTATTATTAAAGAAAAGGAGGGATACGTACATGAGTTCTCATTTTTTAGGTAAAAGCTACATCTATCAATTTCACGTTAAGCATAACGGGATGACACTTCATGGTGCTGCAGCCCTTAACAAAATTTTAGCAACTGAAGAAGGACGTCAAGGTTTACGTGATATGGACAGAATTGTGGACCTTATTACGAATTTCCAAACATCTTATGAAGAAGAATTAAATAGGTTTATTAATATTATTGAGGAAACTGGTGAAGAACCTTACTACACCATAAATTACGATAACATAGGCGTTGGAGAAGACAGAAGGGATGGATTAAGACGTATAATACATGGTGACCCCGACACGGAAGCTTTTATTCACCACGTAATATCTACCCTTCCAAATGGAGATGCAAAAATCATTAAAGAAAACCTATCTTGTATAAAAGAAAAATTTAATTTTCAACTAGATGGTGAGAATCGTAATAAACATTTGGTTGAAGTATGGTAGGAACATCATAATTAAATGCTAAACAGCCTAGACACGAGATCTCGGCTGTTTTTTACTGTAAAAATCCATCAATTCGCAACAAGATATTACGTAGGGCATCCTGTTTCCCTCGTCTAATAAACTCTTTTGAAATAAGTATCATTAACCTTTCCAAGCTATAAAACTTTGTATGGTTCGTTTCTAAAAGAATGGACTGTTTATCATGAATGATGTTAAACGTTTTTAATTTATTTTCTTTCATTGGATCAACCTCCTTTTTAAAAAGAATCGTGAAATTCAAGATAGTTTATATAGTGAAGTTTAGTAAGGTTCTATCCCTTATTTCTAATGGGCGGAAAATTCCGCTCGTTAACAGGGCGCAATTATACATAACTCTGTTTTGTCATTACGAAGCTACAATGAGCTTGATTTAGATGCACTCAAATTTGAGTTTATCTAAAATTGTTTGGCCTTCGGTTAAAAAAGAGAGAAGAGAAGAGCATAAGGGGTTTTTGCTATCACTGGGTGTGATAGGCTAGGCAAAGCCTAGTAAAACCGTGATATCAAAGAAAGTTACGGAATGTCCCCTTTGTGTCCCTTTTTCAGAGTCTATATCCTTTTTAAAAATCCTAATTCATCTTTAATTTTAAGCGATGTCCCCTTTATGTCCCCATATCTCAAACAGTTTTTTCGAAAAAAAAGAATCGTTTGCAAAACAAACGCCCATTTACACACCATAAAAAATGATGTTTCAATGGGCTCAATTTTGAGCTGGTTCACTCAATTACTCTACGAGGGTTAAAGCGCCTGTGTCATTAAATGACACGCCAACAAATGCCTACTTTTCATTTCGTTTCTCCATTTCCTTTAAAAAAATGGAGATGAGATAGAGCTGAGCTTCTTTCACTACTTTTTCAAAGTTTTCTCCTTTTGTTACCGTCACTTTCATTTCAAACACTCTCCTACTTGTCCTGTATTTGTAACGAAGTATTCCCAGATAGATTTTCTATTTATCTTTGGGATTCCTTGTTTTTTGTATGGTAATTGTGTAATTAAAATCGATATGAACGATTTAGAACAGTAGGTTTCAAGCTTTAAATGTTAGTGGTTGTTAGCATTTTGATGCACCCTTTTTCCTGTATTAAGGTTGCAACAAGGTTGCATTAGCGTTGCATGTATAAATAGTGCAGTTACCGGCTTTTATTTGTAGTACTCATGCTTCGTGTTGCGTTTTGGAAATGTAGCATTTACCTTAGTGTAACCTTAGCGTTTCTCAGCATCTTTATAGCAGCAAGCACTAAGTTTTTCTAAGTACTATATACAAAAAAAGTTAGGTTTTAT
>Ga0268252_1001093_pt1 | contig 15970 bp, 13 predicted proteins | sample AgamicMgSfrz_FD_200244 | JGI IMG/M metagenome (GOLD analysis project Ga0268252, IMG submission 200244) | Agave microbial communities from Guanajuato, Mexico - Mg.Sf.rz (v2) (version 3) | ecosystem: Host-associated > Plants > Phyllosphere > Phylloplane/Leaf | place: Guanajuato, Mexico | collected... | reverse complement strand
CTAGTGAATCAACAGCTACATCTATAATCCGACCATCTCGGCCGATAATAAACGCCTGATGCACTTCATCTATAAATGCAAACGCAGCTACACACAGCCATGCTTTTATGTAACGATAGCTCTGCTTCTTTAAATTCCAGTAAAAAAGCAAGCCTAGCATGCCGAAAAAAGAAAGGTGGGCAATTTTTCGCACAATGAACTCAACGTTAAAACCGTAGCTGTAGGCTGTGAAAAATTCACTGCCAGGGTGCAGTACAGACCAAAACGTAGCGCTGTGATCCCAAGCGGATGGATTCGTCCAGCTAGAAGGATCCGTTACTTCTAAATGCGGCGTGTGGGAGAACTTTGAAATAGATAATAGCAAAAGAACTAATAAAACACGTTTTAAGATCATTAAAAAACTCTTTTCTCTACAAAATTTTCACTTAATGATAAAAAAAGATGATGAAAAATGCAAGGAATTAGTTAGAGTATATAAAGTTATTGAGTCTTGTGAACTATATATTGAATAGGTGTAAATAACTATTATTTGAGTGGTTTTCCCAATATAAATGCAGTGTTTAAGGGGTTGGTTGCGTTTTCAATATAACAAAGAAAAAATCCTTTTTAATCAGAAATTTAAAAATAAATAATTCTCTAGGCTCAATAAATAGAAGGGTTTCACTGATAAAATAAGTCTCGGAGAGTTATTTGGAATAAAATTCTTTTTGGTGAAAATAAATCTAATTAATATAAATAATTAGTATATAGTTATAACGTTTATCGTGATGAAAAAAGACTATTTCAGATACAAAAAACGTCATAAAAAGATGAAATTAAGTCATTTGATATTTTTCGACAAAATAAGACATTGAAGGGTTAATATGCCTATGATAGTATTTCATAAGTATAAACTAGTTCGTATAGCTCATTTAGAGGGTAAGGAGGAAATTAAAAATGATTGATCTTCACTGTCATATTTTACACGGTATTGACGATGGTGCTCAAACAATAGAAGAAAGCTTACAAATGGCAAAGCAAGCAGTAAGTGAAGGGATCTATACGATTGTTGCAACTCCCCACCACCAAAATGGCAAATACATAAATGAAAAAAATGAAATTATACAGCGAGTGGAACGATTAAACACGCATCTGCATCAAGAAAATATTCCTCTTACGATATTACCAGGTCAAGAGTCTCGTATATATGGAGAAATTATCAAAGACTACCAAAACGGTAAAATACTCACTTTAAATCAAACAGGTAAATACCTGTTTATAGAACTACCGTCCAGCCAAGTGCCGAAATTCACAGAAAAATTAGTATACGATATTCAGTCGGAAGGATTAACGCCTATTATTGTTCATCCTGAGCGGAATAGCCGGCTTATGGAAGATCCAGATATTTTATATAACCTTGTGAACAAAGGAGTTCTCACTCAAATTACTGCAGCCAGCTTAACAGGACGGTTCGGTAAAAAAATCAAGAAATTTTCTATGGATTTAATTGAGGTAAATTTAACTCATATGATTGCTTCTGACGCACATAATCTTTTAGGAAGAAACTTCTATATGCAAGAAGCAAGCGAGTTGATTGCCTCTGAATACGGAATGGACACGTTATACATGTTTCATGAAAATGCAGAAGCTGTTATAAAAGGCTACGTTTGTTTCCAAGATACGCCTCAGCCAGTGAAGAAGAAAAAGTTTTTAGGGATTTTTTAAAAGACAGCATTCCTGACAACTTTCTTCTTTTTTTAGTAGTGGTGGATTAATATTCAATAAAAATGAAAAATATCAAAAAATGGTGATATCTCCTAACCACTATCAAAGGAGATACTCGGCTGTACTGTGGGTGATCAAACACCTTAGACACGATTGTTGTCAAGAGTATGGTGTGAGGGCGGGTTAGATGCCTATAACTTAACTATCTAAATACTTACGGAAAAGCTGTACATGTACAGCTTTTCCGTAAGTATTTACATCTAGTACATACCTAAACTAGTAAATAAAAAGAGAGAATGAGGGATGAAATAATGAAAAAAGTAAAAAAAGCAATTATACCAGCAGCAGGACTCGGAACACGCTTCCTGCCAGCAACAAAAGCAATGCCTAAAGAAATGCTTCCAATTGTCGATAAGCCAACAATTCAATATATTGTCGAGGAAGCGATTGCTTCAGGAATCGAAGATATTATTATCGTAACAGGAAAAGGAAAACGAGCAATTGAAGATCATTTCGACTACGCGCCTGAGTTAGAAAATAACTTAGTTTCAAAAGAAAAGTTCGATATTTTAGAAAAAGTACAGCAACCATCGAAGGTAGAAATTCATTACATCCGCCAAAAAGAACCAAAAGGATTAGGACATGCCGTATGGTGTGCACGTAAATTTATTGGTGATGAGCCATTTGCTGTATTGTTAGGGGATGACATTGTACAAGCAGAGACACCTTGTCTTCGTCAGCTGATGAATGAATACGAACAAACATTATCTTCAGTCATTGGTGTGCAGACTGTGCCTGACAACCAAACGCACCGCTATGGAATTGTTGACCCGGTTTCAAACGACGGTCGTCGTCATCAAGTGAACACATTTGTTGAAAAACCAGCACCCGGTACGGCACCTTCAAATCTAGCAATTATGGGTCGCTACGTATTTACTCCCGAAATCTTTAAGTTTTTAGAAGAACAAGAAGTAGGCGCAGGCGGTGAAATTCAATTAACGGATGCTATTCAAAAATTAAACGAAATTCAGCGTGTATTTGCGTATGATTTCGAAGGTAAGCGTTATGATGTAGGGGAGAAGTTAGGGTTTATCGAGACGACAATTGAATTTGCGTTAAATAATGAGGATCTGAGCAGTGATTTACTTAAATTTATGGAGAAGAAAATTGAGCAGTATCAAGTTAAGAATTTTAACTAGTCTTAACGTTTTAGGTTTGTTTATGAAAGAATTTAAATTAATAAAATTATTTGATAGCTGTTCTAATAGTATTTGAAGTAAGAGATATAACAACTAAAGAAGGGCGGAAAGGTATAAATGGAAGAGCAACTAACGGAAAACTCTGAAGTGATAAACAATATAGAGCAAACTTTAATTAACAAAAAAAATAGAAAATCATACCTTTTTTTCAAAAGGTTTATAGATCTTTCTATAGCAATAATAGCTCTATTAATTACTATTCCTGTTTTTTTATGTATTAGCATAGCTTATATGTTTGGTGAGAACAAAGGTCCCGTATTTTTCAAACAATTACGTGTAGGCAAAGATGGGAAAGAGTTTTATATGTACAAATTTCGCTCCATGATTATAAATGCTGAACAAATTTTAAGAGAAAACAAGGGGCTGTATCAAAAATATTTAGCCAACAATTATAAATTGGAACCAGATGAAGACCCTAGGATTACAAATTTAGGGCGTTTTTTAAGAAAAACAAGTTTAGATGAATTACCTCAATTGTTAAATGTAATAAAGGGAGAGATGAGCCTAGTTGGCCCAAGGCCTGTAATAGGCGAAGAATTGCAAGAATATGCTGAACGTCTTCCAGACTTCTTATCAGTAAAGCCTGGAGTTACTGGGTATTGGCAAATTTGTGGACGTAGTGAGGTTGGCTATCCTGAAAGAGCACACCTTGAGTTTTATTATATAGATAATCAAGGAATAAAGATGGATAGCAATGTAATACTAAAGACAATTATTTTAGTTGTATCTAGAAAAGGGGCCTATTAGAAATAAGATTTTCGTTTTAGACACTTATTATTCTTATAAAAGACTTTTCAGTCTATTATAGGAATAATTTTTTGTCTTAACTTAACATCTAGAGCAAGAAAATACTAAATGAAAATAGAATTATAAAGAAGCTAGATAATTAATTCTAATTTTAACTAAATAGAGTCCAAAATAGAATAGTTAGGTGGAATTATGTCTTCAATATCAAGAAATACTATATGGTCATTTTTCAGTATTGTTGGTGTTCAATTTATTAATATTTTGACAAATGTGGTACTTGCTAGAATACTGAGTCCAGAAACATTTGGCATTTTAGGCATGGCTATTGTCTTTGCTGGGTTCGCATTTGTTGTACAGGAGGCTGGTTTAAACTCATATTTAATCTTTAAAAAAGGGGAAATTCAAAAGGTTATTTCTACTACTTTTTGGTTAAATATTATCTTTTCTTTCATCCTTGCTGGGATTCTTCATTTTAGTTCAGGTGCTATAGTTAATTTTTATAATAATAAACAAGTTATTACAATTTTAAATTTTATTTGTATAGGTATCTTAGTTGGCTCTATAGGTAGTACACACCGAGCTCTATTAATAAAAAATAATCAATTTAAAGATATAACGAAGATTGATATCTTAGCTGAAGTGGTTTCTAGTATCGCGGCTATTTTACTAGCTCTTTATACCAATGGATTATTAGCTGTTTCAGCAAAATACGTGTTTAGACCCTTAATTCAATCTCTACTTGTTTTTAATTATTCAAGACATCGTATTAAGTTCAAAATATATATCGAAGAATTAAAAGAACTGATTTTATATAGTGGTAATGTCCTTGGTTCCCAATTATTGATGTATATGAACAATAATGTAGATTTCTTTTTAGTAGGGCGTTTCTTAGGAGACAAAATTTTAGGTATTTACACATTAGCTTTTCAGTGGGGAGCATTAGCTAGATATTATCTTTCAGGAGCTGTAATGAGGGTTATCTTTCCGGAAGTATCCAGACAGCAAGACGATCCCAGTAAACTAAAAGGTATGTATTTAAACGTAATTTCCAAATTAGCCTTTATTACACTTCCAATTTGCTTCGGTCTGGCACTTGTGGCACATGAGTTTATTTACGTATTGTACGGAGAGAAGTGGATGGATGTTGTGCCTATTCTTCAGTTGTTGCTCTTGGCTGGGGGAATATCCTCTGTCAGTGTAGTAGGAGGACCCGTGCTGCGAGGTATGGGACGTCCTGATTTAGAAATGAAACTTAGTGTATTTTCGTTTGTTTCTTTTACGGCGTTAGTTCTTGCTGGCGTAAAGCATGGCCTTCTTGCCGTTGCTATAGCAGAATGCTGCCGCGTTGTTCTTATAGAGACAACAAGATTATGGCTAATCAGAAAATATTTAGGTGTACCTGTACGAGCTGTATTTAAGCAGTTGATGCCTACTGTGCAATCGTTAGTGCTTATGATTATTGTGCTGTATGGAATAAATTTGTTAGCGATTGAAGTAAACGTATTGATTCTATTTGTGCTTAAAATTGCAATTGGTGTGGCTGCTTATATTGCCGGTTCGTTTATCTTTAATAAATCTCAGTCTAAATGGATTCTTAACTACGTTAAAAAGAAACAAGCAGCGTAAACTTTTTTGTTAAAAAGAGGGATATCATGAAAAAAAGGATATTAATTGTTAATAGCTTCTATTTTCCTACCATTGTAGGGGGAGCTGAAATTTCAACCCAATTGCTTGCAGAGGGATTATCAGGAGATTACGAAGTGCATGTATTAACAACAGGTGAACAAAAAAAGACAGTTCTTACAGAAGTTATTAATGGAGTTACGGTGCACCGTTTGCCTTCATTAAATATCTATTCGTCTTTAGATCGAAAAGACAAAGGAACTTTGAAAAAATTAATCTGGCATTTTATTAACATGTACCAGCCTGCTCAGGCAAAGTTACTGACTAAAGTATTAAAAGAAATTAAACCTCACCTTATTCATTCTCAGAATCTAATGGGTATTGGGACTTATCTGTGGAACATTTGCAACCAGCTATCCATTCCAATTGTTCACACAACGCGTGACTATGCTCTTATTGAGCCCGTAAATAGCGGTGTGGTCAATCGTTTCATTCACAAGATCAATGTAAAAAGAAGCTTGAACGTGAAAAAAGTGGTGGGTATTTCAAATTACATTTTGAAGTATCATCAAGACCATCAATTGTTTCAACGCTCCGAGGCGGATGTAATAGGCAATGTAGTAAATGCCGAACGTTTTGATCGTAATCCAAGAGTAGAGGGTGAACCTCTAACGGTAGGGTACTTTGGACAAGTGGCGTCTAATAAAGGTGTCATGATGCTAGTGAGTGCAATTCGACAGCTCGATTCTTCAATTGTGAATAAGCTGGTCATTTGTGGTACAGGAGACCAGCTTGACGAAATAAAAGAAATATCGAAGACAGATAGTCGAATTGTAGTAAGGGGAAAAGTGTCTCAAGAAGAAGTATATCAGCAGATGGCCAGCGTAAATTTAACAGTGGTGCCGTCAAAATGGGCTGAGCCTTTTGGGCGAGTAATCATTGAATCGTATCAACAAGGCACTCCTGTTCTTGCCACAGCCGTGGGTGGAATTCCCGAGTTAATTCCTGAAAAAGATCTGCTATTCGAAAGAGAAAACATAGAAGAATTAAAGGGGAAATTAACCTTTATTCAAAAAATGTCGAGCAAATCGTATGAAAAATTGGTTTCCGATAGTTACGACAATTCCGTTAAATTCAGAGATAATCTTGTAGATTACAAACGCGTGTATGAGAAAGTCATGTAACAAGTGTTATAAAGATACGCATGTAGGAGGAGTATAACATGAAAATTAGTGTGGTAGGAACTGGATATGTAGGGCTTGTAACAGGGGTATGTCTATCAGAAATCGGCCATGATGTCACGTGTATTGATACAGACATCAGCAAAATCGATAAAATGAGACAAGGACAATCGCCAATTTACGAACCAGGCTTAGAGGAGCTAATGGTTAAAAATATTAACGAAGGTCGTTTGCATTTTACAAACGTCCATAAAGAAGGATTCGAAAATTCAGAAGTTGTGTTCATCGCAGTAGGAACACCTCAGCTTCCAAACGGCTCTGCCAACTTACAATATATCGAAGCAGTGGCGGAGCAAATTGCTCAAGAAGTAACAACAGATGTAGTTGTTGTGACAAAAAGTACAGTACCAGTAGGGACAAATTACCGAGTAGAGAAAATTATCCGTGAAAATCTTAAAAATGATGTAAAAATTAGCATTGCTTCAAACCCTGAGTTTTTACGCGAAGGTTCAGCCGTTCAAGATACATTTAACGGAGATCGAATTGTTATTGGAACAGATAACGCTGAAACAGCAGCGATTCTTGAAGAGATGTACAAGCCGTTAAATATTCCAGTATTTAAAACAGACATTTCAAGTTCTGAAATGATTAAATACGCATCGAATGCATTTTTAGCAACAAAAATTAGCTTTATTAACGAAATTTCTAATATCTGCGAAAAGCTGGGGGCAAATGTAGAAGATGTAGCAAATGGCATGGGCTATGATCAGCGTATTGGACGAAACTTCTTAAATGCGGGAATTGGTTACGGAGGGTCATGTTTTCCAAAAGATACACATGCATTAGTACAAATCGCGGGTGGCGTGGAGCATGATTTTGAATTGCTTAGATCTGTTATTCAAGTGAATAATAACCAGCAGCGCCTAATGGTAGATAAAATTGTTTCTAGATTTGGTAATTTAGAAGGGAAAGTTATTTCATTGTTAGGTCTGGCATTTAAACCAAATACCGACGATATGCGTGAAGCAGCTTCTATCGTTCTAGCAAAAGAATTAGTTGCTCAAGGGGCTAAAGTGAAAGCATACGATCCAATTGCTATGGCAAATGCAAAAGCGCTGCTTCCAGAAGCGGTTACTTACGAAAAATCAGTTTCAGGTGTTTTACAAAATGCAGATGCAGCAGTAATTATAACAGAGTGGGACGAATTTAAAAATATGAACTTAAAAGACTTGCATAAGGTCATGAATGAAGCAGTTGTTTTTGACGGACGTAATTGTTTTGATGAAAAAACCGTAACAGAAGCAGGTATTGAATATCATTCTGTTGGTCGAAAATCTATTTACACTTCTAAGTCATTAATTAATTCCTAAGAGGTAAGAAGGTTAATTACCTTCTCTCTTTCTCAAAGTTTCGCTTTCCTATTAAGAATTAATTTTAATGAATGTAAGGAGAATATTATGGATGTATATATAAATGGGCGCTTTTTGACTCAGCGCGTAACAGGTGTTCAACGGTTTGCTTGGGAAATTATACAGCGCTTAGATAAACAAAAAGACGTTCAGTTTACGATTTTAGTTCCACCTAATTATAAGGGGGAACATTCGCTTCAAAACATTAAAATCAAATCAATTGGTCAATCTACAGGACATAAATGGGAGCAGTTAGAGCTACCGGTTTATGTAAAAGCAAAGCCTTTAATTAATTTCTGTAATACGGGTCCTATTTTGAAAAAAAATCAAATTGTTGTCATCCATGACACTGCTGTCTATGCTTCACCTCAAGGTTTTTCAAAAGTTTTTAGAATATGGTATAAAACCATGTTTGCATTCTTCAAGTTCAGAACCAAAAAATTACTAACGATTTCTCAATTCTCAAAAGAGGAATTAATAAAGTATTTAAAGGTCGACTCTCAAAAACTAGAGCTAATCTCTGAAGGCAAAGAGCATTTCGATTGTATCAAAGAAAATCATTCAATCCTTGAGAAGTTTGATTTAAAGCCTCAGAAATATATTTTAGCTGTGAGCAGTATGAATCCAAACAAAAATTTCAAAGCGCTAGTCGATGCTACCGAGTATCTGCAAGACGAAGATTTTCAGATTGTTATAGCTGGCGGAACGGATTTAAAAGTTTTTAATAAAATTGACATTGAAAATGAAAATATTAAGCAAGTTGGATATGTAACAGATGAAGATTTAAAAGGTCTGTATATGAATGCAGGCTGTTTTGTATTTCCGTCCGTTTATGAAGGATTTGGATTACCTCCCTTGGAAGCAATGTCTACAGGATGTCCTGTACTTGTGTCCAATGTCGGCCCGATGCCTGAAGTATCTGGTGACGCTGCTATTTACTTTAATCCGAACGAATCACAAGAACTTGCAGATAAAATTAGGTATGTCATGAACAGTGATGATGTAAAGCAAGAGTTAAAAGTAAAAGGATTAAAACAAGCTGAAAAATTTTCTTGGCAAACGGCAGCTAATCAGCTAGTCGGATATACAAAGTCGCTGGATGCATAAAAAGGCCAAAGTCTTTTTATGAAAGGAGGTTTATCCCCTATGAAAGTAATGCATATAGGTGAATACGTAAAAGGCGGAGTAGCTACTTATGTAAAGGAAGTTATCGATTATCAGAAACACTGCGAAGATATTGAAGAAATCTATCTTGTTGCAAGTGACACAAATTCTGATAAAGATTTTGATCTTCCTTCTGAGCACCTGTTTTTTTATAAATATGAACGTAATTTGAAAAGCGTTGCAAGTGCGGTTAAACAAATAGAAAAAGCAATCGATCAAGTAGAGCCTGATGTCGTACATGTTCACAGTACGTTTGCAGGAGTGTTTGTAAGGTTTCCTTTATTTTTTAGAAGAAAGAAATATAAAGTTGTTTATTGTTCACATGGATGGGCTTTCTTGATGGAGTTATCTTCCTTAAAGAAAAAGGTCTTTACGTTTGTTGAAAAAGTACTGTCTACAAAGACAGATAAAATCATCAATATTTCGCAAAATGAACAAAAGAAATCTCTTGAATTAGGGTTTACTGATAATAAATTAGCGCTCATTAACAATGGAATCAGTACAACTGTACGTGAAGGGAATCCAAACCTCAAAGTCGATAAAGAAAAAATAAATCTCCTATTTGTAGGAAGATTTGATCGACAAAAGGGGCTTGATATCTTAATTGAGTTTTTCACAAACTATAAAAATAAAGATATTCAGCTATATATTATTGGTGATAGCGTGCTAAAAAATAGTGCAATTGAAATCCCTGAAAATGTGATAAGCGTTGGCTGGGTAGATAATAACCAACTAGATTCATATTATGAGTTATTTGATGCGGTGATCATCCCTTCCAGATGGGAAGGTTTTGGATTAGTTGCCGTAGAAGCAATGAAAAACGCAAAGCCAATAATAGTAAGTGATCGAGGAGCGTTACCTGATTTAGTTGGAAATGATAATGGCTATATTTTTTCACTTAATCAGTTAAGTACATTAGAACAAATTTTGAACTTGCTTAATAAAGCTGAGTTGCGACGTAAAGGTCTAAATGGTTATGACTATTTTAGACACAACTTTACCAGTGAAATAATGAATAAAAAAATTATTGATGTATACAAACAAATAATTTAATAAGGTGGGCATAAATTTGAATTTAGTACTTTTATCAGGTGGGTCTGGTAAGCGCCTATGGCCGCTGTCAAATGATGCGCGTTCGAAGCAATTTCTAAAAGTATTAGAAGATAAAAATCAGTCGCTTGAATCAATGGTTCAAAGAGTATGGAATCAGCTGAAGAATGTTGGATTAGATGAATCATCAGTCATTGCGACGAGCAAATCTCAGGTCGATATGATTCACAGTCAGTTATCGAATGAAGCTGACTTAATTGTAGAACCTATGCGCCGAGATACATTTCCGGCTATTGCGCTTGCCGCTTCTTATATATACAGCGTCAAAAAAGCTTCATTAGACGAAGTAGTAGCTATTCTTCCAGTAGATCCGTATGTAGATGATGCTTTTTTTAATAGAGTAAAAGAATTAGAAAGAGTTGTTCAGGAAAGTGAAGCACAGCTGGCTCTTATTGGTGTTACCCCTACATATCCTTCATCTAAATATGGATATATTGTTCCGGCAGAAGAAAAGGAAGAAAGTAACGTAGATTACCTTTCAGTTAACCGATTTACAGAAAAGCCAAGTGAAGCAGCAGCAGCTGATTTAATTGAGCATAACGCTCTGTGGAATTGCGGAGTATTTGCTTTCAAACTAGAATATGTGATTTCTATTCTTGAGGCTAAAGGCTGGCCAACAGATTATGAAAAGTTGCTGAAACAATACAGTAATCTTCCTAAGATTAGCTTTGATTACGAAGTAGTAGAAAAAACAAAAGACATTGTGGTTCTTCCATATGATGGATATTGGAAAGACTTAGGAACTTGGAATACGTTAACGGAAGAAATGGGCACAGTCAAAATTGGTAAAGGTGTTATCAGCGAAGACAGCGAAGGAGTTCATTTAATTAACGAGCTAGATATTCCTGTCACAGTACTTGGGGCTTCTAACCTAGTAGTAGCTGTAAGTCCTGACGGTATTCTTGTATCAGATAAGGAATCCAGCCCTCGTATTAAAGAATTAGTAGGTGAATTTGATAGTCGTCCTATGTACGAAGAACGTCGCTGGGGATGGTATCGCGTATTAGATTATACAAAGCTTGAAGAAGAAAAAGAAGTTTTAACAAAAAGAATTGGTGTAGCGGCAGGCAAGAATCTAAGCTACCAGCTGCATGATTATCGAGACGAAGTATGGACAATCATTAAGGGAGAAGGCGAACTAGTTTTAAATGACCGCTTGCAAGTGGTAAAACCGGGAGATGTAATAAAAATAGCAGCAGGAGAGAAGCATGCAATTAAAGCAATCACGGATTTGGAATTCATTGAAGTGCAAACGGGTTCTCAATTAATTGAAGAAGACATTGTTCGGTTATATATGGAATGGGACGCTATCCAAGAGCACGTATTAAGTGTAAAAGAAGTGTAGGAGCAAAAGCAAAAAAGAGTAGCTTCATCTACTCTTTTTTGTTTGGTGTTTTTGCTACTAAAAACGTTATAAAAGTAATAATAGAGGAGATGTACAATCATTGAAACAACCTATTTTTTTACGACCATCATTTCAAGAGAGGATTTGGGGTGGGAATCAGCTGAATAAAAAGTATGGATATACTATTCCAGCTTCGAAAACGGGAGAGTGCTGGGCAATTTCTGCTCACCCACATGGTCAAAGTGTTGTAGCATCTGGAAAATTTGCTGAAAAATACTTAGGTGAACTATGGAAAGAATGTCCAGAGTTATTTGGTTATTTCGAAAGCGATGGTTTTCCTTTATTGATAAAGATTCTAGATGCAAATGATGATTTATCTGTTCAAGTTCACCCCAACGATGAATATGCTAGTAAATTTGAAAATGGTGAACTAGGGAAGACTGAATGCTGGTACATTATCGATTGCCATGAAGACGCAGAGATGATATTGGGGCACCATGCCCAGTCTAGAGAAGAATTTGTTCGATTAATAGAAGAAGGAAGCTGGGAGGGGCTATTGCAACGAATTAAAATTAAGCCAGGTGACTTTTTCTACGTTCCAAGCGGTACAATCCATGCGCTTTGTAAAGGTACGCTTGTACTTGAAACACAGCAAAACTCTGATACAACATATCGCGTCTATGATTACAATCGTTATGATGAGAACGGAAATTTACGTGAGCTGCACTTAGAGAAGGCAATTGAAGTGACAACCGTTCCCCATGTCACATCAAAAGTAGAGCCGGCGTTTATAAAAATGAGCGGAGGATCAATTACTACGTTTGTAGAAGAAGATTATTTTACAATTTATAAATGGGATGTGCAGACGGAAATGGAACTGATGCAAGATGCACATTTTCTGTTAGCTAGCGTCATTGAAGGGCAAGGAACGCTTTCCACAGAAGACGGAGAGTACGCTTTACAAAAAGGGGATCATTTTATTCTCCCGAATCATCTAGATTCTTTCAGAATAAAAGGAACGCTTCAGCTTATTGCATCTCATCCGAACCATAAAGGAGGACAGCATCGTGAATTGGAAAACACAGCTAGACAAATGGCTAACATTTAATGGACTGGATGCAGAGCTAAAAGAGGAGCTTCTTATAATGAAAGAAGATGAAAAACAATCAGAAGACGCCTTTTATAAAAATCTTGAATTCGGTACGGGCGGAATGCGCGGTGAGCTTGGTCCTGGAACGAACCGTTTGAATGTATATACGGTAAGAAAAGCAACGGAAGGTCTCGCATGTTATATAGACGAAAGTGGAGAAGAAGCAAAGAAAAAAGGTGTAGTCGTTGCCTATGATTCTCGTCATAAATCCCCTGAATTTGCTTTAGAAGTGGCAAAAGTGTTAGGACAGCATGGTATTAAAACCTATATATTCGACGAGCTTCGTCCAACGCCTGAGCTTTCCTATGCGGTGCGTTATTTAAACGCATTTGCTGGAATTGTAATTACTGCAAGCCACAATCCGCCTGAATATAACGGTTATAAAGTGTATGGCGAAGATGGCGGTCAGCTTCCGCCGGCAGCTGCGGATAAGATTATTTCGCATATGAATTGTGTTGAAAATGAGTTATCTGTTTCTGTAAAAGAGGAGCAAGAACTTTTAGCAGAAGGCCTATTAACGTATATAGGATCAGAAGTGGATGCTGCTTATACAGAGGCATTAAAAACCATTCAATTAAATCGTGAGCTTGTTGGACAAGTCGGAAATGAGTTGAAAATTATTTTTACTCCTTTGCATGGTTCAGGAAATAAGCCGGTTCGTAAAGGGTTAAAGGCATTTGGATTTACTAACGTAACGGTGGTAAAAGAGCAGGAGCTTCCAGATCCTGATTTTTCGACTGTACAGTCACCGAACCCGGAAGAGCACGCGGCTTTTGAACTGGCAATCCGATACGGAAAAGAAATAGATGCCGATCTTTTAATGGCAACTGATCCCGATGCAGACCGTCTTGGCGTTGCTGTGAAAGACAGCAGCGGGGAGTATGTCGTTTTAACGGGCAATCAGCTGGGAGCGCTGATGCTTCATTACTTGTTAATTAAGAAGAAAGAACAAGGTCTGCTGCCTGAAAACGGAGCGGTTGTTAAAACAATTGTAACTTCAGAAATTGGCCGTGCGATTGCTTCAAGCTTCGGTTTAAAAACATTTGATACGTTAACAGGCTTCAAGTTTATTGGAGAAAAAATCAATGAATTTGAAAGCAGCGGCGACTATCAATTTCAATTTGGCTATGAAGAAAGCTACGGCTATTTAATCGGAGATTTTGTACGTGATAAAGACGCGGTTCAATCCGCTGTGTTTGCGGCCGAAGTCGCAGCTTATTACAAAGCTCAAGGAAAATCTCTTTATGACGGCTTGCTTGATATTTTCAGCAAGTACGGGTATTACAAAGAATCGCTGCGTTCTATTACGCTAAAAGGAAAAGACGGAGCGGAACAAATTAAGAAGCTTGTCGATGCGTTTCGATTGAATCTAGTTAGAGAACTAGGAGAAATAGCCGTTACATACATTGAAGACTATCAATCCAGTGAACGCGTGTATGTGAAAGAAGGTATGGTTGAATCTATGCCGTTTCCTGTCTCAAATGTACTAAAGTATCATTTTGAAGACGGCACGTGGTTTACGATTCGTCCGTCTGGAACAGAGCCGAAAGCAAAGTTCTATTTTGGCGTGAAGAAAGAATCATTGAACCAAAGTGAAAATCATCTAAGAGGAATTGAACAATTAGTTATGGAAAGAGTAAACAAATCAATTTCGGTGTCGATATAAAGGCTGAAAGTAAAAGTAAGAAATGTAAAGCTTTCATTTAATTGACAAAAGAATATAGTAAATCAAGCTTTTGTCAATTATAATGAACAGTAGATTAAATTTTTAGAAGTTACTAAATTCGGAGGTCAACTATGGAAGAGACAATTAGTTTGCGAGATTTGTTTGCAGTGCTTCGTAAGCGTCTTTGGCTTATTGTATTGATTACGATTATCGCAGCAACCGTAAGTGCCATAATTAGCTTTTTTGTTTTAACGCCTGTGTATGAATCTAAAACGCAGATTTTAGTCAATCAAGCGAAAAGCGATGAACAGTTATATAATACGCAAGCGGTTCAAACGAACGTGCAACTTATTAACACGTACAATGATATTATTAAAAGTCCGGCTATTTTGGACAAAGTAATTAAAGAACTGGGGCTTGACAGATCTGCTGCAAGCTTAAGCGGTCAAATTCAAGTGACAAGTGCCCAAAATTCTCAAGTAGCACAGATTGTCGTACAAGATACAAGTGCGAAGCGTGCGACGGACATCGCGAATACAACGGCTTCTGTTTTCCAAAAAGAAGTGCCTAAAATTATGAACGTGGACAATGTAAAAGTGCTGTCAAAAGCAACGCTTGGCGAAAATACCAGCCCTGTTAAGCCTCAGCCTCTTTTAAACGTTTTGATTGCCATCATTGTTGGATTGATAGCAGGTGTAGGTATATCATTCTTATTGGAGTACTTAGACAATACGTTAAAAACAGAACAAGATATTGAAAATCTTTTAGAACTTCCGGTTATGGGAGTTGTGACAACGATTAAAGATGTACCAAAAGCAACTAACGTACAGCGTCCGGATTTAACTGCTCGCGTACCGCAAAGAGGTGAGACGTTTGGCTCGTAAAAAGAAAGATCAAAAAAATGATAAAATGCTGACGTTAAAAAGACGTATGCTGGCTCATAATAGTCCGAAGGATCCTGTTGCTGAGCAGTATCGTACGATTCGTACAAACATTCAGTTTTCAGGAGCGGACGAAGACATTAAATCTCTTGTACTGACTTCCAGCGGACCGTCAGAAGGAAAGTCTACAACGGCTGCTAATTTAGCCACTGTTTATGCACAGCAAGGTTTGAACGTGCTCCTCATTGATGGAGATTTGCGAAAGCCAACTGCACATTATACGTTCCGTCTTGAAAATCATACGGGTCTTACTAATGTGTTAACAAAACAATCGCAGCTTGGACAAGCGGTTCAAAGTACGGAAGTGCCCAATCTTTACGTCTTAACGAGCGGTCCAATCCCTCCAAATCCTTCTGAACTTCTTGCTTCTAAGCAAATGGGAGAGGTGCTTGGTGAGATGAAGGAGCGGTTTGATATGGTTATTTTTGATACACCGCCTATTTTAGCAGTAGCGGATGCTCAAATTTTAGCCAATCAAGTAGATGCTTCACTTTTAATCGTAAGCAGTTCAAAAACAGAAAAAGATGCAGCGTTAAAAGCAAAGGAATTGCTAATGCAGGCAAAGTCAAAATTGCTTGGAGCGGTTTTGAATAATCGTAAAATGGAAGAAGGAAATTATTACTACTATTATGGAAGTAATTAACCTATTTTCTTAAATAACAGGCAGGCTT
>Ga0268252_1001090_pt1 | contig 15996 bp, 20 predicted proteins | sample AgamicMgSfrz_FD_200244 | JGI IMG/M metagenome (GOLD analysis project Ga0268252, IMG submission 200244) | Agave microbial communities from Guanajuato, Mexico - Mg.Sf.rz (v2) (version 3) | ecosystem: Host-associated > Plants > Phyllosphere > Phylloplane/Leaf | place: Guanajuato, Mexico | collected... | reverse complement strand
ACGGGACAAGTCTGTCCAAAATCAAGTGAAGTTCATTCATGAACTATTTGGAGTTGCTGTTTAAGAGCAGATTCAGTTGGGAATCTATATGCTTCTTTCAAATGGACGTAATCTTTGCACCAAAACCGGCTGTATCCTGCTTGGATTTATTAAGTTATTCTGGGCAGTTGGTGGAACTATTGGCATTAACCCAGCTATGTTAGATAACCGAGATTTATGGTGGCACCTATTGTCACTGAGTACCGGGGTCTGGGCCTTTGCAGGGGCTTGGGGTTTATTGGTACTAACCACCCGCCGCGGGTCAAAGAGTTTTTTTCCACCTATGGCCACAGCATGGATCGCGTCGGGAATGCTGTTCTCATATAACCTCTTTAATCGTTTGTCCGCCACTCGCCCTGATACACAACCTGCACCAGAGTACCCACTTGTACATGTACTGACCACAGAGTTAGGTAGCGTCTTAGGAGTTATGATGATAATGGTCATCCTGATGGTATTGCATGATCGCCGGAGAGCAATGCGCAACGCGGCATAAAATCAAGAAATTAAGATTTGGGTGGGGAGAAATAATAAAAAGTGATTCCGAAAATATGTTTTATGCAAACTAGAAGTGAATAATATATACATAGTGATTTAGAGTTATATTATTGATAAAATGTTATAAAATGAAAATATTTTAAGAAATAAAGTTGAGGACTCTATATGTACTTATTTGAACACGAACAAAAGCGAAAGAACATAATTTTTAAATCATACTTATTTATTTTTATCGTTTCAGCATTACTAAGTTTATACTTTTTTTTCTTGGATTATGGAATAGGAACACAATTTATCATACGAAGTACAATTTCTTTATTGTTTTATATAGTTGTCTTTTCTTTTGCTATGCACAAGAAACAGTGGGTTCTATTTCTAGTTAAAATTAATGTATTAATGACAATCATTACGTTAATTGCAAGTATTATTGGGCTAGCATTTGGATATTAGGAATGCTGACAATTTGCTTTATGTTAAGTAATAGCTAAAAACAGTTGTAATCGTTTATCCTTCACCCTTCATAGAAACTTATAGTCGATATAAAGGTGATAAGATAAGTATAAAAAAGTTAATGATACAGGAGAGTTTTTATGTCTCAGAACAGAATTAAATTAAAGAAAATTTGGGAGGATGAAACCCTACTAGAATTAAATATGGTTGTCACTTCCCTTCATTGCTATTCAAATATTAATTTTTATACAACAATTCAAGATCTTGTAGAGCTGAAAGATAATCTTATTTTATTTTCAAATTTAAAATTAGAAGATTATCAATGGATTCAGGGAGAAGATACTAATAATGCTGCTCAATATGTGCAAATTAGGTTTTTTCGTTTTAATAATCAAGGGCATATTGGAGTTGGGTTTTTACTTGATAATAAGTTAGAAATTCCAGATAGAATGCGCTTAAATTTTTATCTTATTACTGAATTAAATCAGATTGATGATTTCATTTACAAACTAGAAAGATTAATTAAAGGAACCACAGATAATTTAGAAGGAATATTGGGAGTAAATATATAAAATTGTTTATATTTTTCTAATAAGGTCTTATTGTTCTAGAAGGTACATTATGCTAAGTAAATGATAAAGTACTTCGTTAAAATCATTAGTTTATCTATTTACTCTTACTGACGACAAATATGGGCTTTTTCTAGAAAGTGTGTAAAAAGTAAACTTCTTTCGATAATAAGTGTCCGTAGTGTTCTGAAAACCGTTCGTAAATGTCATATGTTAGATTAGAGTCGTTCGTATATTGTTTATACACATAAACGAACGAAAATAAGCGTTCGCCAAATGAAATTGGAGTTTGTCCGTAAAGGTATACTTTATTGAACACTCCTTGAGCACCAATGTACACATTTTGTGTTAGTTTTTGCTGAGAGAAAGAGTAACTTTAGGATTGCTCTTTTTTTTGTTAAATGGTATAACTTCCAAAATATAAAGATTCTACATGGTTTTAGTTTTGTAAGATAAAGCTTATCGGAGAACCGCCTTACTTTTGTAGGGCGGTTTTTTCGTGCTATTTTTTTGGATGGTATCCGAGGTTTGCATTTACTTTTCCAGTTATTCCATCGTTTTCAGCAGGAATTTTATTTCCGACAGATTGGGGTACATCTACTGGTTGGATACTTCCACCGTTTGTATCATAACTATTGCTATGATTGTTATTATCATGTGTTTCATTGAAACCGTGTTCTGGCATAAAAACACCTCCTAGTTGTATTACTTGATTGCGCTTTTTATTATTCTGATGGTTCTGATTTATATATGCGACCACAAGCTATCCTTGCTGCAGGAAAACCGCCTAAGGCACCTAGCCCTGCTCCTACAGGTCCCCCAAGAGCAGCACCAGCTACCGCACATCCAGCAGCTACCGAAACTACACAATCACAGTAATTTTCATTTTCTCTTTCACTATTACTGTATTCTTTAGCTTTCTCATCAGCATTATCTGTTACTGATTTAAAATCACCTGGATTTAAGTCTACTCCAAAATATTCTCCTGTAGAAACTTCTCCGGTTAAAACCTTGCTTGGATCAAGAGACCTAGCTGCTCTACGAACTGATCGAGAAGGTCTAAGTCTATCTCTTAATGATATTTAATTCACCTCCTAAACGTATTATTTGATTTGTGTTGAAGAAAATAAGAGGTAGTATGAGGAAATTACTAACACAACTACTCACGAAAAGACTTTTAATTTTGCATATGAATTCGCTAGCAACACGATTTTAGGCAAAAAAAGAGCAACCTTGATTATTTCGGCTGCTTTTAGTAGAGCTCATACATATTTGATGTATGGAATAAGCTATTTTCATCACATTTTTCACATATAGGCAATTTTTTATAGGGGTTAACATATGTATAAAAGGTAGCCTTTTTATACAACCTTTCATTGTTTTTCCTTCATAGAAAGCCTTTCATATCAAGGATGTATAAAAAGCTGCATATAACAGAAAAGATAACCTCATCGGAACCCTTGGGACTGACCCCTTATAGTGAGACAAATAACACCACCAAATAAAAAGAATATAAATTTAAATAAATTTTTCATTTTCTCATTGGTCCTTTTTATTAGGATTTAAAGCTTTATTAGTTTGTACATCAATATAAATTTATATTAAATTCGGAGGTTATTTCCTATAATGTTGATTATGTAATTTTAAAATTGTATCATACCTAATTTTTTGTAACATTTTTTAGTGAAATGGAGAGAGTGTTATTTTAAGAAGGAAGTCAAGTGACCGAGGTCATTCATTTTTTAATACGTTATGTAGGTCGCTTTATTAGTTTCGCTACTAATTTATAGTGTATATCCTTTAAGAAAAAGAACACAATAACTCTCTAGAATGGGACTTATATTAGAGAAAGGATTTATTTATAAATGAGCAAAAAAACCTCTGAATATGTCATCTTTTTTTTGTGGTTTATTTTTCTGTTTACTCTATGGGCACTTGTAACGTTGTTAGAAGGTATAAATGGACAATGGTGGTCTATTCTTCGGTTAAATCCAGAAGTACCTGAACCATTTGCTCTGGAGTTTTCGTATCTGAAAATAATCATTGCAGCTATTTTGTCTTTCATGCTGGCTTATTTTATAGTTTTATTGCTAAGAAAGAAATAAAGCCCCTATTTATCATATAGAGGCTTTATTTTTAAGTGATTATACTAACTAACTTCGTATATGATATACAACTAAAAAACAGAAAAAGTGTTTACTGATGAAGAAACCTACTCTTCAGTAGTTTACTCATGATATGAGGTTACCACATAGAAAGTAGTAGTAGTATCCCTGAAAAAGCATGCTGAAGCCTGCTTCTGTAGCTTCTTTCATAAAGATAACGTTTAATATGTCCTAATGGAGCAAAAAACTATAGTTTTTATTCTTAACAAACGTAAGACTCTTTTAGTTCCCAAATGCCCCCTATACGACATCAATATGTTAAAAAAGGAAGAGAGCCTAACTATCTCTAAGCTTGTTCTTTTCTTCATAATACCTTGCATATAGAATAACTATTGTAAGCCAAAATCCACTAATAAGGTATCCACCAATAACATCACTTGGATGATGTACACCTAGGTAAATACGACTTAATCCCATGACTAAAATTATAACAATTACCATTAAGGTCAATAAAATTTTCATCTTTTTATTTTTTACATGTCTCCACAGGATGAATAACAGTAATCCGTAGAGAACAAAAGTATTCATAGCATGCTGGCTCGGAAAGCTGTGTCCATCGACCTCTATTAAGTGTTGACCGTTGGGTCGTGAACGACTTAATAGGGGTTTTAAGCCTTCTCCAAGTAATCGCTCTCCTAGCATGATAACAATAAATATAACAAACATAAGACGATCTTTCATCACAAAATAGAGGTAAAATAACACTAAAAGCGATACGCCAATAATAAAGTAGGCTGATCCAATAAAATCAAGAAACTTCATTACCTTTGTTAAGAAAGAGGAGTGATTTTTATGAACGATGGACAATAACCATCGATCAAATTTATCCAGCTTTTCTAGTTTAACTAATATGGAAATCATAACGAAGCTGCTAAGTAATAATAGCGCCATAATTATAGATAACTTGAATCTAACTAAAATTCTCATGCCAGCACCTTCAAATCTATGTGAGTAATAACAATGTGTTAGCTAAGGTATTTGTTCTCGTCTATCGTAAATAAAACATGTTCATTCTACTTCTATGTAATTAAGTCATTAGTGTTTATTTTTTGTGATTATTAAAGGCTTTATGTAGTGAAAACTACATAAAGCCTTTAATAATCAACCGTAACTCAATTGCTATACAAAACATACTATTGTAAATACAGTTTTTATCGCTTGGATAAACCGTTTTTCATCTGGTTTCTACTGATCATTGTTTGCATAGTTGGTGCCCCTGTTTTATTTCCATTTCCTCTCACTATCCAAATCACTAAAGTCCCAATTCCTATGCTTAAAAGTGACAGTAGCATGCCTCTGTTATTATTTTTCTTTCCAAATAGGCCATTAACATTAAATAAAGAAGTTAGCTGCTGTACATTATTCATTATGCAAGTCCCTCTTTGATAAGTGTTTGAAAGAAAGCTCTCTTCCAACATCTTTATTTTTTGCCGATACTTCATATATATACTGGGAAAATGATGCTATCATCACTTGGATTTTCAAGTTATTTCCTGTGATTATTTGAAAAACAATGTAAACCTTAATACATATATGACTATTAGAAGGAGTGAAAAAGGAATGAAGACAAAAAAATATGTACTAGGTCTCTTATCAGCTATTTTATCAGTAGGCTTTCTTTTTGGTTGTAATGATAAAAAAGATGAAGCTGAGCCTGATCCAACTGAAGAACCGTCTGAACAAAAAGCTCAAAATAATCGTGACAACAATGATCTACGAGACGTGGGATTTCAACCCGACGGCGTCCAAAATAATAATGTAGATAATAATAATCAGACACGATTAGAGGTAGCTGATAAAGCTGCAGATCGTATTGCTAAATTAAATGAAATAGACACTGCAAATGTGATTGTTACAAACCGAAATGCATACGTGGCTGTTGTTTTAAAGAATGGAGAAAACGGTGAAGTAACCGCCCCTTTAAAAAAGAAGATTTCAGATCAAGTAAAAGCTACAGATAAGGATATTCGAAATGTGTATGTATCATCCGATCCTGATTTTGTAAATCGTATGGAAGAGTACGGAAATCGAATTAATGAAGATGCAACAAGAAATGGTCTATTTGAAGACTTTACCGAAACTGTTCGAAGAGTATTCCCTAACAATCGTTAAATAAAAATGATGAGATATAACAAAGCAATTTCTTATGTTTTAAAAAGAGAGGCCTCCTTATAAATTAAGGAGGTTTCATATATGCTTATCTCTCCATTACACGACATGACTTAATAGTTATTTTTGATTCCATTATTGCTATCATAGAAGCATTGATCATTCAATGTATTCTTTATTAGGAGAGAAGGGTCTGTCTATCTAAAATTGAAGGAGAAAATCGGGATGGATTATAAAATATTCAGGATAATCAATCAAATGGCTGGTCGCTATTCTGTATTAGATATGCTGATGATATTGATTTCAAATAAGGTACGTTATTTATTCGCTTTCGTATTAATGTTGATGTGGTTTCGGGGCTATTCACAAAGAAAAGTAACTTTATATGCCGTCATATCAGCAACTTTTACGTTGCTGATTAACATGTTAATTAAGTGTTTTTATTTTAAGCCTCGTCCATTTATGAAGCGCCGTGTCGGCATCCTTATTCCTTCAAAAATGAACTCCGCATTCTTAAGTAAGCATACGTTGCTTACAACTGCTGTAGCCAATTCTATTTTTCTGCATGAACGTGTTCTCGGGTCAGTTATGTGGGGACTGTCCTTGTTAACAGGATTCTCAAGGGTTTGGGTAGGGCATCATTATCCTACTGATATTATCCGAAGCCTCTTTGTTGGTAGCTTGACAAGTATTATCGTTGAGAAAATTTTTGGTTCTCTAAAAATAATGAACCGAAAAACAAAAAAATTGTTATGCTCCAACACGTAAATGATAAATTCCTAAAGCTCTATACAAAAATTCAACAACTTGGTTTTTTGTTGAGATTTTAACCACTCGTCTACAGAGGAGTAGTGTTAAAATAATGAGAGTCCTATTCTCTAGGATTGTCTCTGGCATATATGGTCATTCTATTGTAGAAAAAACCTTTGGTTAACAGGTTTCGCTTTAGAAAGGAGGAAGGTGGATGGAATCTATCTGGCTCGAATACGCTTGGGCATTGTTAGTTCTAATCGGCTTAGAAGGACTATTATCAGCTGACAATGCTCTTGTACTAGCCGTTATAGCCAAACATTTACCAGACAATCAGAAAAAAAGAGCGATTAATTACGGAATTCTTATGGCCTTTATCTTTCGATTTGCAGCTCTTTTTGCCATTTCATTTATCGCAAACGTCTGGTGGATACAGGCGGTAGGAGCAGCTTATCTTCTATATTTAGGCTTAAAGCATATCATTAAGGCTCGGTTTGGGAAAACCAATGAGAATATTCATAATGATGATGAAAAGAAGGCTGCTGCAAAAGGGTTCTGGCCTACAGTAGGAAAAATTGCGTTAGCTGATCTCGCATTTGCAATTGATTCGATTTTAGCTGCGGTCGCTTTAGCTCTTGGTCTTCCAGATTCACAGTTTGGTGAAATCGGTGGTATGGACGGAGGACAGTTTGCAGTTGTGGTTCTTGGAGGGATTGCGGGACTTATTTTGATTAAGTTTGCAGCGACCTGGTTTGTGCAACTCCTTGAAAAGCGACCTGCATTAGAAACCACAGCCTATGCTATCGTTGCCTGGGTAGGTGTCAAGCTTGCTGTTATTACTCTTGCTCATAAGGATATAGGTGTCCTAAACCCGCATTTTCCACATAGTACTATATGGACACTAATCTTCTATGGGGTATTAGTTGGCATAGCTCTATTCGGTTGGTTTGCACCAAGCAATAAGTCATTAAAGAAACCTTCAGCATAGAGCATAATTAAGAACAATGTACAGACATAGACCAGATTTCTATTAGGGATTATTATGTTCCATCATCTTATGAAAAGCATATATCATCACTTATCTTTCTTTACATCCAAAAGAGCTAAAGTGTTAGCATTTAAAAGGATGTTTGCGCTCTATAAAAAGAGTGAATTTTTGTGGCTTATATGTGGCTATAGAGTGCGTTAACCTAAATAGGCTTAATGCACTTTTTTATTGGAATTATTGCACGAAAGAAGAAGGTTAATTAAATTCTATAAACTGAATTAAAGCCTTTTTTTGGAGTTAGTATGCACTATAGAAATAAGTTAAGGTTAAAGCTTCCTATAAATTTAAAGTAAGGGAGGTCTCTTTAAGTTGAAAGTTGCCAATAAAGAAAGCATTCACTACTTAAAATTTTGTGTCGTGGGGGGATTAAATACAGCTATTGATTTTTTCGTTTTTTCTTTCTTATCTTATTTAGGCGTATATTATATAATAGCTCAATGCGTATCTTATGGGTGTGGTGTATTAAACAGTTATCTTTTAAATAGAACATGGACGTTTCAACAACAGGGGAATAGGGGGAAGTATGAATTTCTCAAGTTTACTGCCCTAAATGTGTTTACTTTAATTGTTACATCTTTCTTATTAACTTTGTTTCATTATAAATTTAGCATACCACTTCCTTACAGCAAGGTTTTAGTAACGATTGTTAGCGTGGGATTAAATTATATAGGTACTAGGTTTTGGATTTTTAAACCATTTAAAAAATGAATGATTAACGTGCTCTGAAGGAAAAGTGTAAGAAACAGTAAAATAGCTATACTCTAATTTTTTATTAAATAGATAAGAACTTCATTACATAACGAAACAAGCATATCTTTGTAGAGATGCTTGTTTGCCTTAGATTGATGCCAATTATTCATTTGAATAATTTTTAAAAGTGTCTAATAAGTGCCAAAACAAAGCCTAGAATGAAACTAAAAATCCATAGTATCGAATTGTCATGTAAAAATAAAAAATATTTATAAAAAAGAAAGAAGTGGATTGGGTATATATAATCTATACACTATATTATAGAAAAGCCGATTTAGTTGAACTCTTCTTTAGTTAATAAACTTTCTTCTGCGAACGTTGACACCCCTAATCTTTCTGTATATAAGTCAATATCCACCGCATAAGGAGGTCTCTTTTTTACTTCTATAAATATCTTCCCGATGTATTCTCCTACCACCCCAATACTTATTAACTGTATGGCACCTAACAGCCAAATAGAGATAATTAGAGAGGTCCATCCTATACTTGTATTCCCTAATAACTTTTGAATAAATGCATAACAACCTGTCATCACACTTATAAAAAATAACACGCAACCTAAAAAAGTGAAGGCTCGGATTGGAACCACACTAAACGAGGTAAGACCATTAAATGCGAATGAAACCATCTTTTTCAAAGGATATTTGGTTTCTCCGGCTAGACGCTCTTTTCGATTATATGTTACTTTTGAGGATTTAAATCCAATTAAGGGGACAATTCCTCTTAAGAACAAATCTGCTTCTTTATAACGCGAAAGTTCTTCAATCGCTCGCTTGCTCATTAGACGATAATCTGCATGGTTATAAACAAGGTTAATATTTAATTTTTGCATAAAGCGATAAAAACATAACGCGGTATTTCGTTTGAAAAAAGTGTCTGTTTCCCTACTATCGCGTACACCATATACAATTTCATCTCCCTCATGATACTTTAAGAGGAAACTTCGAATAACAGAAACGTCATCTTGTAGGTCGGCATCAATCGAAATGACACAGTCCGATTTAGATTTAGCTTTTTCCAGTCCGGCAAGAAGAGCTTTCTGATGCCCTACATTGCATGATAGCTTTAGTCCCGTTACATAGCTATTAATGGTGCTCTCCATCGCAATTAATGACCATGTACGATCTTTACTACCGTCATCTACAAATAATATCTTGCTATTAGCTGAAATTAATTCCTCTTTTCTTAAATCATCTAAAACAGAGGAGAGTTGCGTAATGGTGTCTTTTAATACTTCTTGTTCGTTGTAACATGGAACCACTATTGTTACTAAGGGTAGCTTTGGCTTCAATTTTTATACCTCCTACATTACTTGATACAAGTAAATCTTCCACGCAGATTCTTTATGATTAAATTCTTTCAAGAGCGCAAGGTTATTCTCTTTCGCGTTCAAAATAGGGACCGATGAAAAGATATAACGACCACCCATTTCTTTAAATTGATTTGTGTTTAGCTGCAAATGACGCACTTCTATATTTTGATCTTTTGTGAACTCGTATGTTTTACCGAGTTCATTAACAAAGAGGTAACAACGGCTTCCCCATTCATCGTAATATTTTCTTAACTGCTTATTTTTGTCTAACTCTTTGGCTATTATCTTTCGAAATTTATACTTATATTCAAGGGGATATACATTGTTATAAGTATCTAGGGTATAAAACCCATTGTATTGTGAAATAGCTGGATGAATTCCAATACTTGCTACGCGATACGAACCCTGAGGATCCCCTATATATTCTTTTATATCGTTGAATTGTTCTGTAGCATAAAACTCCCTAAAAGAAGGAGAGTGAAAGTAATGGCCATAAAGAAGTTCTTCGTTAAACAGGAGAAGTGTTATGATTTGGCTTATAATTGCTAAAGTAGCTAGTTGCCTCCAAAACTTTCCTAATGACCATAGAACGTAACAGGCTAAGCTGAAACTAAGGTAAATAACAATAATTCGTAAGAAATGAAACCTCGCAAAGTTAAATGTATTTAAAAAGCTGATCTTTTCTTTGAGAGGGATCCATAAATTATTAAACCAAAAAGCGTACCATATCGATAAAGCAACATTTAAAAGAAATAAAAAAATAAATATTTTGTTATGTTTTATCTTCCTCTTAAAAGCTAATAAAATAAGGGTCAAAAATAATATTGGGAGAATAACATGCGTATGAACAGTCATAACATGTGTATGCCCTATAAGAAAGTTTTTAAGGGAAAGGCGCATAGAGTGCCAAAAATCATGTCGAGAAGATATAAATTCCATCCTATGATTTGGCTGTTCTGAGATAATCATTGAATAGACAAGGCGATACTCAATTAAAAGGTAAAGGGATGTCATAAAAATAAGGCTAAATAGAAATGGCCAATTCCACTTTCTCTTTCTAATTAAGTCATAAATCCATAAAAAAGAAATCGCTACTAAAAAGAAGAAAAAGCCAAGTACAAAGCTTGAGTAAAAGGGTAAAAGGAAAAGAACCACCCATTCCTTCCATGAAAAATCTCCCAAACGAATATTCAAAAATGCCCATAAAGCAAGAGGGTAGCCTAATGTACTTAACATGCCTGAAGGCCAAAATGGAGTAAGTGCAAATGCAAGTGAAACACCAATACGAACAAAGTGGGCATCTTCGTGTTTAATAAAGTGCTTCTTCAATAGTAAATACATTCCACAAAAAGCAACTAACCGAGTAATCGTTTGGCTTAAAGCGTAAGCAGTCATAGAAGGAAAGAGAGCATGAAGCCAAACAATCCCACTGAATGCCGTCCCGAACGCATCACGTGGTAATCCATTGATAATCTGAGGGATTGTAGAGTGAAGGTTCCCAAATATCTCACCACTTTCAGCTAGCACCTTATACCAAGCAATATTAGAATCTAAATTATCATGAACACGTATGTGAGCATTTTCTCCTAATACATACATAGGAAGAAAATAAAGAAAAAGTAGTACAAGTGCACTGATGATATAAATTTTCTCTTTTCTCTTTCCTGTTGTAGACACTGACATCTATTACACATCCATTGAATTATTTTTAAAGCGTATTGATTCTTTTTGGCGATTCTACTCATCCAAAATATTTGTTTGTTAATATTCCCATCACTATAATCAAAATGTATGTTAGAGAAAGATTTTGAAATTTTCATGAGATCATACGAATAAAACTCCTTAATCATTAAGGAGTTTTACCATATGCACAGAATATTTAACGGTTAGTTAACTTTAATTAGACCTTTTTATCTTTGTACGCCATCCTGCCCATACTCCTATAAGAAGGCCCCCTAAAGTATCTGCAATTAAATCAATCATCGTATCTTTATTTCCACCGCCCTGTAAAGTCATTCCGAAAAATTGATCTGAACTAAATTCGTATATTTCCCAAATTACGCCTCCAAGTGCAGCAAAAGAAAAGGTAAATAAAAAAACAAACCATGCTGATATATACTCCCCTGCCCTTCTATGTATTAATCGTTCATATAAAGCGATTCCTGCAAAAGCAAGGATAGCTCCACTTATTAAGTGTAAAAATGTATCCCACCATCCTAATCCATACCAACCTACAATTGAACCTAGATACTGTGAACAAAATAAAAAAACTAAGTAGGAAATGATGATAGGCAAGTTAAATTTAAGCTTAGTAAAAAAAGCTAATAAAAGTGGTATTAATCCGCATACGAAACCACCTATTGAAACCATGGTCTTAAAGGATTCATTACTCACATAATAAAACACTGCCAAACATCCCATAAAAATGACGTAAATCAAACTAAACAATATAACCAGCTTACGTTTCATTCCAACACCTCCTATATTATTTATAGTTTTTCTCGTCGTTTCATAGAATAAATGGCAGTTAAAAGACCTGATATCATACCTAAGATCATGTCATACATGGTATCTGTATTTCCTCCTGATTGCATAGTGTGAGTAAAAGTTAAATCGCCTAAAAATTCATAAATTTCCCATAAAGCTGTAGCATTCACTGAGATTGAAAGTACAAATAAAAACAGGACCCATTTGGAAATTCTAGCTTGTATACGGGTAGCTATAAGTAGCTTATAAAGAGAAATTCCTACAAACCCCATGAAGATTCCTTTGTAAAAGTGTAGAACAGCATCCCACCATTTAAAGCGATTATAAAAATCTTCAATTGATCCTAAAAATAGGGTACAAAAAAGAAAAACATAATATCCCACTATAAGAGAAATTGGGAAGGGATTAACCTTCATAAACAATAACAAGATTGGTAATGCACTTACCATCACACCTCCCAATGCTACCTGCCAACGAGAGGAATCTCCTTTGATTAGATAAAAAAAGAGTAAAACAAGCATAAATATAATAAAACATATACTAAGAATTAAGATTATTTTTGATTTCAAATTTTCACCCCATTTGTCAAAAAGGCTCTTCTTCGAATAAGCACTATATAGCTAGTTCTTAAGCTCCAAGGAATCCAGTTTTCTCTATATTTTTTGATAAATAATAAATGTATATACTCTTATTGAAAAAACTTTAAAAGTTGCACTGGGATGGGTGGAGAACAAAAGAGCATCCTTTACGTTAAAAGAGAAAATAACAGTTTAAATGCCTTTTACCTATATAGAGATAGATGCCGATAAGGTACATCATGGTGCGAGAAGAATTCGCTTTCTTACAGTGTAGCTAACACTACTCATCTAGACGCGGTGATGATCTCCATCCGAAATGGCATGCTTGGTAACGAGCCTGTCAGTTGCATGAGGAAATGTGGAAACAGAGGACAAATGCATGGTCCAGAATACTGCTAGGAGAAGATAGGTACGGCAAACGAAAGTGAAGGTTTGTAAGCTTCGTCAAGGTTAGCTCAAGATAATGCACAGATTTGCTTGGGTCTTGGCAGGAGGAAAAGTAGAATCATAAAGCTACTCTGATGCGTCCCGCATCTTGCCCGGAGTAAAGAACCTGCCTTCCCCTATTGCATCTGTAGAAAGTGGAACTTGGTAAGCCCTATGTCATCTGCACAAGCAGTAGGATGACTGCAAAGTCAAACGATGTGACAGAGGGTATGGGATATGAGAAAAAGCGAAAGCCGTTACCCTGAAAAGGAACAGGAAAGCAGAATCATTGTATAACTGAACGGATACTGTCGGCTTTACAGACAATGACAGGATCGAAAGAGCGCCCACTTCTCATTGATCTTTCGTAGGAACATAAGGTTGTTTCTATCTTCTGTCGAAAGAAACATACTGTTATGCATACCTCCATTAGGAGCGTCGACGTACGTTTTACTTACCACTATGGCGTGTGATGAAGATACGACAGCTAATGGACCTGCAATGAGAGGCTTGAGCCAATGTGTCTTGAAAGAGATTCGCACCCAACAATCAAATATTAATACAATGACTGCGTGTGTTTTTGTAATACTATTCCTGTGAAAATCTCATATTTTAATTATTTTGGATAAAAGGTAATTTTTTGGTGAAAATAATTTTTATTTACTTGTTAAATTAGGAGACGATTTTAACAAAGGGAAAAAGAAAAATGAAGGGGTTAAATAATGGAGAGAAATTACGCAATAGACTTTATAAAATTTTTCGCAATATTTGCTGTAGTAGTAATTCATACTTTCCCTTTAGATAGTCAGATTGGATTATTCATTTTGGATAACATTTCTAGATTCGCTGTTCCTTTTTTCTTTGTTGCATCTGGTTATTTGTTCGGAAAAAAAGTTATAAATGCTGCAGAATCTGTTTTATATTTCAAAAAATATGTTATAAAAATCTTTAAACTCTACGTTTGCTGGTTATTTTTTTACACATTTTACGATGTAATTATTATTTATCAAAATGGCTCTGATATACAGCAGGAATTAGTGAAATATTTTGATGAATTTACAATATTGAACCTTTTATATTACGGTAAAGGGACTAGTGGATATCAGCTATGGTTTTTAACTTCCTTGATTTGGAGTATCATAATTCTGTTTATTTTTTTTAGACTAAAAAAAATAAACGTGTTGTTAACAATCAGTTTTATTTTAAACCTGATAGGTCTTTTCGGACAATCTTATTCCGTGTTCCATAAAATATCAATAAATACAAGAGATGCATTATTCTTCGGTTTATTTTATACAACATTAGGATTTTCCTTTGCTTTTAACTCACAATTTATAAAGTTTCGAAAAATAAACGTGAATATTTATTTATTTTTTATCTTTTCTCTACTTCAAGTGATGGAGGGATATATTTTAGATAAAATATTGCCAGGTAGGCACGGAGAATATTTTATATCAACTATTTTTCTAACCGTATTTTTATTTGCTTTTGCATTGAATAACAAACATTTTGGAAAGGGTTTATTTATAACAAAAATTGGTGGTAATGCTTTAGGTATCTACATTATTCATGTTTTTTTCATAAAATTAGTGGAAATGACATTAAACATTTTGGATATGAAAAGTATTTCAAGTAATTTGGTTTGGAACCAGCTTTATATGTTATTTATTTTTATTATTTCATATATTGCATATAGTTTTCTTCAATATTTAAAACAGACATTAAGGAGGTAAAAAGAAAATACAAATTTCTAATTTGTCTATGCAAAGAGTACTTTATCTACCTATCCACACATCACACATCAAAAGCTCCTTGAATCATTCAACGGGCTTTTGACGCCGACAACTCCGTTTCTGTAGAAAACGTATAAAGTAAAGCCTTAAACGAATTTCATCTAAGGATCGCTCTATAAATGGATTAGCCATTGTTATCCCTCCTAAAGTTGTAAATTGGTTTCACCCTAAGTTATTCAAATTTATAAAAAGACATGTGGAGGTTTATATTAATAATGAAATTCTATAAATTATCGGTTATTTAACTTTTTTTAAGAGGAGAATACATATGCTAAATAATTTATTCTTTATGAATATGAAGTTGGTGTCAGTATGTTTCATCATTGGTTTGGTTTTTTCCTTTAATAATTCATTTGTTCAAGCAAAAGAGGGAAATCTAAAAGATATTGATATGAAAGATGGAGAAGCCTCCAATGTAGAAGATTTAGAATTAGAAAAAAAGAGGGATGAAGTACGAGAGCAACTTATTAAATCTAATTTTTTTAGCAAAGTTAATCGGAAATTGATTGACAATAATTATAAAAGGTATAGTTTTAGAGGTGAATACGATATTAATTACCATATATATGAAGTTGAAGTTGATGAAAAATCTGATGAAAGTAAAGTTGAGACGATTGAAAATATTGAAGAAATTGTTAGTCAACTAGCAAAAGAAAATAATTTAATTTCATCTCATGCAAGAGTAATATTCCATCAAAAATAAATTGAAGATTATAATCTAAAGCCATAAGGCTTTTTTTAATTGTTCTACAGAATGAGGTTGCTCCAAATTTAAAATAAATGTTTTACTTTTTACTCTAGTTAGCGACAAATGGATCATTTTACTTCTTATAATATACCAACCTATTCTATATTTACCTTTTAAGAAATCGTTATATTCACAGCGATTAAAGAGAAGAGAGCGTAAAATATCTTGTGTAAATGAATAAATGCAAAAAGGAAGACCTTTTCTTGTAGAATTAAGTCACCACAACCAATTCAAAGAAAGAAGGTCTTCCTATGAATCAGTTTACAACAGATCT
>Ga0268252_1001083_pt1 | contig 16050 bp, 12 predicted proteins | sample AgamicMgSfrz_FD_200244 | JGI IMG/M metagenome (GOLD analysis project Ga0268252, IMG submission 200244) | Agave microbial communities from Guanajuato, Mexico - Mg.Sf.rz (v2) (version 3) | ecosystem: Host-associated > Plants > Phyllosphere > Phylloplane/Leaf | place: Guanajuato, Mexico | collected... | reverse complement strand
TGAGGCTAAGAAATCTTATAATTATACTACCAATAAATATGATGCGGATGCTGTACGACATGCCGATATTTATGTGTTTTGTCTCTTGAAAGAAAAGGATGCAAATCAAATTGATGTGTTAAATATGGAGCAATGGCATTTTTATATTGTGCCAACTCAGACTCTAAACAACCTTTATTCCCAGCAAAAAAGAATTTCTTTAAGCTCTTTAGAGAAAATTAGCCAGCCGGTGTTATATCATAAGATTAAAGAAAGTATAGACATAATAATCTAGAATAGAACTATTAACTAAACAGGAGGGATAGGATCTGAGTAAGTCAAGAGAGAAGAAAACCACAAACTTTTATATACCAAGTAAAGGACCCGAAAATTGGGGAGAATTATTAGTAAATAAGATTGAGCAGTTTAAATCAGGTATTCCGCAAGAACGCTCGCATGTTGCTGGGAAAACCAACAGGGATTTCCACCAGAGGTCAAATCAACATTTCTCGATTCTAATATTTAATTATTTAAAAATGTTGAATTGCTTTTAGGTTTACCAGAGTATAAGGTTAGTTTACCAGGTGGCAGTCGTGCTTCACAAAACGATATCTTTGTTTTAGCAAAAGGACTGTTACACGAGAAGCCAGAGCAACTAATTACAATTGCTGTTGAGGGAAAAGTAAATGAGGATTTCGATAGAACAATTGGTAAAAGACTAGGACTAGAACCTAGTAGTGGCTTAAGAAAAAGAGTTCAATTTTTACTTAAAACGCTTGGATTAGAAAGGTTGTCTGACGCAGATATTTCTGGACTTAGATATCAATTATTACATAGATCAGTTTCAGCAATCCTTCTTGCTCAAAAATTCACGGCTCCTAATGCTCTTATGTTAATTCATTCTTTTAGTGAAAGTTATAAAGGATTTGCAGATTATGAAAAATTTAGTTTTCTTTTTGGCTTAAATGCTGTAAAAAATCAGATAATAGGTCCTATTCATCTCAATGGAATTGATTTATATTTTGGATGGGTTCAGGGAGATGAAAAGTTTTTAAAATATTAATTTTTAGAATGAAGGATATTGAACAACATTGAAAAGTAAATAATGAGTTTACATTTAATAGTTAAACAAATTGCACCGAAAATTAAGAAGCCTTCGCTGATCACAGCAAAGGCTTCTTTTGTATCTTCAATCACTTGTACTAATACAATAATATTAGTAGTTTTATTTAATTCTATTTTAGCGAAGTTTATGATCACGCTATTTCAAATAAAAAACTACAGATTCCCCCCCAATATTCTATCAGGGAAAGGCCGTTAAATCCCTCTTAAAATTGCTCGTGGTTGTACTTATAGAATTAGACAAACTCTGTTATAGCTTAATTAATCGCCTCAAGGACTTGTTTCAAATAATCCATTTCAGAGGTTATATCGTCTATCTGTCTGTTGGTTTAACTGACTTACTTTATCAAGAGTATTCTGTGCATCTATTAAATTAATTTCTAACATCAAACGGCCTGCTTCACTCTCAAGTTCCAATCTCTTGGCAAATAATATCTCGTGCTTTTTTGTAATTTCGGATTTTAAATTCTTAACATTGTTTTCTTTCATACATTTACCTCACCACATTGTAACATAGGTACTTTATAATGTTACCTGCTTTATTAACTATAAATGCTCCTGTTTCAACGATTTTAACAAAGTCTGACTTAATAGGTTAATTAGATTGACAGCCAACAGAGAAGGGTATTGTTTCAGTGTAAGCAGAAAGTTTGGATGTTCCTTATAATCTACCTTTATTTATATTTCATTAGATAATTTCTAGCATTCCAGATAATAAATGTTAAAATATAGATTAAAAGAGTATATAATACCCATTAATAATTCGGAAAATGAATATATTTACCCAAATCAACAGATGAAAATGTATCTAAAATACAATTATTAAGGAGTAGAAAAAATGACTAAAGAAAATGATTTAACGTCATCTAAAATGGTGAAATTTTTAGATTGGAGTTATGAAAAAGCATTGAATGGTCTCCCTAAAACCCCATCTGCTCAAGAATTAGCTGAGAGTTACTTATCTAAGCATAGAACTATAGATGATGCAATTGATGCTCTTATAAAATGGCAAAATACTAAAGCTGGAACATCGGGATTTTTAACTGGATTAGGAGGCGCTTTTACTTTGCCAGTAGCTATTCCAGCTAACTTAGCTTCCGTACTTTATGTTCAGCTACGTATGGTGGCTGCTATAGCCTATATGAGAGGCTATGATATAAGAAATGATCAGGTTAAGACTTTAGCTTTCGTAGCTCTCACAGGACAAGCAGCAAGTGATATTTTAAAAGAATTTGGAATACGAACAAGTACAAGTTTTTTAAGGGTAGCAATACGTAAAGTTCCAGGAGAGGTAATTAAAAAAATAAATCAAAAAGTAGGATTTAAATTGATAACTAAATTTGGTTCCAAAGGGGTCGTTAATTTAGTGAAGCTAGTCCCAGTAGCTGGTGGGGTAATTGGTGCAACTGTAGATGTTATAGGTACAAATACTATTGGTAAGGTGGCCAAAGACAAGCTTTTTATTGATCCACCGCCATCTCCACCATCCTCATCGCCTGAACCTATAACAATAGTTTAAACATAAAAAGGTTTAAGGGTTTTTAACCTACATTAAGAGACTTATAAATAAAGTTGGAGGGATTTTTAAGAGATGGCTATAGCACCTAGCAAGGCAAAAGCGATATGGCTTGTAAGAGCTGGTCGTTATGGGGATCAAGAACAAGCTGTATTAGATAATGATATTGTCACAATTGGTTGGAACGAGTTGGGGGATATTTCAAATTATAAAAATAAAGAAGATTTTTTTACATTCTTTGAAAGAGTCTATCCAAATGAAAAACCAAAAGCGATTATTAACAAAGCAAATCAAGTATGGCGCTTTAAAAATGAAATAGAAATCGGAGACCTAGTTGTACTTCCTCTAAAGCAAGAACCTTCTATTGCTGTAGGTGAGGTTATGAGTGATTATGAATTCACTAAAAATTTCGGGTCAGATATAAGTCATACTCGTAGGGTTAAATGGATTACTAAAGATATGCCACGAACTAGCTTAAATCAAGATTTGCTTTATTCCTTAGGAGCATTTATGACTGTTTGTCGCATTCAACGAAACGATGCTGAAACAAGAATACCTACTGCGGTTCAAAGCTACCTTGGTAAAGTCTCCACAAATTCTCCTCAGGTCTTAACTACTGTAGAGGAAAGTCTGGATGACAAAAGTGTAGTAGCTGATTTAGAAACTTTAGGAAAGGATCAAATACGTTCCTTTATTAATCAACAGTTTGCGGGTCATAGGCTACAGGATTTGGTTTCTGCTATTTTTGAAGTAGAGGGTTATGCAACAGTTGTTTCACCTCCTGGAAAAGATGGAGGTGTGGATATACTCGCAGGAAAAGGTCTTTTGGGCCTAGAAGAGCCACGAATATGCGTACAAGTAAAAGCTACATCAACCCCATCTGGAATTGATGTAGTAAATAGTCTACTGGGAGTTGTGGCAAGTTATGGGGCATCCTACGGCTTAATTGTTTCCATGGGTGGCTTTACCCAAGATGCTCGAAAAAAAGCTAAAGAACAGTTTTTTAAGGTTAGATTATGGGACTCAAATGATCTCATTAACGCAACATTACGTAATTACCATAAATTAAGTGACGATATACAAGCAAGTCTTCCTCTAAAGCAAGTATGGGTAGTAGTAGATGAAGGCGAATAAGCGTTATTATTATAAGGTTTGTCTATAAATTCTATAAGGAAAAATTGAAGAAAGGATGACTTTTCAAGAGGAATTAAAAAGTTATGCCTTACAGAATCAGATATATTTTAAATACAACTTATTAAAACGTAATTTTAGTTTTTCAATTTTGCTAAAAAAGCAGTTAAATAGTATGTTTGGCTGCTTTTTATTTTAAACGAGCAATGATTTCAAAAATTAATTCTAATTTATATCAGCTTTATTGCAGAAGGTAGTTTTAATAAATAATATATGAAGTTACATAAATTAGTTTTATTTCTACTTTAGTTGATAATTCGAAATATTTCTACATTTTGTAACATAAGGGGTTAAGGAAGTATGGAGAAAATTGAGAGAAAAAAGGATTTAAGTAATGTAATCGCTATTTTAAAGTCGGAATGGGAAGAAAAATTATCTATTATCATTGGAGAAAAGGATATAAATATTGAATTAGAAGTTGTAGAAGCATTAAAATACAATGCTTGGGCAAGTCGAAAAGCTAATGATCCACATCCGAACAGCTATATTATTTCAATTTATGATGGTGTATTTCATGAGAATTGGAATTTTTATCATGGGCATTTTATCAAAGAAAATGCCGATTTAATTAGGATGGCAGCTTTTGAGGATGAAGAATTTAATTTTGATGATAATTTCACTATTATGCTAGCAAATTTATATTTTAGAGCTTCCATGAATTTTGTTTTCTTTCACGAAGTTGGACATATTATTAATGGACACCTTAATTATTTAAAGAGTATAAGAGAAAATCAAAATTCATTAAAAATGAATAAAAAAAAATCCGCACTAATTAAGGATAAGGGTATTACAGCTTATGAACATCAAGCAATAGAAATTGATGCCGATTTATTTTCATGTAATACTCTGATAGAACAAATAATTGCTGAGTATAGGGTCAAAAAAGAGTTAGCCACGCCCACACCTTATGGAATTGCCAATAATGAAAAAAGATTACTTTTAATGCTTTTCTCAGCAATGATTAATGAAAGTTCATTAAGGCTTATAGGTGAAAATAGAGGAGATTGGGATTTAGAGGAAGATTGTTATATACCTCCAAGAATGAGATTAAAAGTATTTTTAGATGAATTTATTAAAAAGATGAATACTTATGTCAAAAATGACGAATATCCTCAAGAGTTATTTCAGGAACATGTGGATGCTTTCGAGGACATAATTAATAAATACCTTGTGGATAAACACGGATTTGTAAAATCTGCATTCTCCACTGAAAATAGTAGGGATGAACTCGAGAAACCAGTAATTGAACATGTTGAATTTTTATTCAAAGAAATTTACCCTTCATTAAAAGAAAAGATCAATAAACTAAATTAGCAATATAAAATAAACATACTATTTAATCAAAATGAGTGCTTATTTGTACATGTACACAATATTTAGGCTACTGATTTTTAATTTTTTAAATAGAAGGGGTGTTTGTAAATCATGGAAAGTGAACTAATTCATGAGTTGCCAATACGTAGATTTTATTATTCAATGTCGTACTTGCTTCATATAAGTCACATATATGATGACGATTTCCCATCAGATTTGATTGCTAATTTATATTGCTTAGTAGATAATTATTATTTAGAATCCTTATCTATTTTGCGTTCTTCGAAAAAGAAAGATGAAAGTGTCAAAAAAGAAATTGAATCTAAATTAAAGGAATCTCGAAAGAGGTTAGCTGAACTTGAAGAAGAAAGAAAACAGATGAGCGAAGATGAGCGAGAATTTGCAGATTATCAACAAGCGAGTCACGTTTCTACTAGGGAGGAGCATTTTAGGCAGACAGAATTGGAAGTCGAAATGAGCTGTCTAGCAGCCATTGTAATGATGTTAAGCTTATTAGAATCTACCTTATTTCACCTTGCTAGAGAACTTATTGAATTTGACTCTAATTTACCTAAAATGCATGATGTAATGAGTAGAAAAGATAATGGTATCGTTAAATATCTTAAGTATTTTGAGCGATGTATCGAAAAACAAGATAAGCAGTTTATTGTTGGCACGCAGAAATATGATTTGCTCATGTTTTGGTTGAAGATTAGGAATAATATTGTACATAATAATAATATTATTTCTAATGAAATTTTAGAGGGTGCTAAAAGATTAAATATAGATATTTCTACTAATAGAATGACTAATAAATTTCGTTTTAAACATGAAGATATAATGGCTCTTGGTAACCTTTGTGGTTCAATATTAGATGATTGTATTGAAAAGGGATTGTACTGTTACTTCTCAGTTGATGAGATTGTTGGCGTAGATCAATCAGAGTGATCATTGAGAAATAAGGAAAAAAGCCGAGGCAAGAGAAAATTTCTCACCTCGGTTCTTGCTCTTATAAAGAATCAGGTCTACCAAAATAATCAGTTTTTAGGATTCTCCAATCTTTTTTCAATATTACTCCAATGTTTTTTGACTTGAACTTTCATAAGATTAATAGTATTCGAGTCTTCATCAAAAGTCTGCTGCGCTCTAGACACATAACTCAAAAAGTTACCATGACCTTTCCTGTTTTTTCCTAAGTGTGAGTAATTCTTGTATAGTCCTCTTCTATAGGATTTACGGCCAAACTTTTTGGATTTACGATTACAAATTCTTATCTTGCGATAGGTTCTTGTATAGTATTTAAATAGACTTTTTTCCCTAATTCGAACCTCTAATCCATTAAAGCTAAATCCTAAATAATCTAATTCTGCTTTATTAAATTCTAAGTCTGTTATTTGATTATTGGTATAAAAATAATTTCCTGTTTTTTCAGGTTGAATCTCTAGATTTGGAACTTCTCTTCTTACATTTTCTAAAAATTGATGATGTTTTCCATAGTTGTAGTTCTGGATATCTTCATCTAGGGGAATTATGATAATCAAATCATCACAATACCTTCTATATAATCCCTTTTTATTATCAACGTAATTCTTGATTTTTTTATCGAAGTCTAAAAGATAAATATTAGAACAGACCGAGCTAATACCAGCACCTTGAGGAATCCCAAAACTCTTAGAATTCTTATGTATGTTTTTATGCTTAAAAGCTCTAAACTCTTCTTCAGTAAAATATCTGTACTTTTTACTTATTTCACTATCAGTATATTTAGCTTTTAAATCAGCTTCTATTGAATCCTTTATAAGATAGCTGAATTTCGTCAAATTCTTAAAAACGTTATAATAATCATTAGGTAATGTTTCTTTTTTGAGAACATAGCGAATTTTTTCTTTTAGATATTTATGATCCAGTGTATCAAAGAAATTAGTAAAATCCGCAACGAAAATATATGCATTTTTTTGTACTTTGATAAAATCAATAACCTCTTTAGCAAAATTAATGTTACTCTTTCCAGATAAGTTATTCCGATAAGCAGTAGCTACATCTTTGATATCTAATTCTTCAACAACAGAATTATAATAGTTATTTAGTTTGTCGCCATAGTACTTATAAATAAAACTATCGATGTGAGAGGCATAATATATTTTTCGAATTTTATCTTTTGGTTTTTTTAATTTTCTACTATACTTTTGAAACTTAATTTCAAAGTGTATAAATGGGTAAAATCCATGTTTGGCTACCCATTTAGGGTTTTTAATTTTATTCTTAACTTTATCAATAGATTTTTTATTATCTAAGTGTGTATATCCCTTAACCCGATATTTTTTCTTATCCATTTTTGGCAGAGCTAACGAGGGTATATGATCGTAGCCTATCACTCTATAAAAGAATCCCTCGTAAGCATACTCTCCTTTCAAATTATAGACTATTCCTAACCTATAAAGGGGCTACTAAATGCACTGATAGCATATACTATAATTAGTATATTGAATTGGTTAATTATGACGAATGGAGTTATCCAAATGCCCAATTATTCAGAAGCAGTATCAATCGTTCTTAGTTGCGTTAGCAGTATAATTACAATTGAAATAAAGTTTGATATAAATTCACCAATTTCCCTCATAACTATTTTTATGAGGCATTAACTATGATAATTTTACCATTTAATTTCTAAATAATCAAAATTAAATAACTAGTATAAAGGATATTTAATCCTATTTATTTTACTTAATATGAGTTTCATTTGGTACCTATGTATAGCTAATTATTTAATAAAAAAATGGAGCTATTATAAGCTCCATTTTTTTATAGATCAAATGCCAACTGTGCTGACATCAACTCTGCCTGCTCAATAACGATTTCAATAGCATCCTTTTGAAGATCTGGTGGATAGCCGTATTTTTTAAGCAGCCTTTTAACAACAACGCGCATTTTGGCACGTGCTGAATCACGTAGATTCCAGTCTATGCTCATGTTGTCTTTGATTGACTGTGTAAGCTCATGTGCAATGATTTTTAGCGTGTCATCCCCTAATACCTGTTCAGCCGTTTTATGTGAAGATAACGCATCATAGAAAGCAATTTCTTCTTTAATCATGCCCGTTCGCTCGCCACGTTTATATGCTGCATCCATTTCCCTTGCTAGGGCGATTAACTCCTCAATAACTTTTGATGTTTCAAGAGTACGTTTATTATACTTGTTTAGTGCGTTATCCAGCATTTCAGAAAATTTACGTGCTTGTATTAAGTTACTACGTTGTACACTTTTCACTTTCCCGTTAATTAAACGGTTTAATAATTCAACTGCTAAGTTTCTTTGTGGTAGTGCACGAACGTCTTCTAAGAACTGATCAGATAAAATTGATATGTCTGGGTTTTCTAATCCAAGCTCTTTGTATACGTCCACAACTTCTTCCGAAATAACTGATTTAGAAATAAGTTGATTAATTTGAGCATCCATTTGTGTTGCTGTTTTCTTTTTACTACCATCACCGATTGTTTTGACGATACTTGCTTTTACTGCTTTGAAGAAACCAATTTCATCGTTTAACTCTTCTGCTTCTGGTGTTGTTGCGCATAGGGCGTAAGCTTTTGATAATTCCATCACTGTGTTTAAAAAGCGTTTTTTCTCTTCTTCTCCTAAACCAATAATATAATCCATTGTATTTACAATTGCTTTAATACGTTGAGAAGATTTTTCCGATTTGTATCCTGAGTAATCATGCTGATAAAGTTGTTCTACCAGGAGTTCATGTTTTTCAAGCATGATATTGACTGCTGCAGCTGTATCAACACCAGCTGTGTTACGATCACTATCTGTATACTGTTTAAGTGCTTGTTTTAAATTATCTGCAATACCAATGTAGTCTACAACAAGGCCACCAGGTTTATCTTTAAAGACTCGGTTTACACGTGCAATAGCCTGCATTAAGTTATGGCCTTTCATAGGCTTATCAATATACATCGTGTTCATAGACGGTACGTCAAAACCTGTTAACCACATATCACGTACAATAACAATTTTTAATGGATCATCATTATCCTTCATACGTCGTGCTAAAAATTCACGACGCTTTTTGTTACCGATAAATGGTTGCCACTCCACAGGATCACTCGATGAACCTGTCATCACAATTTTAATAGCGCCCTTATCATCATCATCTGAATGCCATTCTGGTCGTAGTTTCACGATTTCTTTATACAAATCAATTGCAATACGACGCGACATCACCACAACCATTGACTTACCGAACATGGCCTTTTCACGTTCCTCATAGTGAAGGACAATATCTTTTGCCATCTTTTGTACACGTGATTCCGCACCTGCAATCGCTTCTAAACGAGACCATTTCGATTTCAATTTTTCTTTAACAGATGTTTCTTGATCCTCGGTAATTTCATCATAGTCTTCATCAATTGATAAACCCTCTGGAAGCTCTAGTGGGATAACACGTGATTCATAGAAAATCTTTACTGTTGCTCCGTCTTCTACTGCCTGTGACATATCATATACATCAATATAATCACCAAATACAGCAGGCGTGTTTTTATCTGTTGCTTCAACAGGTGTTCCTGTAAACCCAATAAATGAGGCATTAGGTAACGCATCACGAACATACTTTGCAAAACCGTATTTCACTTCACCTTGACGATCTTTCTGATTAGAAATCGATGCGCCAAATCCATATTGAGAACGATGCGCTTCATCTGCCATAACAATGACATTTTTACGGTCGGTTAAGCAAGGCATTTCTCCAGTCTCTTCGTCTGGTGCAAATTTTTGAAGAGTAGTAAAGACGATACCACCCGACTCCACACTTAAGAGCTCTCGTAAATCATCACGTGAATCTGCTTGGCTTGGTGTTTGACGCAGAATATCTTTAGACATGGAGAATGTTTTATATAGTTGATCGTCTAAATCATTACGGTCTGTTAGGACAACAAGTGTGGGATTGTTTATCGCTTTAATCAGTTTTCCAGCGTAGAATACCATCGATAGACTTTTCCCTGAACCTTGCGTATGCCAAATAACTCCGATTTTATGGTCTCCGTCTTGTGAGGTTGCTTGTATAGCTTTTTCAACAGCTTTATTAACAGCATGAAATTGGTGATAAGCTGCCAAAATTTTAAACGTATCCACACCGTCTGTTTGAAACAATATGAAATTTTGAACTATGTCGAGTAAACGACTTGGTTCGAGCATACCTTTTAGCATAACGTCAAGCTGTGGTTCAGCAGAACTAGCTAATGTTTCACCATCCACGGTACGCCATTTCATAAAACGTTCTTCATTAGCAGTCAAAGAACCGGCACGCGCATTAATTCCGTCACTTGCAAGTAAAAAAGCATTGTAGCGAAATAATGTCGGAATGGTTTGCTTATATGTTTGGAGTTGATTATAGGCATCAGTAATATCAACATCTTCATTTGTTGCATTTTTAAGTTCAATAACAACGATTGGTATACCATTTACAAATACGATGATATCTGGACGTTTATTCGCTTGCCCTTCAATAATTGTAAACTGGTTCACTGCCATAAAGTCATTATTCATAGGGTTTTCAAAATCAAATATATAAACCGATACAGTTGGATTATACCCATCTTTACCTTGTATTTGAATTTCAATACCATCTGTTACAAGCTTATGAAATTGCTTGTTATTTAAAACCAAGTTGGGTGACGCATTTGCAACAACCTTTTGAATTGCTTCTTCAATGATTTTTCGTTCTATTGTTGGATTAATCTTTTGTAATGAAACACGTAATCGATCAACTAATACAACATCATGGAAGCTCTCACGTTCAGTGTAATCTCCATCGGGTGCAATATCTGGACCCTCGACAATTTCATAATCCATTTCTTCTAACCATTCAAGTGCAGCTATTTCTAACTCTGACTCGTTATACTTAAACAACTAATTCACCACCACTTCATCCGGTATTTCAATTTCTCCAGATAATAATTTAGGAAGAAGAGTATCACGGAGCTGTGAAAGTTTTTGATTCTCTTCTTTTAATATAAATTGGTTTTCTAAGAGAGGAGATACAGTACTTTCAAACTTATCAGCTACTGCACTATTTTTAGGAAATGCTAATTTCTGAGATTTTATGTCCGTTTGGGTGATTAAAGGTTGTGTAGAGCCTCTATTTAATGATTTATAATCTATTCTTTTTAAAAACTCATAAACGAAATTATAAAATTCACTTTCTATAACGAGTGTATTATCAGAAGGCCAACATGGTTCTACTATTTTTTGGATTACACCATGTGTTCCAACACGTCCAATCACTAAAATTGGGGAATTGTATAAAGCATCGTTGGTATATCCCATTAATTTACTTGCTCCGATAATTGGAATTTCATTTTCGTTACTAGCCTCGTTTACTTTCCTCTTAGGTCGTTTACCACTAGAAATTTTCATAATTTCTTCGAAATTAATTACTTTCCAATCTTTAGGTATCGCCCCTAACTCACTTTCTATCATTATACACTTACTTGATTTGTAAGATTGTCCATTTTCATTTGGAAATTCAAAATCGACAAACCAATGTTTGAAAAGGGTTTGAGAGATTTCTTCTAAATTACTAATAAGCTTATTATTTATATTAATCTTCTTATCTATATCTGTTAGAACTTTAGTTATTTTTTTTTGGTCTTTTAGCTCTGGAACAGATAATTGCATCTTCTTTAACAAGGGTATACGAATATTACTTACAACAGATCCAGTTCCTTCGTTCATCATAATTTGATGTTGCAATTCTCTCGTTTGTAACGAGTAATACAAAAATTCTGGTGTAATAATATGATTATATGCTTTTAGTTGAAGCATTCTTTGACCTAAAAAATAATTATATTTTTCATCGTCACTTAACAATGCCACTTCACCCATAGGAGCTTCACGTGTTAAAATAACATCGCCCGCCTCTAAATATCCGCGAACACTCCATTGCTCATAGATTTCTTTACTAACGGATTTAGTTTCTTCAATATTTCTCAACTGTCCATTTCTTATATTAGCTGTACGTAACATCCTATAAGATGTTTTATTTTCGACAGTTGGAGCTGTTTTATGTTGGCAATCTGTAACGGAACAAACATCATTAATAGTGTATTGCTTCCATTTAGATTCCATATCCAATCCTCCCTAAAGCCTGACGAATTTGTTCTTCTAATTCTTTTGACTTTGTAAATTGCATTGATAATTCAGTTGTTAAACGTTCCATTTTTTCCTCAAATGGTTCAATATCATCTTCTTGTTCTGCTAATCCAACATAACGACCAGGTGTTAGAATATAATCATTTTCTTGAATTTCTTGTAATGTTGCAGCTTTTGCAAAACCTAATTCATCAGTATATTCTTGTTCACTGGTACCACGCCAAGCATGGAATGTATCTGCAACCTTTTTAATATCTTTCTCACTAAATTCTTTGTGTGTACGGTCTGCCATATGACCAAGATTACGTGCATCAATAAACAAGATTTCATTTCTACGTTCACGTTTACCTGTCTTTACTTTATTCTTAGAAACAAACCATAGGCATACTGGAATTTGTGTTGAATAGAACAATTGACCAGGTAATGTCACGATACACTCGATTAAATCCTTTTCAATTAAGTTTTTACGAATATTACCTTCACCACTTGTATTAGAGGACATGGAACCATTGGCCAATACAAAACCTGCTGTACCAGCTGGTGCTAGTTTAGAAATCATATGCTGCACCCAAGCAAAGTTTGCATTTCCCTTTGGTGGAATACCATATTGCCAACGAACATCATCCGTCAGCTTCTCACCACCCCAATCGCTGATATTAAATGGTGGATTTGCTAAAATATAATCGGCTTTTAATCCTTTATGTAAGTCATTATGAAATGTATCTGCATTGTGCTCTCCTAAATTTGCATCAATCCCCCGAATTGCTAAATTCATTTTACATAGTTTCCATGTGGTGGGATTTGATTCTTGACCATATACAGATAAGTTGTCAATACGACCTTGATGCTCTGTAACAAATTTTGATGATTGCACAAACATACCACCTGAACCACATGCAGGATCATAAACGCGCCCTTTATAAGGTTCTAAGATTTCAACAAGTAATTGTACAACCGTTGATGGTGTATAAAATTCACCACCATTCTTTCCTTCTGCACTTGCAAACTTACTTAGGAAGTATTCATAAACACGACCTAAAATATCTTTTGAACGACTTTCCTCGTCACCGATTTTGAACGAGAACAAATCAATTGTTTCGCCTAAACGAGTTTTATCAAGCTCTGGTCTTGCAAATGATTTTGGAAGTACCCCAACAAGTGAAGGGTTCTCTTTTTCAATTTCTACCATTGCAGCGTCAATAAATTGGCCAATCTCTGGCTTTTTAGCATTGTCTTTGATGAATGACCAACGTGCTTCTTGTGGTACAAAGAAGATGTTGTCTGCTAAATATTCATCTCTATCTTCTTCATCTGCCCATTCATCTGCTTTTAATTCCTCATACTTTTCTTCAAATGCATCAGATACGTATTTCAAAAACAATAATCCAAGTACGACATTCTTATATTCACCGGAATCCATTGATCCACGTAGTTTATCTGCCATTTGCCATAGTTTTTCTTCAAACCCTAAGTTTGCTGTAGCCACTGTGTTGCCTCCTCTGTAATTCTTAAATCATACTAGTGATATCTAGATGAATAATTTTTCTATCATGACTATTATACCAGTTCCAACTAAAAATAAGATGACTACATAAATTATCTAATAAAAAGTTTATAAGTTTTTTGTTTCTTATAAACTTTTTATTAAAACTATTTTTCACTCATGGAATTTACTAAAAATATTATCTTGGAGATACATTTAACTATAAAAGAAGCCTTTACTTGTGAGAGCAAAGGCTTTTTTAACGGGTTTCTTCTTATTGCATAGCATTTATATTTAATGTACTTTCATGTTGTTTCACTAATTTATAAAGTATGGTCTTTTTTACATTCGATTCTTTCATTGCCTGTACAGCTGTAATTTCCTTTTGTTTTTCTCTTCGGCTTATTCTACCAAAAACGTTCGTAAAAGTGTTTGTATTTTGGAAGACGTTCTTAATTTATTTTATAACCTAAACGAACGATAAAAATGATAGATTTCTTATATAATATAAAAGTCCATAAACGTATACTTTATTGAACGCTATTCATTTCTAAATATTTTTAATATAAGTAGTTTAACGTATAACACCACTATCCTCTCTCTTTGCAGAAATTGCTCCAGAGACATGTGTATCATGACGATTATTATTAGAATAGTTTTCTTCCCTTCATCTCCAATATCATTAAAGTTCTTTTCATCAATAATCTGTCCCTGTAAAGTAAATGAGAGGTCACCAATATAAATCAATGTGAGTATAGAATATCCATCTTTTTATAGAATCTTAAGTTAAAAAAATTAACCCCACATATTTTAATCAATATTTACAAAATGTGTGGGGGTCTACTATTTATAAAATCAATATTTACAGAAACACCTTAATTAAACTCTATTTCAAATCAACAGACAGAAGTTTATTAATTTGTTTTCCTAAATTACCTTGATTCATCTGCTTTCTTATTACATTTTAAACCAGTAAGTTAAGGTTTTGCTGTCAACACTATCTGCAATCCATATGAATATGATTTTCATGATTAGGGATATTTTGGCAAATTTTCCTACTTGCAACCTTGTTAACTGCATCAACAACATCTTGATCGCTAAAGAATACTTTTGATGCACCTGCTTCTACACAGTATAGACATAGGTATGCACATGCTGCTCTATCATAATTAGACCCATTTGATTTCATTTTCCCTTGTAATTTAACATCAAATGCTTTTCCAAAATTATGTTGACTGTTTGGTGTACTAGGACGAGTTGTATTGAATTTCATGGCACTCATACCAGAAACAGTAACAGTTCCACTTTTTCCATAGCGAGAATAGGCACAAGCTTGCACACCAACTTTAAGTGTACTTTGAGTTGAATAAATATTCGCAAGGCCTGGGTCTATCAAGTAAAGATCTTGAATGTCTTGAGGAAGATCTTTAGGTTCTGTAAGTTTACATGCTGGTTCGGATTGTCCATCTACAGAACTACAAACATGAGGATATTTTATATCTCCATCTCCTACTAATAAAAAAATATTACTTTCGTCAATATTTATATTAGTTTTCAAGGACTGAAGATGTTTTAACTCCTCCATAAGTATACTAGTGATGTCTTCTACAGAAGTAACATTATTTTTAGTCTGGCTCATAGCTTCCTCCTGGAATTAATTATTTTAATCTAACGCTTATAACCTTTTCATTTAACTGAAAATTATACATAGAGAGATTTCTATCAGCTCAAAATTGTCATGTATATCAAGAGTTGAATACAACTTCCTTTCAACATAATTTAACTTTATCTCATTTTGAATATCCAACATATGGTTGGTAAAACTATATATGTAAGTTGCGTAATATCATCATAATAATAATTCGAAACAGAAGGGAGCATATAGGATTAATGAACAAAGAAATCAAAAATAACTCGGAAGAAGCAAAGAATTTTGAGCCCATTCATATTTCATTCGAAGACGGAATTGCTCGAATTAACGAGGCACTGTCTCAAGTTGGGATTGAATTAGGCTCACGTATTTTAACGTCTCGTGATTCAGATGTTGTGGAAGCCTGTAATCTACTCTCTGTCGATGGGATGCCAAAAGGATTTACAAAATGGCAGCTACCTTTTTCTACGGAAGCTGGGCAATTCTTTATTACGTCTGCCGAGCCTGGTGCTAGTGTTGGTGAACATTCTCACCCTGAAAACGGAGTACGATTTATCATTACAGGATCTATTATCTTTGATGGCATTGAACTTAATGCTGGGGACTGGATGTTTATACCAAAAGGAAAGAATTACAGCT
>Ga0268252_1001081_pt1 | contig 16060 bp, 19 predicted proteins | sample AgamicMgSfrz_FD_200244 | JGI IMG/M metagenome (GOLD analysis project Ga0268252, IMG submission 200244) | Agave microbial communities from Guanajuato, Mexico - Mg.Sf.rz (v2) (version 3) | ecosystem: Host-associated > Plants > Phyllosphere > Phylloplane/Leaf | place: Guanajuato, Mexico | collected... | reverse complement strand
AATTTCCACTTCTTGAGAAATAGGGGTAGCACGATATACATAACCACGGCTTACTATTTCAAGCATTAGTTTCACCTCCTGTCTATTATACTACGAATCACATCATATGTATAAAGATGAACATGGAGTTATCAATGATTTCATTCTTTTTTCAAACATCATATGTGATTTTAGCCAAAAAAGAGAATGTCGGACAATTGAGTTAGCAGAAGCTAACCCTTGTCCGAAGCCGATTCATCTCATGACTGAGTCACGAGGGTTCTCGGCTAAAGCCTAAAAATCGACATAGCAATTAAATGATTCTTCATCCTACTCCCCTTCCTATTTTCACTCAAAAGTTAAATCCACTCTGCAAACCAGGCTACATAATATGCTGCAGGCAAAAACAGAAGTTGAGCTACTATCGTACCAATAAATTTGGAGCTAACCATTGTTAAAGAATAGCTCTTCAAATAAATGTAATCTGTTTGTTTTTTCATCACTCGATCAGCTAAAACGGATGCTTTCGGATCAATAAATAAGGTCAAAATGATTGTGGCAATCCCATTAATAACACCTGATGACATCGATGCAGCTTGCCGCATATCATCTGGAACTAAAATGGAAGCATACATTGAAGAAATGACGCCAGTTGTAAAAATAGCAGAAATAAGGATATTCATAATAAATAGTCGTTTTGGAATAGTCTCTAGCGTAATCCCCTTTAGATAGGATATTCTCGGCATTTTTATACAGCTTATAAGCTTTTTAAAACCATTTTGTTTAAATAACTTTGAAAAAAGAGCTAGCATAGACCCTCGCTCGTTTGCCAATTGAACAATTGCTCGTGAAAAAATATTAATAAACGTAGGGAACAGTAGGATTCCAAGTAGCACTCCGATCGATGTTACTCCAAGTAAAATCCTATATTGCCCGGCTATAAAAGCAAATTTATCTACCCCATTCGGAACTTCTGCTATAAGTTTTGCTGTTAATGGCTGTTGAAACATAGTAGAAAATCGTGAAACAATAACCATTGTACTGAACAAAGAAATTGCAGTAGCAATTAGCCTCACTCTTGTACCAGATATTCTAGTAGAATAAGCCAATGTTTCTACCATTGTAATGATCAATAATAAAATAGATATAATTACTACCTTCATCGTTATAAATTCCATATTAACTCCTTAACTTTTTATTCTAGGTACATTATAACTCTTTTTTTGGCATTAACTAGAAAATTTTTCTAAAATTTATTTTTCCTTTGTTGGATGTTTTAAATACTATTTAATAAATTGAAAGGAAAAAGGATACCCAATGAGCATCCTTAACAAATGATATGTACTTGTAAGACGCCTTTATCGCAATTTAAGATGGTTTTTACGCTTTCCATTACCACAGGTTTTAGAAGGTTTTAGAAGGTTTTAGAAGGTTTTAGAAGGTTTTAGAAGGTTTTAGAAGGTTTTAGAAAAAAACTTTTTATTTCATTAACAACTGCCTCTCTATTATCCCAATGTAACATATGAGAGGTATCTTCTATTTTTTTAATATTAATTTTTGAATTAATCATCACATCTTCCAATAATTTATTATTTATCATATTAAACTCTTCTGGCCACTAATAACAAAATATTATCGCCTAATTCCCTATGTATGCAAAACTATTTTATTACGATACGCTTCCAATATTCCCATGCTTTTAAATATGCACCGATATCATCAGGGTGATGCTTAACACATGATCCAATTCTAAGAAATAAACCAATAAGCAATTGTTCATATAGATTAGAAATATTTCTATTAATAACAACTAATTGGCTTGCCGCTGTATCGAGTGTTGCTTTTGTTAAATCATCTGGTGATGAGCAAAAGGCATAAATTAGATCATAAATAGGGTCTCCAATAACAGGAGTGGGATCAATCACACCAGTTAACTTTCCATTGTTGAAAATAAAATTATGAACCCCACAATCACCGTGTAGTAAAAATGGGATATGGTCATTGTCATTCTTTTTAACTAAGTTTTGGATTAAGTTAAAATCATTCCTACTTAATTGAGAACCTATTATTTTATTCGCCTCTAAGATTTCTGTCATCAGAAAACTCCTCCAAGAAGCGGTTGGTTCGTCTGCCCATCCCCATCCTGTATTCTGACTAATAGGCCTATAATTATTAATAAATTCATTCACAAGCACACAGAGCATGTCTTTTTTATTTTTTTTACTATAGTTATTAGAACCATTTATAAATGAATAAACGAAATAGTTAAATGAATCTTCAACAAAGAGAAGTTGAGGCAACAAGTTTACATCCTTGTAAGTATCAAGAAAATTCGCCTCAGATTTAATTACTTGCGAATCATTTGATTTAACGACATATTTCATTCCATTATTATGTAAAAGATACAACTCACTAACAGTACCACCATTCAATTTTTCATAGTTTATTTGTTTGGTAGAAAGAATATTATTCTGTAGAAGCTCTTTAATTATTTTTTCTATATTCACCTATTCTCCCCTAGCCCTTTTTTTAATATCGCTTACTTCAAAACCATGCTTTTCATAGAAACTGAAATTATTTACCGATGTACGTGCAGACCAATCTCCATGTTTTTTTGAAAACAGTAACTTTTGTTCTTTTTTCTAACACTTCAGGTTAACCTTATTTTTATACACTGATACGACAAATACTTCACTTAACAAGTTTATATATAATATGAATCTATTCTAACAAACTTATACAATATTTTCCTTATATTTCATATAGTTCAATTTTTGTTTCCTTTAGAATAATTTTCAGCTAATTATGTCATAATTATAAAAAATAGGGGGAATACCATGGATCATGACAAAGAAACTCCTGAACGAAGAAGAGAAAAAGAAATCCCACTGGTAATTTAGATAATGCCTTTAATAGATCAGAAACCGGAAGCATTGTAGACTTAGTTGGAAGTTTAGGTTGGTAAGTTACTGGAATACTTATCGTTGTTATTATTATAGATTATATAATCGTGCAATTATTTTTTTAGTAATAGTTAAAATTACGAAAACCGATAAACAGATACTAATTTATCTAGCTTATCGGTTATGAGCTCATTAAATTCATGAATAATAGTAAAAAATAGAATTTATTTTTACTTAAAGTTCATTTATGTATTTATCCAAAGCAAGCTTATACCTTTCAATATCAGAAGTTTTTACTTGGCGTAGTATCGCTTTCATAACTGTCTTCAATCCCTTCCGAATCCATATCGGCATAATGCAGAGTTATCGCAAGAAACATGGAGATGGAAGGTAAATGAGGAAAACGTTTTTCTGCAGTAGATAGAACGCTTATTGCATCATTTAAATTCCCAATATTTTTTAAAGAACTTCCTAATTGTAAAAATGCATAAGCTTCCCACTCATCATTTAATCCTAGATGAATTGCTTCCTCATACAAGGGAATAGCTTTTATTTCTTGTCCTAAAAAATCATACACATTTGCTAACTCAAATTTTGCTCTTGCAGAATTTCGATACTTATTAGTAATATCAATAAAATAACGAATAAGCTTTGCTTCGTCATTTTGATAAATCCAGCCATTTTTACTTATCTCGCCCCATTCCTGATTCATTTTACACTCCTTTCTCCACATAAATAGCGGAGCACCACGTTTGTCTATTTTTTTAAAATCTAAAAATATTTATTACTTAACCCAATATATATCAATACCGAAACAATGATAAAACCTACAAAAAGGAAACCCTTACTCAGGTTAGTCCAAGTTTTCATCCATCCCCATCTTTTTTTATTCACGTCTAATAAAAAGTAGTCAACAAGAACAGTTAATACAATAATGAGGAATACTCCAAAAAGACTCATCACTATCTCCTCCATTCGTTTTCTACCAATTATATGCAAGCGATAATTAATTTAAACAAGTCTTTATTGCTTGTATGAACTAATACTTCCATCTAAGTCCAAATTAATGGTGTCTATAGGTTCAACTAAAAAATCAATAACCATATCCATCAAATTCCTTTTCATACCTATAAAAGACATTTACATCAATGAATTTTTCTTCTCCACTATATCCATTTAACTTTTCTTCGATATGTTCAAACATTTTCTTCTTTCACCCTATTCTGGTTTCCTTTTATATAATTCAATTTAACATTAAAATCCGTAATGTTAGTTAAATAATTTAGTAGACTATTTACTTTCTGGAAGAAGCTGGGCGTTTTCGAGAAGTAATTAATGACTTTTTAATGAATAGAATTAATCAAACTTAGAAGAAGCTACTTCCCAAGTTTTCACTTGCTATTCAATTCACCTAACTTTTTAGAGATTACATTAACAATATCTAATATTGGTAAAGCCCCATCGACAATGAAATCTGAATTTGGTTTTATCGTTTTTAACATTTCTAGATAACCTCTTCTACCATAAGTAGTATAATTTTTCATTTCCAAAATTATATCTTCACCAGCGGAATGCTTAAAATCTCTTGTAACTCTTCGTGCCATTGCAACATCCAAAGGAGTGTCGATAAAGAATGCACTATCAATATACTTGCTTATTTTCGTATGTTTATAGGCAAACGGATAATCTAGAACAATATAATCCAAAGATTCATTAAGTAGTCCTTCTAAATCTTTAATTAGGGGAGTCAAATTCCATTCATCATAATTAGCTCCTCTATCTACCCAATCTATTATGTCAACTGGTCCTTCAAAATCGTAATTATCAAAATATAGTATTTTTGAAGATTGTAAACTTTCGGTTAGCTGTGTAGATATTGTTGTTTTCCCTCCTCCTGATACCGACGCAATGGCTATGACCTGTGGAAACTGTTCTCTATTCATAAATGTCACCTCTCTATCTTTTATCCTATTATACATCACTATTGGAATATTTTGTTACTACAGGAATCTAGCTTACTAGTACCTTTTAGGGTAGTTTTTTAAAAATAAAAAGACGACTGTTCATTTCGAACAATCGTAATTTATTGAAATCCTGTTCTATTTTTTACTTTGACGAACCCATACCACGACTGGAATTAATACAATCGACAAAATTCCTCCGATCAATGATAATGTTGAATAACTTGAGCCTGCAACAATCATCCCAGACAAGGCTCCTCCAACTGCGCCTGACAATGCTATTAGAACATCCACTGTACCTTGCGTTTTAGCACGTGTTGAAGGTTCAGTGGAGTCAACGATAAGTGCAGTCCCACTTATCAACCCAAAATTCCATCCTAAACCAAGGAGGGAAAGAGCGATTACTAGTAGAATCATAGAATCTCCTGGTGCAAATGCAGATATTAACCCTGCGACAAGCAAGGTAATTCCAGAAATAATTGCCATCACGATCCGACCAAACTTATCAACAAGAATACCTGTAATCAAGGAGGGAAGATACATGGCACCTATATGGAAACCAATTACTAGCCCCACAGCACCTAAGTCATGCCCATGATGTCTCATATGAACTGGCGTCATAGTCATAATTGCTACCATAACAATTTGAGTTAGCACCATAATGGATGCACCGACGATGATACCTCTTTTGTCTTCTGTATATTCTCTTGTTGTCGATGCCCTTGTATCATTAGACTTCTGGTTAGCTTCAATACTTCTTGCTATCACTAATGGGTCTGGACGAAGCATGATGAAAAGGACAAGACCAGCTAAAATATATGCCGCTGCCGCTAATATGAATGGACCAGCGAGCGACGGAATCCCAATAGAATAAGCAAAATTCCCCATTACATTGACTAAATTAGGACCAGCAACTGCACCAAATGTTGTGAAAACCATCGTTATACTAATAGCAGTTGCCCGCTGTTTATTATTTGCTAAGTCCGTGCCTGCATATCGTGCCTGTAAATTTGTTGCTGTCCCTGCACCATAAATAAGCAAAGAAATAAATAATAGAATAATGCTATTTATGATGGCTGAAACTATGACCCCTATTGCTCCAAGCCCACCAATGATAAATCCAGCTGTCAGACCTATACGACGGCCATAACGTTGTGAAATTCTGCCCACAAATAAAGCTGCTCCTGCTGATCCTAGTGTAAACAAAGCTGTAGGTAATCCAGCAAAGGCATCTGTACCTAGCATTTGCTGTGCAAGAAGAGCTCCAACCGTAACTCCCGCTGCTAAGCCCGCGCCACCAAAAATTTGTGAAATACTTACAATAAATAAGGTGCGCCTATATAAAGATTTTTGTTTATCTGCTGAATTAATGTAACTTTGTAACTGATCCGATTGAACGTCTAACACATTCTCTAACCTACCTTTCTAAATATCCATACTACTAATAATAACCAACTAGATTTTAAGTCATCATAACATGCATAAAAAAGCCACACAATATTATAATTGTATGGCGAACAATTTTAGTTTAGATTATCTAGCAAACCTTTGATAATTCTTAATCCTCGTTCGAGTTCTTCTAGTGAATTTGGTGCACATACAGAAATCCTTACCGCTCTATCAGGATTGCTATTTCCAACGACAAAACGTTCAGCTCCATAAAGTTGTACCCCATTTTGTGCTGCCAACATTTCAAATTGGGCACCCGTTATCTTTCTAGGTAATAACAACCAGCGAAAAATTCCAGTCTCATCACCAAGACATGTATAATCTGACAAATATTGATTCAATAGTCGATTTCTCCTTATGTTTTGTTCTCGATGCCTATCGATCAAGTTTTCAAATTGATTGGATACAATCGTTCTAGCCGTAAGTTCTGCTAATAGAGGAGACACTGTTATATTTAAATTATAAAGAGCTTTAGAAATAGTTTCCTTAAATTGGCTCGGCACAGCGACATATGCTAATCGTAATCCAGGCGCTAATGATTTTGATAAACTTGCAATATAGATAACCTGTTCTGGAGCAAATGATGCGACTGCTGGTAATGGTTTTTCGTGGAGAAGATGGTACGATGCATCCTCAATCACAAACTGGTTATACTTTTTAGCAATTTCGGCAATCTGTTTCCGATTCTCTACCGACATAATAGTAGTCGTTGGATTATGATAGTCTGGAATTAAATAAATTCCTTTTATATTATCATTTTTACAGGCATCTTCAAAAGATGTTGGATTCATTTCATAGTGAATTGATTTTATTGGCACAATTTGTACACTGAGCATAGCTGCAACTGTTTTTAGACCGGGATATGTATGTTCGTCCACACCAATTCGATCTCCCGGCTTGCAAAGACTTGCCAAGGTAGCTGCTATAGCATTTTGTCCCCCATTTGCAAATAAGATGTGATCAACTGTTGTTTTAAAGCCACCCCTACGTATTAGCTTAATAGCTGCATCCTTTTGCCAATGGCTTTCGCCTGAGCGACCATAGCCAAACCATTTTTCATAATCTGCTTCTTGGACCATCCTTTTAAGTTGGAGCATCAACGGTTCAAAGGAATCATTATCTGGCAATGTAGCACCCATTTCTATCAGATGGATTGGCTTTGTATCTTCTAGTAAATAAGCATTTGACACCGCATCATACGAAACAAATGTGCCGCTTCCTACAGATGCACTTAACAAGCCTTTCAACTCACAAACTTTAAAAGCCTTTGAAATAGTACTCAAATTTAAATCTAAAAAATCTGCTAGTTCTCGCTGTGGAGGGAGTTTGGTTCCAGGTAATAAAGTTCCCTCTAAAATGTCCCTTTCCAATTGTCTTGCTAACTCTATATAAATTGGCTTTTTCATTTTATCAATAGATGGCTTCCAGCTCATCGGATAGTTTTCAAAAGAATTAATTGGCATAATTTACACCTTTTTAATCCATTATATGATTAAAATATTTGTAATAGCAATTGGTTTTCTAACCTATTAACATTGTTTCCACTCTTTTTTTCACACTCACTATTCATTTTAGCTTTATTTAAGAAGAAGAATCTATATTTTGAAATTAATGAATTGAAGTGATTAAATAATGAAGAAAATTATCTTTTTATCATCATAAATATGATGATCCAGTTAGATTTAGAAAATCAGTTAGTATCATTACTAACATTTAAATATCACCATTTGATATATTAAAAACTAATAACAATCCCTGTTTTATCATCAGATTTTTTAAATCTTGGATATTTTAAACACTCTGGATCAGAATCTTCTATTTTAATTAATTCCAAGCCATATTGTTCCATACTTTTTTCAAGAATTAAATTAGTGATATACTCCCAATAATTTATTTGAGTGGGAACTATTTCTCTTGGCAATAATAATCCGTCTGTTACTAGTATTAAATGCTTTAATCTATTCCGGTTTATCTTCCCGTACTCTATGTAGTTAATGGCTTCTATTTCGCCATTTAAAACACCATATCCATCTTTAGAATTACTTTTTTGCCTGTTTGAGAGGAGAATATCTTTAACTTTTGTTAATAAATCATCCCTTTTCGTTATTCCTTTATTTATAAACTCCTTCCACTTTACGATTGCATCTTTCTCTAAATGGCTTACTTGGAGGCGTGTTAATGGTCTAATCTCATCGTTATCTACATAAACCGCTAGAATCATACAGTCACCAGTTTGAACATATTCTATGCTATTCTCCGATACTTTTATAACTGCTAAAGCTGTTCCCCATAACTGTTCTTTCTCCAATATATTAATATTATTATTTAACATTTTCTTTTTTAGTGTATCATTTATTATTTTCACATCAGATAGAAGAGACTTACTATTTTTAATTGTTTCAAAATAACTTTTTACTTCATTAGAGGCTATGTAGCCACCAGTACGATTATTTTTATCTTTTGTTGGTACCAATGAAGAAACACCGTCAGCAACCCCAAACACTTGAGCATCGTTATTAATTATTAACGAATCTTCGTTTAACTCACTTACTCCTTTAAATGTTATATGTGCTATTTTCAAAGATATCCCTCCAAGAATTAATTGGCTTACGATACCTACAAAATTAATTCTCCCTTCTCGCAAACGTATCGGTAGTTCCATTATGAACTTTCATTTTATTAATAAATATTTTTATTGATTTTGCATCCGAAATTGAAATTGTATTTCTTTTATAAGTTCTGTAGCAAAGATCCTTATTCCTTCTTGAAAAAAAGTTAATAAGGAACTGGTTCGCTCTAAGGAAAATATCTCCAAATGACTTTAAATATGTTTATTGTTTAAATCATGATCTTTCTGTTATATACTTATAGTTCATTATGTATGATTTTTATCAAACTAAAAAGATAAAACTAATATTGATAGATATGTAATCGCAAAAGAAAATCGGAGATGATAGAATGGCTAAAGGTAAAGGTGGAACAGGCAGGGGAACGGGTAAGAAGGGATGGAATCGTTGGCAAGCTAGTGCAAACAAAGCCAAGAGTAACAAACCCTACAAAAGTAAAGGTGTTAAAAATCGCAAAAATACTGAGAACGCTAATAATGGTAATACATCTGAAAAATAGTTCTTATTGGTTAAATAACGATAAGTGAAAAAGACATTTATATAAAGTATTAATCGATAGAAATCAAAAGGACACTTGCTAACTCAGTGTCCTTTTGATCTACCATTTAAAATGTTTGTGTTTAACTATTGGACTCTCTCCTATAAAGTTTCCTTCTATTAAAGATAAAAACACATTAAGTAGCAACTCTATTTATCATTTCTACCTCATACTATTTTTTACTTTTTCGGGAATCATTATTACTTCCGCCTTCAAGTCAACTGGCTTGAAAGTTTCCTCTATACATTCGTTCCAAAATTCAATATGCTTTTTATCAATCCAATGTTCAGATTCTGATACTTCTTTACCGCCTAACCCTTGAATAGAATACCAATATAGATATTCATCACCATTCAGATGCTCTCTGAAAATTGTCTCCACATACATTCTTTCACCCTCTAAAGTAACAAGAACATGTTTCAAATTATCATTTAAGAAGTTTAGCCATTCGTCCACTTTCTCCGATTTACCTTTTTTAACTTTAAACCTTGTTAATTCAACGTTCATGTTTCTCCCCCTATTTCGCCTATCCTACACAATGTCTACATACAAATTTTAACAGAAAACAGTGATATTTTAAAATTAAGGTATCAAGCATTATTCTGTAAAAGAAAAGATGCCTAGAAGAAAATTTTGTCCACCTATGCATTTTTTTGTTTTTACTGTTGTGTTGCCTGATTTTCTTCCCAATATAATTTACTGTAGACGTCTGCAAAAGCTTCTATGCTTCGCATTAATTCTGCATTTGTATTATCTACTCCACCAACTTCTAAAAGAATAGCACGATCAGAAAAATTCTGATTATAAACCCCATTCCCTAGTTCATACCCTTTTGCATAAACACCTTTTGAAATTCCTGGATATTTTTTCTTTAGTGCACTATGCAATTTTGTTGCAAATTGCTCGTTCTGCTCGTAATTTTTATTTTCTTTTCCTATAATAAATAAGAGTTTAGCGTAGTTTTTTCCGTTAATATTTGCTGTTGTTTGTTTTTTTCTAGCTGAATCACGATGTATATCAATTAAGTATTTTAAATTGCCATTATTATTAATTGCCGTTTCAACTACTTCTTTTGAAACTGTATAAGAATAAGTATAGTCCCATTTTCGGTCAAGGATAACCTGATTGATATTTGTCTTATCTAACTCAACGCCTAACCCTTCTTGTTGAAGCAGTTCTGAAAGCTTGCTGCTTACTCCTACTACATTTGCTCGTTCATCTGCACTGACTACATTATCATTATTTTTTGTGTTTTTTAGCAATGGGAGATAAGCTTCAAAATTATGCGAATTGTAAATAAATACAGTTTTATTTTTTGGTTTTGTTATAGCCCTATTATGATCCTCTTTAGTCGGCTGTTCTTCTTTTTGCTCTTGCTTAGCCTTTTCTTCATCTACCTCAACTGGATTTTCTAACATTTCCTTAGATGGAATGGATTCAAATGGCAAATCTGCAATAGTTGTCCCTTCCTCCGCAACGACTATTTCTGTATGAAAGAATGCTAATGCTGGTAGCTCTCTCCCCAATAATGTTCTTATATCATCAAAATGAATATTTGATGATAATGGTAGAAAAAATTAGAAAGAGAAAACTCTCTTGCTTCTGATGGGGGAAATAAATGATTCTCACTATGAATGAATTCCAAATACAATTCTGTAGAATTTATATCATTTAGTAGATTAGCAACATTATTGGAAGTCAATTTAAAAGAAAATAAAGATGTAGTAATTAAAGCTATTAAAACAAAAACTAAGATAATACCTAGAATGGTTGTATGTAAATACCTAATTAATGTTCGACTTTTGGAATTATTCATACTTTTCCCCCTTTCTCTTCAAAAACATATGATGTATTACTATAAAATAGACTAGCATTCTTCCAAATAATTCAAAAAAACAGCTTAGAATCGTCAATCTATAGTTTAATTTTAAAGTCCAGGTGGATGTACGGAATTACTAGTTAGTGTAAAACAACACACAAAAACGCAATACCTTAAGTATCACGTTTACTTTGCATTACATAAATATTTTAAATGTATAAATTAAAATATTCCCTCTAATTTCTCTCTCTTCTTTTGAAATAAAGCCGTCATAAAGTCTGGTACACCAATAGTGTACTCTGATGGTTGAATTCTTCCCCTTGATTATTAATAATATATTCTCTTTCTTTTCAAGGTTCTTGCAAACAATCTTTTTCAGGAACGAGTTTTACCTGTTTCCAATCTTCATTGCTTTCCTTACGATACTGAATAATTTCTATATCCGTGCCATTCGTTAAAGTAAAGAAAATAATACAATAGTCAGCTTCATCGGTGCCTTGAAAGTAAATATACTTCACATAGTCTTTTTTTATTGTAGGATATCTTTTCTTAATCAGCTTGCACCATTCTCCATATTTTATATCAATAGCTGCTTCTGCATCATGCTCCCAAAGATGGTAGGGTGCACATAGAAAATCTTCGCGAATTTGTTGGTTTGTATTAATTCGGTAGCCCGAATGTTCACATATAATCTCCATAAATCCATACGAATACCCAAAATATTCAGCCGTGAAATCTATGGAACCTACAATAGTTTCAATTTCATAAAAAAAACGTATTGCCTGTTTTTCAGTAGCTATTTTGGAAAGCTTGATTAAACTCGTATGTCCAACTCCAGCAAATGTCTGTACGTACTCCTTATAACTTACTTTCTCTTGATGTTCTTTTGATAAGAAATTATAAGCAATTGGAAATGGAATATGTCCTTGCCCAACCGAACCACAGCTTCTACTTAACAGATTTTCCGCTTCCAGTAATATACAAAAATAATTTAAAATAGTATCTTCAGGTGTTTTAGTTAATTCAGCAGGTAACTGTATTTCATTATATGTTTTACCATAAAAAGGATCAAAAAACTCAGACGTTAATAGTCCAAGATTTAATGCTGGTAATCGAGATGGACGAAAGTATTTTTGATGATACTCAATATTTTTCATATTCACAACCCCCCTTATACTTTATGGAGGTTATGAATATTGGTGAAAAGTTTCCTTATTACAGCAGTTAGAAAGCTCCTAATAAATTATTATAATCATGTAATATAACTTAATAAACGAACAAATGTATGAATCTCAGCATATGGTTTTATTTTCGTATGATTCTCCGTTCTATAAGGATTGAACCATATCCCCTTTATATTTGCCCTTTGACATCCGCCAATATCTTTTTCTAAGTCATCTCCTACGAATAATGTGTCTTTCGGCAATACATTAAGCTTATTTAATGTTAATTCAAATATTTTATTACACAGCTCGATCAAAACTAGTCTATAATCGTCTATTTAACTTTCCATTATTAATCTTCTGCTATGCGCTTAATCCATTCTAACTTTCTATCCCAATCCGTAGCTAGATTTGCCATCCACTCTGCTGTTGAAGAAAGTTGCTGTGGACACACCTGGTATCTTACTTCCCGTCCAACACGATTGCTGGATACAAGCTTAGCATCTTTTAAGATTGTTAGATGTTTAACAACTGCTTGACGAGATACAGTTACCTTAGTTGCTAATGTTGTTGCTGTAGCTTCTCCTCTTAAAGCGATTAGATCAAGTAACTCGCGGCGGGTGGGGTCTGCTAAAGCGATCAAGATATTTTCGAAATTCTTACTATCTGTAGTGGCCAATTTATTGCTCAGCACGCTTCCGCAATACTTCCACTTGCATCTCCCAGCCATGGACATTCCCATTAAAGAACTTGCTTCGTTCTTGTTCAGATACTGCGAGATGTGAAAAACCACTTTCAACTACTGTAAGGAAAGTTCCCCCATCTTTTGAAGTCAATTTGAATTCAACTAGAGTAGAGTTTTCTCCTGTTGGTTCCTCTCCAGCAAATGAACTTGCCCACCGACATGCAAGGTAGTTTGGCGGTTCTACTTTTTCAATTAAAACAGGGAATTGTCCGTACTTCGTGTCCGCCACCACACGAGTACCATCTACCTGAACCTTGTCAGGACCGGGTGCATCACCCACCCACCATGCCGGTTGGCTAATTAGCTCCCATACCGTTTGGATAGGTGCGTTAATAAAAATCTCTCTTTTAATTCGATCATTATCCACTACTACTCCTCCTTTCACAAGTGCAACCAAAGTGTAGCACATATAACCACGTAAGTGCAACCAAAGTGTAGCAGATCAAAAAAATATTAGTGAAAATTTACTTATTCCTTTCAAAATGACTTGAATCAGAACAGATTATACATTATCTGCATTTATGTTTAAGGCATACCAATAAAAAATGAGTGCCAATCTTGTTACAGAAATGCTCTCCTTTCTTATTCCAAAATCTTACCCTTTTCTAATATCATATTTATTATCTTTTCAGTGACCGTAATCCTTCTTAGAATACTTATTGTTATAAAAAAAACGTCTAAACCCCTAAATAAAAAGGTTCTAGACGTTTCAATTGAAATTTATTCAAGTGTATAGTTAGAAAATAAAATAGTCTCTTGAAATATACTGACTTCAACTTCATTTAATTTGTATATAATAATTTCCTAACCATCCGTTTTTACAATGGGAAAGGTCACTGTAACCTCTGTCCCTATTCCTTCCTCGCTCCAAAAGTTAATCGTTCCATTATATTTTTGGACAATGTTATAACAGATCATTAAGCCTAACCCGGTTCCTTTGGCTTTTAATGAGTAGAAAGGGGTTCCTATCCTCTCTAGTTGTTCTCGGTTCATTCCTGAACCGCTATCGACAATCACAATTTTTACTATATCCTTTTCACCTGTTACTTTTACTCGAATCGTATCTCCATGATGTGAAGCTTCGATCGCATTTTTTAATAAATTTACAAATAACTGCTTAAACTCCAAGATATTACATTGTATTTTGTATTCATTTTCAATTTCTAACTCAATATGAATAGTATCAACCGACGCATAGGTGTTTAATAAGTCCATCACAGTATGAAGTGACGGGTTGACTGATACAATCTCTGTCTTGGTTTCCACAGGCTTTGCGAGTGATAAAAAATCAGAAATAACTGTTTCAGCGGCTTGTAACTCATCCAGCATCAGCTTGTAATGCTTTTTGATATGCTCTGGTATCGAATTATCATTTTCGTGCAGTTGGATAAATCCTTTTACTACCGTAATAGGGTTGCGAATTTCATGGGCAACAGCTGCCGCAAGCTGTCCAGTTGTCCTTAGCTTTTCATCTTCCTTAACTTGAACGTAATATAACTCTTGATCCTTCATCTTTTTTTGGAAGAGAAGGAAGAGGAAAAGTAGCATAAGCTGTGTCCCAAGGAAGTTAATGGCGACTCCATAGTAGTCCAAATAGGTGTAAGTATGTATACTACGTGTGTCATACATCATCAAGTAGATAATAATACTAACAGTTATCGTAATATTACTCAGCAATGTTATATAGAATAATCTCGTATGTAGAAACAATATAGGGATTACTGGGATAAAACTAATAAGTAATAACGAAGCAAATCTGTCAGGAAATCGTAAAAACATAAAGAAAAAGTATGCAGACATGAAAAAAGTAATCGCAGCTCTAACATTTATTGAATCTTTATTCGGAAAAATTATTAATAGAATTGCAATACATGCTACAAATAAAAATTGAAAAACTAAAGAAAGAGAAATAATTCGTCCATCTTCTTCGTAAATTAATACTAACCCTGCACTCATTAATATAATTAACAAGCTAATAATAAGACGATACAGCTTAATACTTGGTAAAAATTCATTGTCTATCATTTGAAAAGTCCTCACAATACTATTGTATCTTATTATATTATAGAAAAAATGTTTATTTGGATACGTAGAAAAACGGTACCTTAAAAAGGTACTCACGTTGTCATCTTCTTAATAATTACTTGCCTTCTAGACCATTTTCTTTAAGTTTGTTATTAAGAATTATCCATCTACCTAGCTAACAAAGGATTATTATACACTTAAATAATAACATCTTAATGAACAAACGTACCCCGATAGTTGAATAAATATCCTTGATACCCTGCTTATAAAATATCATAAACATCTTCATGTTAGCTACTCACTATGTAAAAGTCTATTTTACCTTAAAATTCCTTCTTTTTGTAGTCCAGCTTATTCTAAAACTGTTTTTGACGCTATATTTCTAGTTCTGGCTGACGTCCTTCGATAGAGTAAGTTCGTTCACATCTGCCAAATCCTTAATTCTATCTGCATGCTACTTTTTCAATCTTAATAACTTCTTTTCTTGGAATTATTTCATATAGAATTCTTCTTCCATTAATCTATTCCGATTGATATATAAGCAAAGACCCAATATTATAAATATAACGAGGATTAATTCAGAGATTGAGCGTTAAACCTTTAGAATAATTTGCAAACTAAAAAACGTCTAATCTCCTAAATATCTAGGTTATAGACGTTTCCAACTAGAATTTATTTAATTTTCACATTCATTTATTATAAAAATGCTAACACGAGTTACTGTTTAAACATTTAATAATCCATATATAACATCTTTTATTATGAGTTTAGTCATAGTGCTGTGTCATCTAATATTATTTTGAGCTAAATACCATATTGTGGTGTGAATTTTATTTCTCATCTTTCACCAT
>Ga0268252_1001078_pt1 | contig 16101 bp, 17 predicted proteins | sample AgamicMgSfrz_FD_200244 | JGI IMG/M metagenome (GOLD analysis project Ga0268252, IMG submission 200244) | Agave microbial communities from Guanajuato, Mexico - Mg.Sf.rz (v2) (version 3) | ecosystem: Host-associated > Plants > Phyllosphere > Phylloplane/Leaf | place: Guanajuato, Mexico | collected... | reverse complement strand
GGAGAAATCGTCGAAGAGGAACTACCTTTCGTATTCACTGACTACCAATACGTATAAGACACGGCGGGCTTCGGCTCGCTTTTAAATTCGAAAGCAACCGAAAGGATGATTATAGATGGCTAAAGCTAAAAAATCAAACGCATTAGAGGCGCTATTGAGCGCAAACCCTGACGTACAGGAAAGCGTACTTATTAAACGTTTAGGTGTTGAATTTGTTATCTCCGGACTTGATCAAGATACATTCGAATCAGCGAAAGAAGAGGCGACATTTAACAACGTACTCGATGAAAAAGAACTTAACAAGATTGTTATCGCTAGAAGTTGTATTGAACCAGATTTCGGTAATCCTGTGTTACTTGAAAAATACGGAGCACGTGACGCGGGTGACTGTGTTAATAAAGCACTGAAGTTTGGCGAAGTTGCTACATTAATACAAAAAATCATGGAACTAAGTGGACTAGACAGTTCGCCAGATAAAGCAAAAAACTAATACGGGACGACGATGATGCGTGGACTATTCACGTTATATCACAGCATTTCAAAATCCCGATGCATGAGGTTTATAAGTGGACCAAAGGACAGATTCTTATGGCTCGCGCATCAATCGAAGTCCTACGAGAAGAGGATAAGAAAGAAGCAGAAAGGAGGGCGAAAATGAATGGCGTATGATTTGACCGCAGTTCTTACCTTACGCGATAACTATACGAATCGTATGCGTACAATAATTGCTCAAACTAAACAGATGCAACGAACAACAGCAATGTTGTCTCGGACAGTAGGTGTATTAGGACCAGCATTGGCTTCAACTGCGACTGTTGGTGTCGGAGCAGTAGGTGCGTTGAGTGCAAGCCTAGCTGCGGCAGGTGCAGGCGCTTTAGCTTATGGTGTTGTTGCTACATCGGCTCTAACGAAGGTATTTGACGCTTCCGAAGAATTAGAGAAGATACAGCAGAAAATCGATCAAGCCGATACAGTTAAAGAACGAGTAGCGGCACAGAAAGAATTAGCAGCGTTGTATAAGGGTATGAGCCTTGCACAAAGGGGAGCACTAACGGATCTACAGGAATTTAAAAGTTTCTGGGGCGGCTTCGTTAAGCAGTTTGAAAAACCTATATTCAAAGCTTTCTCCGAAGGGTTGAATGCACTACAAACAGTTTTTACTAAACTTCAACCTACTATATTAAATGTAGCCAACGCGGTTGTTAAGTTGATGCAAGGTTTCAACAGCGCACTAGGAAGTTCAGGAGCAACTAAGTTTTTCGAATGGTTAGAAACAAACGCCGCAAGAAGTCTAACTAACTTTACGCAGATGGCCACAAACACTCTCTCGGGCGTACTAAGCTTATTTCAAGCGTTTGCTCCTTTGGGCGCTAGCATGGAGACTAGTTTGTTAGGTATTACCCAAAGGTTCAGAGAATGGGCAGAGAGTTTGAGTGGAACACAAGGGTTTAAAGACTTCGTTGCTTACGTTCAAGAAAACGGGCCTAAACTGTGGAACTCCCTAAAGAACATAGGTAACACAATTATAAACGTGTCCGCAGCACTTTTACCGATGGGTCAATTAGTACTAACAGTCGTAGATAATATTACTAGTTTCGCAGAAAAGATTACGTCATCCAAAGAAGCCTTAATCGGTATTGGAGCCGCAATAGTAACATTCCGAGCAGGACTAGCGACTTTAACGATTATCCAGACGGTTAATACTCTCTTAGCGGCTTATCGAGCAGGAACGTTACTCGCAACCGCAGCACAACTCGGATTTAACGTAGCGTTACTCGCTAACCCTATCGGACTTGTAATCGCAGCTATTTCAGCGCTAGTCGGTATCGGCGTAGTTTTATATCGAAACTGGGATACAGTAAAAGCGAAGGCTATCTCGCTATGGAACAGTATGGGCGTGTTACGTTCGGTTCTTACGAACTTACCGGGACCATTCGGAGCAATCGTTTCAGCCGGTATTCGAATCATGAGTAACTGGGGCGCGATTAAAGCGAAAGCAGCTTCCGTATTCGGAGCGGTTAAAGGTTGGATAGACGGCGTTATTTCGAAATGGAACTCATTTAAAAGCGCAGTTACATCGTTTAAAATGCCAAGCATTAAGTTGCCGAGTATCGGAAGTATCAAAGCCGGTCTAGGTGGCGGAAAGAAAGACGGGTCCCACTACCATGGACTAGGTCGAGTTCCATCCAATGGGTACCGTGCAGTCTTGCATAAGGATGAAGCAGTATTAGATCGTAAGCAAGCTAAAGCATGGCGTTCAGGTCAAAGTGGAGGCAGTGGTGGAAACGTAATTATACAAGGAAACACGTTCACAGTTCGAGAAGAAGCAGATATTAATAAAATCGCTTCTGTACTTGCAAGACAAATTTACCTTGCTGGAGAAGCCGGTGCTTGATTACACTTATGGAAAATGTTACAATTAAAGTGCCGGATAGCGATGGATTAGCTACCTATCGCGAACTTGCTGCTACGCCTAGCACATTTCCGGTGTATTAATATATAGGCGAACATTACCATAAGGCGGTGGTTTATTTGGCGTTGAGAAAAACACAAGTTAAAACGACAGAGACCTTCAAAAAAGAAGTATATTCCTTAGTAGGCGATGAGTATACAGTAATGTCTGAATATACAAAGGCAAAGGAAGACGTCACTTTTCTTCATAAGACTTGTGGTAAAACATCTAGTATAAAACCGGATAAGTTTTTAAGGAGAAACAAAAGATGTGACCACTGCTCAAATATTAAGAAGTGGAACACAGAGCTATTCAAAGCTCACGTAATCAAGGTGACAGACGGTTCATACTCAGTACTAAGTGAATACACTAAAATGCATGCTAAGGTTACTTTTTTACACAAAGATTGTGGGAGGACTTATAAAGCAGAAGCGAATTCTTTTATAAGAGGTCATCGTTGTCCTTTGTGTGCTAATGATACACGTGTCGCCCATCGCAAGATGAGTGCCGAAGACTTCGCCGAGAGAGTGCGAGAAATCCACAATGGAGAGTATTCTATCTTATCTAAGTATAGAAAATCTACAGAAAAAATTGATATAAAACACTTGGTTTGTGGGACTTCGTTTTCAATAAGAGCGAGTAGTCTACTACAAGGTCAAGGTTGTCATAAATGCGCGAGAGAAAGGACACTATCGAGCGTAAAGCATACACACGAAATGTTTGTAGCTTATGTTAATGAGCACGGAAAAGGGGACTACTCCGTAGCAAGTGAATATCAAGGCGTCGATAGTGACATAGAATTACTACACAAGAGTTGCGGTAACAGGTATAAAACACGACCCTCATACTTTAAAGCAGGTAACAGGTGTCCTATTTGCGCACAATCAAGAGGAGCTGTGTTGGTTCACAAATATTTAGATAGTATCGGATATGTTTTCAAGACAGAATTCTCTTTTGAAGATTGCGTAAATATCCAAAGACTAAGGTTTGATTTTTGCGTATTCAGAGATGACGGTGAAATCGGATTTTTAGTTGAGTATGACGGTAAACAGCATTTTGAAGTCGTTGAGTATTTCGGAAAGGACAGTTTTATACGAACTCAAGAAAGCGACAGAATAAAGAACGACTATTGCGAGAGCAAAGGTATTCCGTTAATACGTATCCCGTACTGGGAATTTGAAAAAGGTACGTTGGAGGAATTTTTAGACGCACAAATAAAATCTCTTAAGATCGCTAACTAAGCGGTCTTTTTTTATTGGAGAAAGGAGTGATGCTATGGCGATCGAATTTTGGTTAACAAACGAACGAAATACCGAGCGTGTACGTCTGCCGGTTAATCCTGCAACGATTACAATCTCGTCTCCTTTCGAATACAACGATGTAGTTATCGCTAACTTCGGCGAAGCTACAATTTTCGGCGACCGAGGCTTGAAAGAGTTTTCGTTCGAAACGTTTTTCCCTGCGAGATACAATCCGGTTTATTGCTCGTATAAAGAGTTTAAAGCGCCTTATACTTACGTGGCTATTATCGAAAAGTGGCGCGACTCAAAATTACCGATTCGTTTAGTCGTGACGGGAACGAAGATTAACTATCTCGTAACTATTCGCGATTTCTCTTACGACGTAGAGAGAGCGGGCAATCCTGGCGACATTTACTTTTCGATTTCATTTAAGCAATTCCGTTGGATATCCGTACGATATGAAACTACGAAATCCACTTCCGCAAAACCGAAGACAGCGCGCCCACCAAGTACGAAGAAGACAACGACATCAACGTCGAAGAAGCGTACGTACACGGTTAAGAAAAACGATAGCCTTTTTATTATCGCTAAACGTTACTACGGAAACGGGGAAAAGTGGCGAACCATCTACGACGCAAACAAAAAGACGATCGGTAAAAATCCTAACCGACTCAAATCAGGTATGAAGTTGGTGATTCCGTAATGGCTACGCAGAAAGTTAATAAAACGAGTGGGTACGATACGGACCGCACGAACTTATCCGTTTTCTACTACGAAGGAAATAAAATGATCGTGGTTAACGACATTAATATGGGCGTGACAATATCCGGAGATTTAGCGCAAGCAAGCCGTAAATGTGAAGTCACGATTAACAATACGAAAGACGGTCAGACGCGTGCGGTTTCGTTTAAGTTAGGGCGTAAGATTCGTATTATGGCGGGCGGTACCGAGCTATTCCAAGGAATCATTTTCGGTTATGACATCGACGATAGAGGTCAGCAATCTATTACCGCATATGACGCGAACCACTACTTAACGAAAGTTTCCGATAGTTTTAGATTCGATAATAAAAAAGCGTCAGATATCGTTAAATACGTATGTAAAAGATTCGGTATCAAAATGGGGAAGATTTCGGATACTGGCTACGTTATTCCTAAACTGATTCTACGTGATAAAACGCTGTGGAACGTAATTATTATCGCGCTAACAGAAACGCGCAAGAAAAATAAACGCCAGTTTTCGTTGCAATCAAAAGGCGGAGTCTTGCATTTAGTCGAGCGAAAAGAACAACTAACGCGCATGTACATCGAAGATGGTAAAAACTTAATCGGCGCTACTTATAGTTCGAATATGGACGACGTTAAAACGCAGGTTAGTTTAACGGGCGGTGACGAAGATAAGCCGATTCACGCATTCGCTGTGGACACTAACGCAAAGAACGTATACGGAACGATGCAGCACTACGAACATGTTAGCGAAATTACCGACACGAAAAGACTGCAGGCACTTGCGAAAAACATGCTACCGCAAATTAACAAACCGGAGCAAGAGTTTGACATTGAAGCGCTGGGAATCATGAACGTCATTAGCGGAACCTCTATACTAGTCCGCGAATCAATGACGCAGATTTCAGGCGCTTTTTACGTTATAAACGATACGCATAACTTTCAGCCAGACGGACATCACACGATGTCTCTTACGCTATCTCGCACGTTCGATATTGCGGAGGAAGACTATGATCCGCCAGAAGAAAAGAAAGCGGAGACAGCAAGCGGTTCAAGCAGCAATTCCAGCGGTACGACAACTACGACTACGGTATCGCTTAAAGGCGGTAGAGCAAATGTTCCGCAACTTGTTCGTAAATGGGAGCCGACTGTACGTAAATACGCGCGAGCTTACGGTATCGAAGCTTATACCGAATTGCTACTCGCATTTATGATGCAAGAGTCTGGCGGCCGTTATCCGGATCTAATGCAATCGAGTGAATCGGCAGGACTAGGGCGTAATGTACTGCGTTATGAAGCATCGATTAAACAAGGCGTTAAATACTTCGCGAATACGTTAAAGAAATCTCGCTACGAACCAAAATTATCATTACAAGCATACAATTTTGGCGAGGGCTTCATCCCGTGGGCGTTGGCACGCGGAGGGTATTCGATGGCAAACGCGAAAGCATTCTCGTCTATGATGGCGAAGAAGCACGGTTGGCGTCGTTACGGTGACGTTAACTATGTTCCGCACGTACTTCGTTATTATACAGGCTCATTAACACCGGTAAAAACTACGACTACAACAACGACAACTACGAAGGTTACAAACAGCACCGGATTTATTCGACCATGCGAAGGCGTTGTAACCAGCGAAATGAAGCAACGTTGGGGCAGAGCGCATGAAGGTCTTGATATCGCGAAAGCAGGTACCGTTCCTATTAAAGCAGCAGCAAGCGGAACAGTTTCGAAATCTTATGTATCGGCCAGTTATGGCGAAGTTATCTTTATCGTTCATAACATTAACGGTCAGACATTCGAAACAGTTTACGGACATATGCGCAAGGGCTCACGTCGATTTAAAGAAGGCGACAAAGTTAATCAAGGAACGCAAATCGGGTTAATGGGTAACACTGGACGATCTTTCGGACAACACTTACACTTCGAAGTCCATAAAGGGCGTTGGAAGAATCCGGTCAATCCGCGTAACTACATTAAATTCTAAGGGGGCGACAGTATGACAAAACCGCAAGGGAACGGCTACTCGCAACTTGTTCAATTAATGCGAAAGCACGGACACAACAACGACGTTACTTTCGAGCTTGGTACGATAACATCTGCGCCTCCCGAAGTTTCTGTTCGTTTGGATAGCGTAGGATTTGATCTCGACAAAAGCGACTTAATTTTCGCCAGCAGAGTGACTGAATCGCTTCAACAAGACGACCGCGTTATTGTAGCTTGTGACGATAAATATAAAGTCTATTACGTAATTGACAAGGCGGTGATTTATTAATGCCACTCGTTCCAGACTTTAGCGAAGAGGAATTGGCGGAACTACTTGCCGAAGCAGAAGCGGAAGAAGCCAACCCACCTTCGAAAACATACAAAATCGACTTTGAAAACGGCCGTATTGGCGGATTCATTGACGAAACAGAAGCGTTAAAGCAAGCCGTTCAGAAGGCGTTAATTACAGCCCGAGAACGGTTTTTAATTTATACAGACGCATACGGATGTGAGATTGAAGACTTAATCGGCACTAGCGTAACACAGGCGTTTATTGAAACCGAAATTCCCCGCGTGGTTGAAGAGGCTCTTATTTACGATGACCGAATCGACAGCTTGGCGGACTTTGAGGTAGTAGCGTCAGGGGATACGGTTACAATTTCGTTTACTGTTATCGGTAGCAACGGCGAAGAAATCACATTCGAAGCATTGGAGGTGTAAAGATGACGATTTTTGATGGTGAAACATACGAAACCATTCTCGATAGAATGCTAGCGCGAATACCTTCCGATATCGATAAACGAGAAGGTTCGGTTGTTTACGACTTACTAGCGCCAGTATCTATTGAGTTTGCGCAAGCCTATATCGAAATGGATAACATTCTCGACCTCGGATTTGCCGAATCAACTTACGGCGAGTATCTCGACCGCAAAGTACTCGAACAGGGCCTAGTACGTAAGGAAGCGATTAAGGCAACGGGCGAGATTACGTTTGTAGGTCCGGAAGATTTAGAGATTCCGTTAGGCACACGCGTAACTACCGAAGATGACATTTCGTTCCTTACGACCGAATCAGTTACGGTCAATAACGGATCCGCAACGGCATCAGCCGAAGCAGAAGTCGGAGGCGTTGACGGAAACGTAAGCGCAGGCACAGTTACAAACACGGACCTTTCCGAAGTTGAAGGTATTATCAGTGCTACCAACGCGAAAGACTTCAGCGGTGGAGTGGATGAAGAGTCAGACGAAACCCTATACGCTCGTTATCTCGAATTCGTGCAGCGTCCTATTACGTCAGGCAATAAATATCAATACGAATTATGGGCGAAGGAGATTCAAGGTATCGCAGTGGCAACTTGCTATCCGTTGTGGAACGGGCCCGGCACCGTAAAGTTAGTCGTAGTAAACAACGACAATCGAAGCCCAGCGCAATCTGTTATCGACGAGGTAGCGGCCCACATCGAAGAAGTAAGACCGGTAGGTGCTGACGTAACAGTAGTCGGAGTTACCGAAATCACAATCGACGTGTCTGCAACGATTACGCCGAACGATTCCAGCGACACTTCGACAATCAGAGATTCCGTTATGGAGCACGTTGAAACGTATCTTAAAACGTTCACAACCGGCAATCAAATCGTTCGTTATTCGCAGATTGGTAACGCCATTCTCGACTCAGATAACGTTATCGACTTCACGGGATTAACGGTAAATGGCGGAACGGCTAACATCGCTATTGAAGCCGATCAAGTTCCGGTTATCGGTTCCGTAAATATAACGATTAACTAAAGGAGGAAAACGCATGACAGCAATGAGCAATTATTTAGAAAACGTACTAATTAACGCAACTTTACGCGGTCAGACATACACGGCACCTACATTCGTTTATCTAGCACTATTTACGAGTGATCCTACGGATGCAGCAACCGGTACAGAAGTAGTGGACGGAAGTTATATTCGTCAGACTATTTCGTTCGGTATTCCATCAAACGGTGGAGCTTCTAACGGATCAGACGTAATCTTCCCTATCGCGACTGCAAGTTGGGGAACCGTTACACATATTGCAATTTATGACGCACAAACTGCCGGAAATATGTTGTATTACGGACAATTGACCGCATCTAAAACGATCGCATCTGGCGACCAATTAAGGGTGGCGGCCGGAGATATTACCGTCACACTAGCGTAAAGGTGGTGGGGTAAATGGCGGAAATATTACTCGGCCTTACTCAACTTAACGGATCAACGACAGTTGCCGGAAACATGCGTATCATCAAGCCGTTACAGGCTTCGATTAGCGGTTCCACAACGACTACAGCAAAAACACCGTTTATACGTAAATATGTAAAGGCTAATGTTAACGCAAAAACGGCCAGTATGACCGGCTCAATGCGAAGATTCAAAACGATTAGTGCTGACTTAGTTTGTGAATCAACGCTCGACGCTTATTGGACGGAGCGTAATATTCGCCAGGACATGGGCGATTACATGCCGACTTACTATAAGGACATTCGTGAAGCAGTGGCGATTATTCAAACGGAAGCGAACGAGATCACACGTATGCGGGCGCAACTAAACAAAGTATTCGATAACTTCTTTATCGTAAGCTCCGAGCCGATGCTTGACCGTTGGGAGACGTTACTTAACCTTACGCCGGGTAATCGTGACTTAAACGCCCGTCGTCAGCGTATTATGGCGAAATTACAAGGCGCAGGCACATCTACGATCGGCGCAATCAAGGCGTTAGTAGATTCGTTCTATACGTGTAAGGTTAGCGAAAAGAATCGCGAAAACACTATCGACATTCTAATTACGGGCTATCGCGGTATTCCGAAGAACTTTCCGGACATCGTAGAAGCAGTTAACGAAATCATTCCGGCTCACTTGGCAGTTCGATTCGCATTCTCATACGTTCAGTGGTCAGACGTAGAGGCTTCGTTTATGGAGTTCTACGATGTTGATAACGTAGAGTGGGAGACGCTAGAAGTTTCGTATCCGCAGCCGCCAACGACTCGCTTAACTTGGACGCAGTTAGAAACGATGCAGCAAGCGCAGACCGATATCATTCAATTTAGCGTAGATGATACGCGACTAAAATTCGACTAAGGAGGCGATGTTGAGTGGCGTCTAATCAAACGGCCAATCTCGGCCTCAATAAATGGGAACCTACCGATTTTATCAAGCGTGACGAATTTAACTACAACTTCGATAAAATTGACACAGAAATTATGGCGCGGTACAAAACGTCTGATGTTACGGGCGATAACATTATTACGAAAATCAACGACGGTACAACGACGGTAAAAATTAACCCGGCGAGAATTACGTTTACAAACGCAGTGACCGCGCTCAGTAATATTACGGCCAACCTCGGAACGATTACATCCGGTACATTAAACGGTGTAACGATCAACAACGCGACTGGCTCATTTAACGGCGATGTTACAGCGAAGACACTTTCCGTTACCTCAAACGTAATTAACTTCGGTACCTCAACGACAAGTATGGATAATACCGGAAATACAATGCGTTTAAAACAAAGTAATGCGAACTACTTTTCGATTAATGCTAACGGCGACCACATTTTCTGGAAAGATTCGAAAATGGTGCTTCGCTTCGAGACCACGTCGGACAGTCACAACATTATTAAGAGCGGATGGGTTGCGCTAAAGTTTTTAACGAATAGTTATTCGATTCAAGCGCGACTAAATGACGATACGGACTACGCGGATTTCTCCGGTAAGAACTTTCGAGCAACAGGGACGTTCTACGGGATCGGAAATGCCAACGTAGAAAGCACAAACGGATACGCTGCGTTAACAGCAGTCGGTAATAACTACGCTTACGTGCGCAGTACAAACGAGGTTCGCGTGGTAGATTCGAATGACTTCGGAACATACCGCGCTATTCGTGCGTCGTCCTTTCCGACTAACTCGTCTGCTACGGCGAAAACAAATATCGAAGTATTTGAAAACGAAGCGACTCCGTTGCTGAGAGACGTTAATATTTATCGTTATTACTTACAAAGCGATATCGATAACAGCGTTTATGATAAGCCGAAGATCGGTATGATTAGTGAAACGGTTCCGGCTATTTTTCGTGATGAAAAAGGGGTCGACGTCTATACGATTGCTTCCATCCTTTTCAAAGTCTGTCAGGAACAACAAGATGCTATCGAGTCGTTAACGAAAGAGGTTGACGATTTACAACTAGCGCTAGGAACCGTAACAGATACGGTAGCAACTATTTCGGGAGGAATTGAATTATGAACGAATTACAACTTGATCCGCAACTATTAATCGAAGAATATGCGAAGTCAGACGCAGAGTTACGTCAGCAGCTATTCGCATATAAAGCGTTAGTCCGCCAATTACAAGCGCAGTTACAAGAACAGAAGCCCGAATCGAAAGACGAGAAGTAATAACGAAATATGAACGCTTGAAGGCTCGCATTAACTTGCGGGCTTATTTGCGTTGCATAAACGAGAGGAGTCGATTGAATGGCATCGAATAAGACGCCGAATTTAAACCTGGACGTATGGGCGGAAATGGATTACTTCAAACGTGCCGAGTTGAACAGTAACTTCGATAAACTAGACGGAAATGTAGGATCCTTAACGAAAAAGACACAAGGGATTATTAGTGTAACGGAGTCAGTTTACGACAAGCTCAAAGTTGCTGTAAGTGGAGGATGGGACTATGCTCCGGCAATCAATGCGGCCCTAAGCAGCTCCTATAAATATATTTTCGTACCTGACGGCGACTATCTAGTAAATAGCTCGATTCTAATACCGAGTAATACCACGCTTGTGTTAAGCTATAATGCAACTATTATTCGCAACTTCTCAGGCAGAGGTTCAAGCATAGCAACTATTCGTAACAAGAGTCTAAGTAATACAAACCGTGATAAAAATATCGGCTTATTCGGTGGCATTATTAAAGCAGCCGACAGTACAAAAACCGGTAAGCATATCGTATTTTGGGGTATTGACGTGTTGCGCTTATCTCAAATTACGATTCGGGATACTTTTGACGATTGGACGACAAATTTTAGAGATTGCTACGATACACAAGGAAAAGGTTTCGATATAGATACGTTGGGGTCTCAAATCTTTACAGATGGGATTCACATAACCGGAGGTAAACGTTACGTATTTAGTGATCTTCTAATTAAGTCCGGCGATGATTGTATTTCTCTTACCGTTGAGACTGCAGAAGATACGGACATAGATGGAGTTGTTATTAATAATGCTATATTAACCACGAAACGCTCATCCATCATCAAAATGACAACGAAAACAGGTACAACGCCGACAATTAAAAATATTAAACTGCTTAATGTTATCGGATCTAGCGCAGGAGTGTTAAATACAGCTACGCAGGCAATAGAAGATGCAGGCGAAACAATCGTAATCAAAGACGAAGATAACACAGGTCGTATTTCTAATATCACGCTAGATGTAACAGCGGACGCGATACACGGAGCCGGAGCGGGTTGTCGTATCCAAGGCGTTAATAATTTAAACGGTAAAGTATCCGTTATCAACCCACAAGGAAAAGGCGCAGACCTTACTTATATTAACGGAGGTAAACTTACGGTAGAGGTTAGCGGACAACGTACTAATGGTGTAAGTGCGGTAACAACAGGCGCAATCACCGATTTCGATCTTACTCCGATTATTGATGGTGCAAAATTACACGGGGTTGCTGTCGGAGCATTAGCTAACCCAAGTGCCACGCCGCCTACGCCTGACATGCCCGTCACAAACAGTCGAATTATAAACGGCCGAGTGAAAGGAAGTGTGAATACCGATATTCGGTTAGTTAATGCTAATGGAGTTAAAGTTGACGGAAACTATTGTAGTGGAGCAAGCGGAATCGTTGAAGATACCGGATGTGACTGGAATGCAATCCGTAATAACGATGTTCGAAACGTGACAGGTACTACTAAAATAGCGGTTAACGGTACAAACACTACAATTCCGAACTCGAACTCCGGGTATAAAACATATAACCGAGGCACATTTTCTATCCCTGCCGCCTCTACAAGTGTTGTGGTTCCTCACGGTTTAGCTACTGCGCCTAGTGGTGCCGGTGTTCAGATAACATTAACAAGCGGTAAAGGTTCTGCGAAAGACGTATACGTAGATACGACATTAAATACAGCTACTAACTTTACAGTTAAAACTGATGTTGCACCTGGATCGATAATTACGTTCATGTGGACTGCCGTAACGTCTAAATATTAACAAAAATAAAAACGCCATTACATTACGTAGTGGCGTTAGTTTTATTATGCGACCGAAATATGCTTTTTTCTTGACGCGTTCTTACGTGCTAGTTTTTTAATGCTTGATATATCGCTCTTTGTTGAGATCACGATTAAGTGAGACACTATGAAGTAGAAAAACAATTCATTGCTACTGCTGTAAAATGTAGTACAGATTAGTAGTGATATATAAAATAAAGTTTCGGTTTTTAATTTATTTTTCAACAAACCTTTTAAAATATAACCTAATAATAATAGGTAGTAAAAGGCGTGGAAAAGGCTAAATTCAGTAATAATAGACATGTGAGTCGAGTGCATGGGGGCTTCTCCCGTCAGGATTTTTTCATATCCTTTTGGGTCGATTAAACTAAATTCAGCGAAGTTAATATCTGATCTTGCTAATACAGGCGAAAATCCACCCGGTGTTACACCGAATATAAAGTTAGCAGGATTGTCTATTTTCAATCTCGCTCCATATTTAATTAGTTCCATATGAGCACTTGTAGACTCTGAGCTATTGCTATTTTGTGAGGATATTCTCTCTAAGACTTTAAAGGAATCAGAGTTATTGATGATAAAAGCTGTTACACCAAAGACGATAAACAGCCCCATTATTACTCTAAAGTAAAAATTTAAAAGTGTTCGTGCTTTCTTCAGGCTAAACAGGTTAGAAATTAAAGGTAGTATGTAGAAACAGGTGAAGATAAAAACAAGTCTTGAACCAGTTAAAAACGCTAGAATCATGAATGCGGCAGATATAATAAACTTAAAATTAGATTTAATAAGTTTCAGAGACATGAACGCGTAAAAACACAGAACAATTACAGCGTGTGATTTATCATCGAAACCAAAATAAGAGTAAGGTGCGCCTTTTACTACAACATCTATAAGACCCACAAAAAGTAAGTATAAGAATGACGGCACGATAAGTATCTTTACTACTTTTTCAAATACACCTTTCACGTTTTCTCTTCTGTTAACAACGTAAATAGTTTGAAGAGTCAGAAAAGCCATATTGAAAAAGATGAAATGAGTAGCGCTGAATTCATAACTATAAATCAACGATACAAAGAAAGCGGAAATACACATAAACGTAATAGACCATGTTAAGAACAAGTAATCTTTAAATCTAAAGTATTTAAGAATTATAGGTATTGAGACCACTATAGAAAACACTTGAAATAAATTAGATACTGCTAACCTACCACCAACTTTATACCCAAACAATAAACCTACACCATTTAAAAAAATAGATAAAAACAGTAAATGTTTATACTTAATCATTGATAATCTCCTTTTATAGTGTTTGCATCACAGATAATATAAGATAAGAACATTTCGTTATGTATGAAAACTATACCGAAAGTAGTAGATTGAAGGATGTAAGCATCTCTTACACCTACTTTTTATCTATATTATAACAAAAAAATACAGTGGTGGTATATTTTATTTTAAAGGAGGTGCGCAAATTGTCCGAACCAACTAATCGAGAGTTTGACGTAGCAATCGCATTGGCTCGCCTGGAAACGAAGTTAGACTGGGCGATGGAATCGCGGAGTAAAGCGGAAGAGGCTGATAAGAAAGCGGAACACGCAACGGCACTCGCAAATGAAAACGCAAGAGACATCTCGCAATTATCTACAACGATTAAATGGGCGATTGGTATCGCGGTTTCACTATTCGTAGGAATAGGCGGAATCGTAGTATCAATCGTTTTTTAATTGCGGTCGGACAGCCGCGTCACCTCTCCAAAAGTTCAGCGGCGCCGACACTATGTTAATTATACGTTACAAAGGGAAGGATATCTATACGACAAGTCGAATTTATTTTCGTAAAAGGTGGTGTTTACTATGAATCACGGCGAAAAATTCATCAAAGGATTTATGAACGGATTATATATGTCGTTGTCAATCTGGATTATCGTTGTTCTAGTAATAAAAGCGTTGATTGTACGCTAGCACGCCGAAAAGTATACGATATCCCCACTTGCTCGCTAATTTTAGCGGGCTTTTTTTTGCGTTCAATAAAAACGAAGGGAAGCGATCAAATGAATATTATCGAAAAGTTAATCGGAGGGCATAACCGCCCAGGACGTAAAATAGATCCGAAGTATCTCGTAATTCACTGGACAGCTAACGAAAGTAAAGGCGCTAATGCGATGGCTAACCGTAATTACTTCAATAGTACTGACCGTTCTGCCAGCGCTCACTATCTCGTAGATTGCACGCAAATCGTACGCGCATTACCCGAAAATGAACTCGGCTACCACGTCGGCGCTAAGTCATACGTTCACCCAAGCTGTCGTAACGCTAACTCGGTCGGTATCGAAATGTGCGTAAACAGCGACGGTGACTTCACGAAAATGCGCGCTAACACAGTAGAATTAGCAGCCGATGTATGCAGACGTCATGGAATCGACCCGTCTACGCATATGATTCGCCACTACGATGTAACAGGTAAAGACTGCCCGCATTTCTACGTTGTGGATCCTGCAGGTTGGGCGCAGTTCAAGGCGGAAGTAATCGCGAAAGTTAAAGGCGGAAACGTTTCCGAAATCAAAGTCGAAGTTGAAGTCGAAAGCAATATCGTTAAATTAGGTTCGAAAGGTGAAGCGGTAATCGATGTACAGGCGAAATTAACTTCGCTAGGTTTTGATTGCGGAACCGTAGATGGAATTGCTGGCGCTAAAACAGTCGCAGCAATTAAAGCGTTCCAGAAAGCGAATGGCTTATCTGTCGATGGAATTGCCGGAACTAAGACGCTCGCTAAACTAGCCGAATTAATTGACGCTAAAGCGAAGGCGCCTGCAGCGGAGGTTAAACCGGAGAAGGTCGAAGCGGCGCCTGCTGAACCTGCGAAAGAGATGCCGAAGGTTACATCTCTTGGCGACAAGTATTCCGTTCAAGTTAAAGCGAAAGTAGCTACTGGCGTATATAAAAACGCTGACGTTAGCGAAAAGACTAAAATGTTAAAAGCCGGCACGGTATTCAGCGTTTACGGATATACGACTGCAGCGTGGGCAGTTCCTGGCGGATATGTTCAAATGAAAGACGTTGAGCCGGTTGCAGTTACGATTAAAACAGGCGGATTAAATCCAACAATGGAAGCGGACTTCCGTACGTACTTGAAGAAAATCGGCTTAGACGGTGCGTTGAACCTTGCGAAAGGCGGAAACCCTAGCGCTACAATTACGGCTAGCGGATTAGACCTCGTTAAAGTGAAGCAGTTCCTTGACGATAAAAAATGGTACTACAAGGAGGCGAAATAATGCGATTACCTAATCGATTTAAAAATTACGGATTATGGGTTGCGGTAGCTTCGTTTTTGTTGCTCGTATTGCAAGCGTTTGGACTCGATATTGACGCAGGAAAATACAACGAGTTAGTTAACGGATTACTCAGCCTGTTAGTTATCGCAGGAATCTTGAACAACCC
>Ga0268252_1001073_pt1 | contig 16208 bp, 9 predicted proteins | sample AgamicMgSfrz_FD_200244 | JGI IMG/M metagenome (GOLD analysis project Ga0268252, IMG submission 200244) | Agave microbial communities from Guanajuato, Mexico - Mg.Sf.rz (v2) (version 3) | ecosystem: Host-associated > Plants > Phyllosphere > Phylloplane/Leaf | place: Guanajuato, Mexico | collected... | reverse complement strand
TGCCAAGCTTATACTCAATATCATAATCATGAATAGTTAGGGAAAAGATAAAATAAGGTAATCAATTACATATCTGTATCCCAGGCAATTAGTTGCTATTTCCTCTTTATTAAATGGGATATGCTATCCCGCATTAACGGGCAGTAAGACCCCCACCTCAAAATTTAGCGGAAGCAAAGAAGTTAGGTGGGGGACCAACTGCCCGTAAAAGCCCGATTGGTTCAACTAATAATCAGTGGGGGATGAACAAAACCCCCACTGATTAAAGTTTCACTTTATTTCATGCTTTTTTGAAAGGGTGTTTTAAATGGAAAAAAAAGTATCTGCCATTCCCCAGCCGAAAACATATGGACCGCTGGGTAATCTCCCATTAATCGATAAAGATAAACCGACTCTATCGTTTATTAAGCTGGCGGAAGAGTATGGTCCCATTTTTCGAATTCAAACTTTAAGTGATGCCATAATTGTCGTTTCCGGACATGAACTGGTAGCAGAAGTCTGTGACGAAACACGGTTCGATAAAAGTATAGATGGTGCTTTAGCAAAAGTTCGTGCCTTTGCTGGAGACGGATTATTTACAAGCGAGACTCACGAGCCTAACTGGAAAAAAGCTCATAATATTTTGATGCCTACATTTAGCCAACGGGCAATGAAAGATTACCATGCCATGATGGTCGATATTGCTGTACAACTCGTTCAAAAATGGGCAAGACTGAATCCGAATGAAAACGTAGATGTTCCAGAGGATATGACTCGCCTTACGTTAGATACAATTGGTCTATGTGGTTTTAATTACCGATTTAATAGCTTTTATCGTGAGACACCTCATCCTTTTATTACTAGCATGACCCGTGCTCTAGATGAGGCGATGCACCAATTGCAGCGGCTGGATATAGAAGACAAACTTATGTGGAGAACGAAACGTCAATTTCAGCATGATATCCAATCTATGTTTTCTTTAGTAGATAATATTATTGCTGAACGTAAAAGTAGTGGAGATCAGGAAGAAAATGATTTACTTTCCCGTATGTTAAATGTGCCAGATCCGGAAACTGGTGAAAAATTAGATGATGAAAACATTCGTTTCCAAATTATCACTTTTTTAATAGCTGGGCATGAGACAACAAGTGGATTGTTATCTTTTGCAATTTACTTTTTATTAAAGAATCCGGATAAATTGAAAAAAGCCTATGAAGAAGTAGACCGTGTTTTGACAGATGCTACTCCAACATACCAACAAGTTATGAAACTGAAGTATATACGGATGATTTTAAATGAATCACTGCGTCTATGGCCTACCGCTCCAGCATTCAGTCTCTATGCAAAAGAAGATACAGTGATTGGCGGGAAATACCCAATTAAGAAAGGAGAAGATCGTATTTCTGTTCTTATTCCACAGCTACATAGGGATAAAGATGCATGGGGAGACAATGTGGAAGAATTCCAACCTGAACGATTTGAAGAGCTGGATAAGGTTCCTCATCATGCTTATAAGCCATTTGGAAATGGCCAGAGAGCATGTATCGGTATGCAATTTGCACTTCATGAAGCCACTCTTGTAATGGGAATGCTTCTTCAACATTTTGAATTAATCGATTATCAAAACTATCAGCTGGACGTAAAACAAACATTAACGCTAAAGCCCGGTGATTTTAAGATTAGGATTCTACCCCGAAAACAAACTATTAGTCATCCTACTGTTCTTGCACCTACAGAGGACAAGCTGAAAAACCATGAAATTAAGCAGCACGTTCAGAAGACACCTTCTATTATTGGGGCTGATAATCTTTCACTTCTTGTTCTGTACGGCTCGGATACAGGTGTAGCAGAAGGTATTGCAAGAGAATTAGCAGATACAGCTAGTTTAGAAGGGGTTCAAACGGAAGTGGTAGCTCTTAACGATCGAATTGGAAGTCTACCGAAAGAAGGAGCGGTTCTTATTGTAACTTCTTCTTATAATGGAAAACCGCCAAGTAATGCAGGACAGTTTGTGCAATGGTTGGAGGAACTAAAACCAGATGAGCTAAAAGGTGTTCAATACGCAGTTTTTGGTTGTGGAGATCATAATTGGGCTAGTACCTATCAACGGATTCCAAGATACATTGATGAGCAGATGGCTCAAAAAGGAGCAACAAGGTTTTCTAAACGCGGAGAAGCAGATGCAAGTGGTGATTTTGAGGAACAGCTCGAGCAATGGAAACAAGGCATGTGGTCTGATGCGATGAAGGCATTTGGATTGGAATTTAACAAAAATATGGAGAAAGAGCGTAGTACTTTGAGTCTGCAATTTGTCAGTCGTCTTGGAGGATCTCCTCTTGCACGAACATATGAAGCAGTTTATGCAACTATACTAGAAAATCGTGAACTCCAATCATCCAGCAGCGATAGAAGTACACGACATATCGAGGTATCCTTGCCAGAAGGCGCTACATATCAAGAAGGAGACCACCTTGGAGTGCTGCCAATTAATAGCGAGAAGAATGTTAATCGAATTTTAAAACGCTTTGGATTAAACGGAAAGGATCAAGTCATACTGAGTGCAAGTGGACGAAGTATAAATCACATACCTTTAGACAGTCCTGTTAGTTTATTGGACCTTCTTAGTTATAGTGTCGAAGTTCAAGAAGCAGCCACTCGTGCACAAATACGAGAAATGGTAACATTCACAGCATGCCCTCCTCATAAAAAAGAATTGGAAGCATTATTAGAAGAAGGGGTCTATCATGAACAAATACTAAAGAAACGTATTTCAATGTTGGATCTTCTTGAAAAGTATGAGGCTTGTGAAATCCGATTTGAACGCTTTTTAGAACTGCTTCCTGCGCTCAAACCGCGTTACTATTCTATTTCAAGCTCTCCACTTGTTGCACAGAATCGTCTGAGCATTACGGTCGGTGTTGTTAATGCGCCTGCATGGAGTGGAGAAGGGACATATGAAGGAGTCGCTTCTAATTATTTAGCTCAGCGTCATAATAAAGATGAGATTATTTGTTTCATTCGAACGCCACAATCAAACTTTGAATTACCTAAAGATCCAGAAACACCAATTATTATGGTTGGGCCAGGTACTGGAGTTGCACCATTCCGTGGATTCTTGCAAGCGCGTCGTGTTCAAAAGCAAAAAGGTATTAATTTAGGACAAGCGCATCTATATTTTGGTTGTCGTCATCCTGAAAAAGATTATCTCTATCGTACAGAGCTAGAAAATGATGAAAGAGATGGATTAATCTCTTTACACACAGCTTTTTCTCGTCTAGAGGGACATCCCAAAACATATGTACAGCATTTAATAAAACAAGATAGTATCAATTTAATTTCGTTATTAGATAATGGAGCTCATCTTTATATATGTGGTGATGGCAGTAAAATGGCTCCGGATGTAGAAGATACCCTTTGTCAAGCATATCAAGAAATTCATGAAGTCAGTGAACAAGAAGCAAGGAATTGGTTGGATCGTGTGCAAGATGAAGGGCGATATGGAAAAGATGTTTGGGCTGGTATATGAATGTTTCTTAATTAGATACGTATTAACTAATGAACTTCTTTCGAATAAATTTCACTTTATTAGTATCGTGTATTTAGCTGAATAATGATTAACCGGACTATTTAGTATCTACTAAATAAAAAACAGGACCTGATATGCATCTATCAGGTCCTGTTTCACATAGACATTATACATGGATATTTTCCACACATTATCAATGTTTGTAATGTAGTTAGCCTTGTGGGTCAGCTATAAAATCAGATATTATTTTTTCAATATCGAAAGGAGTAATCCCTTTATCCAAAGAGAAAATAGTTTCTGCTTCTTCGATGTCTTGAACGAGTTCACCTCTAGCTTCAATATGTAATCGGAACAAGTCATATAAATTCGGTTTAACTAAATTAGTTAAAGCCTTTCCAACTAGTATCATACCTTTTTGATTAGCCTCGATGGTATTATCATAAGTTAGATCTCTTGTAAGAGACAAATCTGTCCAAATCAATTTTCGTTCCTTTAAGTCTAAAATAACTGGAATAGAGATTTGGGTGTCGGCAGTAATATCCACTTTATCTTGAACAGTAGAAGGTTCAAATATTTCACCTGAACCAGGATATTGACGAACCATCCAACCAGTAAAGCATTCTGGTAAATCTTTATACGGTTGGTCTGTGTAAGAAAGCAAAGTCATGACTACATAGCGTGCACCATATTTCAGCACAGACGGAATATCGAAATCAATGAATTCAGATGCCCCCTTTGGTGCAGAAGTAATATCTCCGCTATGGTAGGCTTTGAAATTTTTTGAACGTAAGTTCGTGAAGGATACATGTTCTTTGTATTGCCAATCTTCGTCGTACATTGCAGCAGATAAATCAATGTCAACACGTCCTGTATGTTGTCCATTCACATAGCCTTCTTTCCACCATAGGAAAAAACGAATCGTATCTCCTTCTGGCAAATCTACTTTACTTCCTCGAGATAATGTGCGAAGCGCTTTGCTGGCTGAACGTTGAGAGAAGGGAACTAAGTGATTTTTTAACTGTTCATCCAAAAATACTTTTCCGAGACTTGGAAGTTTTGCGAAGCGATTTTTTAAAGTATCTTCACACATTTTTACAATCATTAAACAAATATCCTCTGAGATAAATGGAAGTGTATTTTCAATACCTATAGCTTTTGCTACATTTCCCTTTGGAAAAAAGGTACGAAATTCATTTTTATCATTTCGATGCTTAAAATGAGCTGTGAGTTGAAGTAATACAGGAGTAGAAACGTCTCCTATTATACTTAGAAACTCTTCGAGAATATGGAAAACATCTGTTGACTTATCACTACATAAACGGATTAAATGATCCAAGCGTCTGGCAAATTCCCCAGGGCGAGTTTTTAAAAGATTTTTCGCTGTCATGATATCACGATTCAACAAAGCTGCTTCTATTTTTCCATTAAATGTTTCAACTTTAATGTTGTTGCGAAGAATCTCAAATGCTCGGTGGGTTTTTGGGAAACGAGTATGATATTCTGCTGGATGAAGAATTTCACCTAGACGAATCCAACGTTTTTTGTATCGAAGCATATCTTCGGTAATGTTTCCGCATTGCTCTAACAATCCTAAAAGGAAGCGTCTTTCTGCTCGGTTAAACTTCTTGAATCGAACGGAAGATGCTAAACTCACATCGCCTTCAGATAAAGCAACTGCAAGGCGAAGAACATCAGTTGCTGTTTTAAAATACTTTGCAGCAGCATCGGCTGATATTTTTCTGTTTATTAATAAAACTCCAATTATAAAAGACATATTTTCCTTATGAGGAATTACATTAGGTAGAAAACAGGAAACATCTTCAGTGTGTGTAATAGCCCATTCTACATCTGTCTTATCAGTTGAGGAAATAGAGCTGTTTGCACTAATCAATTGAGAAATCATTTGATTGAAATCTTCTTCACTTCCTAAGTTAATAACTTTCAAATCAACGCTATCTAAAAGAGGAAGTCGTTCTTCTACTTTTGATACAGGTAGGCGCAACGTCACATAATGAATAATAGCATTAATGTATAAATCAGCGTCACTTAAATCCATCATTTGTTGCGGAAAGTTTGGATACATAGGAGCAAACTGAATATGTGCACCAACCATTTCTTTTAAATGTTTTACCAACTCTTTGTAAAACGATGTGAATGTATCAACCGAAAGTGTTTGCAACTCTTCTATTAAAGGCTCGGAAAAAGTAAATCCTAAACTTTCCAAGTTTTTTAAAACAGTGGCTAAATAAATGTTCGGTAGTTTATTTTCTTCTCTTTTTATAATTACTTTCAAACTTCTTCTTATGTAAATAGAATTTTTCATGAGAACGCCAGCTATTCACTCCTTATAAAAGAGGGGAATAGTCTGACTGTCCTCCTTTCAGTGGTAGATTTTTATTTTTACATGCATAAACACACTAATTATAGAGAAATGCACTGAGGGTACATAGCTATTTTTTAGTGGAAAATTAGGGGTATAACATTTAGTTGTTAAGTGGTAATTTGTTAATTAAGAAAAGAAAACCTCTACATCAATGGTTGATAAACTAAAGTTTATTCAATCCCAAAGAAGAAAGAGGTTTTATAGTCTAATTATTTTCATAGGAAATTGACAACTCTAAAACAATTTGAAATTTCTGGAAAAGAAGGAAGAATTGTCATAGCCTATGTGTTTAGCAGGAAAGTAACATCCCTATTTCGCCAAAGAAGTTAGAAGGAAGGAACGTCATAGCCTGCTTTATTAGTATATTCTCTTGCGAAGAGCAATTCAAGTATACTGTCTGATTTTTTATATTTTTCTTAAAGGGGAATTTTCATGTTTATCCCGCATTAACGGGTAGCCCGATTGGTGAGTGGGATTAAAGTTTCACTTTATAAATAGGGAGACCATCACATGCCCTTTTTATAATACTATTACGGGAGGATTTTTATTTTTGATATATTATACTATTTATTTAATGGTATAATATGGTATTGGTTCTATGGAATGGAGTTGAATGAGTATTATAAATACAAAAGGTGAAATTAAAAAAACAAAAAGAAAAGTATTACTAACTATAATTACTATGTTAGTAATTATAATTGGGTTTGGATATTGGAAATTTTTTAGTTTGCAAGGTGTTCCAAAAGGGGAATTAATTCGAACAGTGAAATCTCCAGATGGAAAATATCTCATCAAGACTTATTTTCATAATGCAGGATCATTAAGTGCGGATGCTGTTAGGGGTGAATTAGTTAACCTTGATACAGATTCAGAGAAAAATATATATTGGAATTATCCAGATACCGATCCATATATTGAATGGGTAAATAAGAATATTGTTAGAATTGGAGATCAAACTTTAGATATTTCACAGAAAGAAACCTATGATTGGCGTGATGATGATAAGCACGTTAAAGAAATGCCTAAACAGTTTAGTAGATAAAGCAAGAAAATTTAAATTTATTTAATCTTATTCGTTTAACTATAGATAGGATTATATGAGTAAAAAAGTCCATTTAGATCTTCTAAATGGACTTTTTTAGGTTTCTAGATACGACTACTGATAAAAATGGAACAAACTTGTTACTTAAGTTGTCTATTAAGTATACGTATAAAACAGGTGTTCATGATAATTCGCTCATTTTATCCCGCTATTTACCCGTAAAAGCCCGATTGGTGAGGGCTTCTTGCATTTCACTTTATGAAAAGTGAGATGCAAGAAGAGTGATATCCGATAGACTTTTTCATTGTGTCGGTATGTATAACACCTAGAAAAACTATATATTCTTGAAAGAGGTTGAAAATGTATGATAGTCTTAAACAAGTTTTTTAACATTTTACATTACAAAAAGATGGTACCTGTAGTATTTCTTTCATGTGCAACGCTTATAGGCTGTTCCGATGGTAATACTCAATCTGAATCACTTAAACAAACGAAACAAACAAATCAAATCAAACAAGAAACTACTGGTAATGATTCTTTTGCTAAACTTGAAAAAGAATTTGATGCTAAACTTGGTATTTATGCATTGGACACTGATACGAATCAAACCGTTACGTATCAATCAGATAAACGGTTTGCATACGCATCTACCCACAAAGCTTTAGCTGTGGGAGTACTTTTACAAAAGAAATCAATAGAAGATCTAAATCAAAGAGTTTTGTATACTCGTGAAGATCTTGTTAATTACAATCCAATTACAGAAAAGTATGTTGATAGGGGGATGACTCTGAAAGAGCTTGCAGATGCTTCCCTTCGATATAGTGATAATACTGCACAAAATCTTATTCTTAAACAATTAGGTGGACCTAGCGAATTCAAAAAATCACTGAGAGAAATAGGAGATACCGTTACAAATCCTGAACGTTTTGAACCAGAGTTAAACGAAGTGCATCCAGGAGACGTACATGATACTAGTACCCCAAAGGCATTAGCTACTAGTCTTCAGGCTTTTGCGTTAGGAGATGTACTTTCAACTGAGAAACGGGATTTATTAATAGATTGGATGAAAAGGAATACTACCGGAGACAACTTAATTCGTGCTGGAGTTCCAGGAGGATGGGAAGTAGCTGATAAGACGGGCTCGGGATCTTATGGAACCAGAAATGATATCGCAATTATTTGGCCACCAAATAAAAAGCCAATTGTTCTTGCGATACTTTCTAATCATGATAAAGAGGATGCTAAATACGATGATAAGCTTATTGCAGAAGCAACCAAAATAGCGCTGGGTGTCTTAAAAGCTAAAAATAAATAATAATAGTATTAGTTATTGAAATTTTCCTGTTTTTCCGTCACAATACTGTGACGGTCTTTTTGTGTATTTTACAAAGAATCGTCTTAATTAAAGAAAAAAAGATAGAAACTATCTCTAGTAAGTTTATTAATTAAGTAACAACAAATATATGCTTTATTGTATACTTATTGCATTTAATGTGGAGGAATAATATGGAGTCAAAAATTCTTATTGTTGATGATGATAAAGAGATTAGAAATCTTATCTCTGTATATCTAGAAAATGAAGGCCTAAAAACTCAAAAGGCAGAAGATGCTATACAAGCTTTACAACTGTTAGAAGAAAAGGAATTTGATTTGGTTATTTTAGATATTATGATGCCGAATATGGATGGCATTGAAGCATGTATGAAAATTAGGGAAGATCGCAATATGCCTATCATTATGCTATCTGCAAAATCTGAGGATATAGACAAAATTCAGGGCCTAGCCTCTGGTGCAGACGATTATTTATCAAAACCGTTTAACCCATTAGAATTAATCGCTAGAGTGAAATCCCAATTAAGAAGATTTAAAAAATACAATACGTCCGTAGAACATAATAAAAGCATTCTAGAAATTGGTGACTTAACCGTAAATACAGATACACGTCAAGTATGGGTAAGAGGAAAAGAAACAAGGTTAACTCCAAAAGAGTTTGCTATTCTCGAACTACTTGCCCGCAATAAAGGGATTGTCCTGAGTGTAGCAAAAATATATGAAGCAGTTTGGAAAGAGGTTTTTTATAAATCAGACAATACCGTCATGGTGCATATTACAAAAATAAGAGACAAAATTGAAGAGGATTCTAAACATCCCATTTACATTAAAACTGTTTGGGGAATTGGGTATAAAATATGAAGAATGTTAGTTTCAGAAATAAGATCATTATAAAACTTCTTGGTGCTGTTGCAATTAGTTTTTTTATTTCATTTGGTTTAACAATCCTCATTTTGGCATACGTCATAGATCCATTATTTATAAAACACGAAGAATTTGGTATGTTTGAATTCAATGTCGCAATGTTGTTCTTATTCGCGTTCGCAATCTTTACCTTTATTATACTTTTTTTGATATTGGTTCGAAAGAAAATAGTATATTTGAAGCTTATTTCTGATAACGTGAATGATATTGCCAATGGAAAACTAGGTCTAATAATTGGGATTAAGGGGAAGGACGAATTGACCCAACTTGCTAAAAATATCAACTATATGTCTAAGGAATTGGAAAATACATTTGAACAAGAAAGACGATTAGAACGTACAAAAAATGAACTCATAACTAACGTATCTCATGACTTACGCACACCGTTGACATCTATTATTGGTTATTTAGATTTATTAAAAAGAGGGCAATACAACAATAACACACAATTACAGGAATACCTTGAAACCACTTATTCAAAGTCACAGAGACTGAAATATTTAATTGATGAGCTGTTTGAATATACTCGTTTATCAGGCATAGATGCTAAGTTAAATCTTAATGAAGTTGATTTATCAGGTCTGTTGGAGCAAATAGTTGGAGAATACATTCCTATATTTGAAAAGGAAAGTTTAATCGTTCAAAAATCAATTACACAAGAAATAATACCTATCTTCATAGATGCAGAAAAAATGGTACGTGTATATGAAAATCTGTTTATGAATGCGATAAAGTACAGCATGAAACCATCCCAATTATTCATATGTCTTGAATTAATGGATAACAAAGCAATTTTAAAAGTATCAAATAAAGTCGAGAGATCGCCTGTTAGCGATCCAAATAAATTGTTTGAAAGGTTTTTCAGGGGTGATAAGGCAAGAAAAAATAATCAAGGAAATGGACTGGGACTTGCTATCTCAAAAAGAATTGTTGAACTTCATGATGGTAATATACATGCAGAATATGAAGATGGCTGGATGTCCTTTATTGTTGAACATCCAATCAAATAGACCGGCTTATGGAATTACAGGTTCCATAAGCTTTTTTTATAAAACTTAAGAATTCTTAAGGATTTTACAGGGTGTTTCCTAATTTTCATAGTTTATCATGGGTGTATTCAAAGTGATGAGGTGAGCAAAGAAGAAAAAAGGAAAGACTTCATTGTAGCTTTAGGGTGAATGCAATATGACTATTTTATTAGTAGTAAACAAACGTAGTAGCTTATTGTAATGAAATAAAAAATGTAGGAGGATATAAATGATAAAGCCAGTTGTAGATGTAAAAAACATTCAAAAATTGTACGGTAAAAAAGGTGAGAATCAATCACATGCATTAAAAGGTGTATCATTCTCAATTCAAGAGGGGGAGTTTGTCGGTATTATGGGGCCTTCTGGTTCTGGTAAAACAACATTATTAAATGTAATTTCAACGTTAGATAAAGCGACAGGCGGCGTTGTTGAAATTGCAGGAACGGATATTACGAGGATGAAGCAGGGTGAACTTTCTGATTTTCGTTCACAAAAGTTAGGATTCATTTTCCAAGACTTTAACTTATTGGAGAATTTATCTATCTATGAAAATATCGCACTCCCACTTTCACTTCAAGGTGTTTCATCTCGTAATATTGGAAAGAAAGTAGAAAAAGTAGCTGATATGTTAGGCATTACAGCTATACTTCAAAAATATCCTTCTGAAGTATCTGGTGGACAAAAGCAACGTTCCGCAGCAGCACGTGCGTTAGTTCATGAACCAGCAATTATTTTGGGAGACGAGCCGACTGGAGCTCTAGATTCTAAAAATGCAACGAGTTTACTTAATGCCATGACAAGCTTAAATAAAGAGCAAGGTGTATCCATTATGATGGTTACGCATGATCCTTACAGCGCAAGTTACTGTCAACGTATTTTATTCATTCAAGATGGTGAGTTATATAAAGAAATTCATCGCGGTAGTACCCGTGAAGAATTCTATAAAGAAATTTTAGATGTGCTTGCAAACTTAGGCACAGAAAAAGCGTAAGGAAGGAAGTTCAATCATGTTATTTAAGCTTTCTATGTCAGGCCTAAAAAGTAAGTTGCAAGATTACATTGTTTTACTTGTTGGTCTTATTGTCTCTATTTCAACTTTTTATATGTTTCAAACGCTAGCATCCAATAAAACGTTCCTTGAATCTAACTCTTCTATTAGGGATATTGTGGCTGTCTTTAAAATTGGTTCCGTTTTGTTAGCGATTATCACATTTTTCTATATTTTATATGCAAACTCTTTCTTATCAGCTCTTCGTCAAAAAGAATTTGGTATGTATATGATGTTAGGAGCAAAAAAGCATAAAGTTACCTTACTTATGTTCATTGAAACAATCATATTAGGTGCCACCTCTCTTTTGATTGGAATTACAATTGGTGTAGGACTTGCAGAAGGTATCGGTCAGCTATTAATGAAACAACTCGAGTTTGCTGGTAAAGGTTATAAAGCATTTTATCTGCCATCAATAGCTATTACTTGCGTCTTCTTCTTTGCACTATTTGTATTATCTGCAATTATGAATAGTATTAAATTATCGCGTATTTCTGTACTGCAACTTGTACATGCAGATGCACAAACAGAACGTGTTGCCATAAAAGGAAAAATGACAGTTGTAATTGCATTCCTTGGTATTCTTTTATTAGGTATTGGTTATGCATCACTGATCTATATGTCATATGCAAATCCGCTAATTGCTTTGGGATTAATGGCCGTCGGATTAATCTCAGCAACCGTTGGTACTTACCTTATATTTGGATCCCTTCTTCCAGTTATGATTAACAAGCTAAAGAGTAATAAAAAACGTAGTGAAAAAGGCCTCAATGCTTTTACTTTTGCACAATTAAATTTCCGCATTAATAGTCTAACAAATGTGCTTGCAACAGTAGCAATTTTAGTGGCTCTTGGTGCTGGTGGAATTGCTTGTGGTATGGCATTTAAAAACAACATTATAAACATGACAGATCAAATGCGAATTTACGATTCAGTCATTCATAATCCAACTGCGGAAGAAAAGACAATTTTGGGTGGTATCTTATTTCAAGAAAAATTTGAATACCATTACAAAGTTGATGATAGGTATGTTTATTATCTTAAAGAAGATGTAGAAAAAAATCGTCCTTTCTTGCAAGGTATGAAAATAGAGAAAGTTTCAGAGGAAGTACCAATTGGTGCATTTTCAATAAAATGGGTTAAAGGAGAGATCGACACAAAACAATGGATTCAGGCTTTCAGAACGATCCAGCCAAATTATATGTATCCTGATTATGAAATCAAAATTGTAGAACAAAACATATACGATGGGTTGAAGGGTAAAGAAAGTACTGTATTTATAGGGAAAACAGATGATTTTGGATCATACATAAAAGAATGGAAAAAACTTGATGAATTACAGATAGCAAAATATAAAAATGTGAAAGCGGAAGAATTGGATAGTAAGTATCAAAAATATATTACGAGTCATGATTTTTCCAGCGGACTAATGTTTATGGGCTTTTTCGTTGGAGTTGCATTTTTAGCAATGATGGCAAGTTGCTTAATGTTTAAAGTTCTGTCGGGAGCATCAAAAGATGTAGCACGTTATCAAATGCTTCGTAAAATTGGTGTTCGCCGAGAATTATTAACAAAATCAATCTATAAAGAGTTATTCTTCATATTCTTATTCCCAGCAATTGTGGGGATTACTCACATATTAGTTGGTATGAACATGTTTGGATCGCTTTTAATCGATCCGTACTTTCGTATTTGGTTACCACTTGTTATTTTTGTAGTAATTTACTCGATTTATTACTTGATTACAGTTCAATTATATAAAGGGATTGTACTCCCGAAAAAAGATTAATGTAATGATGTTATTTATACGAAGTATAGACATAATCGGACCTCGTTTTATTGATTATTTTGAATGGGTACAAGAAATTTAGAAATAATAGGTGGACTAGCACTACAGTCCATAAACTATTTATTTTAGATTTTAAATTAAAAATTTATCTTTTATCTAAGAAGGGGCGCGGCAACGATTACTACTTTTAGGGGCCATTGGCAAGTTTTATTTAATAGGATTAATTTGTATGAGTTTTCTTTAAAGCTTGTAATGCTATAATCTCATAAGTTAAAGTTTCACCCTGAAAATCTATTATTTATAATGAGTAGCCCGAAAGAGAAAGGATTGTTGCCGTGTCCTATCACCATCAAGCAAGGTTGATAGGTATGCGTCACTACGCCATATAGTAAAAATAAAGGCTCAAAAACGGCTTTTGTCGATTTAAAAGCTGCACGGATTTGTTTAATTTTATGAAAAAAAGTAAGAATCACCAATATAATTGGCGGTTCTTACTTTTTTTTACATACATATTATTAGCATGATAGCATTAAAAATTTTTGTACGGAGAGAGAGGTTTCTATATGCTCTATGATGAAAATATAAGTTTAACAGGACGTATTGTATCGCCTGGTGAAGCGCAATATGATTCAGCACGTCAAGCGTTCAACACATTTTTTAATAGATTCCCTTTTGTTATTGTCTTTGCACAAAATACTCAAGACGTTGTGAATGCAGTACGATGGTCGTTACATAATAACGTACCTATCCGAGTACGTTCAGGAGGGCACAATTATGAAGGCTTGTCAGTTTTAGATGGTGGTATTGTAATTGATGTCAGTGAGATAAATCAAATAAAAATAGATCCAACATCAAAAACTGTTACAGTAGGAGCTGGTTGTAAAAATCTCCATCTAGCTGAGCTTCTTGGGAAAGAGGGATTAGCTATTCCTAATGGGGTCTGTCCTAAACCAGCTATCGCAGGAATAGCGCTAGGTGGTGGGCAAGGTATTCTTTCTCGACCATTAGGACTACTACTTGATCATGTCGTAGAAATAGAAATGGTTGATGCTAACGGCTGTGTATTGCAGGTTAATGATCAGGAGCATCCTGATCTATTTTGGGCTTTACGTGGTGGAGGCGGAAGTTTCGGTATTTGTACATCTTTTCGCTTTCGTACTCAGGAAATTAAGACTGTTGGTTTTGTTGAAGTTAGTTGGAGGCATCAAGATTTAAAAGCCGTTATACAGGAATGGCAAAAGTATACTCTACCTACTTCTGATAAACGCTTTACTCCTACATTATTATTGTCTTCAGAAAAGACAGCTCCTGTGTTGATGCATGGGATTTTTCATGGATCAGTTACAGACTTACAGAAATTGATACAACCACTTCTCAAAATTGGATCACCTATAAAGGTAGACATAAAAGAACTCTCTTATTTAGAAGCTATAACGTTAATATCCAATCATCAGCCTACAACTCCTTTTCCATTTAAAAGCGTAGCACCTTTTATGGATTCTTTATTACCTGAAGAAGGTATTGCTACGATTCAACATTTTATGAGTCAATCTCCACCTAATTCTACTGTTTCTATATTTTTTCAGGGCTTAGGGGGGACTGTTTCTGCAGTACCCGAGGAAGCAACTGCTTATTTTTATCGAAAAGCTCTAATGAATATGGTGTTATTTTCCACTTGGGACAAACCTGAGGGAGCTGCACAAGGGATTCGTTGGGTAGAAGCTTTTCGTCACGCGTTAATTCCTTTTACGAAAGGTGTCTATGTTAACACACCTGACCTCTCAATGAAAGATTGGTCGGATTTATATTATGGTGAAAACTTTAAACGATTGACTCAAGTGAAAGCTAAATACGATCCAGAAGATATTTTCAATTTTCCACAAAGCATTCCACCTGTTTATAAAAAATAGAAATCCTTTGCCGACCTTAAATTTTGCAATTTATAAAGAATGATAGATAATCCTTTTTGGAAATAACAATTAAAAGAGAGAGATAACATTGATTATTGACTGTATCAAAAGTTAAATCACTTCTTTACAGAAGGAGAAGGAGAATTAAGTCAATCGGATGAATAGTATAGTCCTGCTAATATCCCAGAGTATGTTATAAATGATATTGCCACTTGGGTGCAAGGAAGAGTGAAATGAAATTAGCAACTATATTTTTAAATGACTATTTTCAGAGACAACAAGTGAATTAGGGGGGACTGGTTTAGAGGAATCCCCACATGAAAAGACCTGAAACTGTCTTCCGTATAGCGATAATAAAGATGTTTAATTTCTAATATAGAAAACAATAGCGTTGCTACATTCAATATGTAGTAACGCTATTTAAATTTTTTAAAACAGGGTTAAATTTTTCAAAAAAATTACCTATCAAAAATGATATTCAATTAAATTCATAAGTTTATCCCGCATTAACGGACAGTGAGACCCCCACCTCAAAATTCAGCGAGAGCAAAGAAGTGAGGTGGGGCGGGCTGCCCGTAAAAGCCCGATTGGTGAGGGCTGATAATCAGTGGGGGATGAACAAAACTCCCACTGATTAAAGTTTCACTTTATCCTTTACTGTATCTTGTAACTACATTTTACCTTGCTGTAGAGAAACAAAAAACATTTTTCTTATTCAATAATTCCAATTTCTAGAGCCTTTTGAACAGCTTCTTCTTTGTTGCGGACTCCTAGCTTTGTATAAGCTGTGGAAGCATAATTTCTGACCGTACCATTCGATAAATATAACCTTGATGCTATGGTAGTGTATCGAAGTCCCTTTGCCACTAGCTGCAATATTTCTATCTCCCTAGCTGTTAGCTCATAAGCGGTTGCTTTTGATTGTGGTGTCTCTTTTTGCTCATCAAACTTCTCAAATATTTTGTGAGACATTCCCTGATCAATCAGTGTCCCACCTTTGTGAATAAGTCGGATCGTATTAGCTAGCTCCAATGTTTCAATAGATTTGAGTAAAAAACCATCCGCACCGTTGCGAAGGGATTCCAACGCCTGTTCGGTATCCTGAAAAGTTGTGAAAATCAATACGCGGATATGTGGCCATTGTTGCTTGATTTTTTTGGTTGCTTCGACTCCATCCATGTGCTGCATATCTAAATCCATAAGTATAACATGGGGTTGAAGGCGCCCACACAAATCGATGGCTTCAT
>Ga0268252_1001072_pt1 | contig 16219 bp, 12 predicted proteins | sample AgamicMgSfrz_FD_200244 | JGI IMG/M metagenome (GOLD analysis project Ga0268252, IMG submission 200244) | Agave microbial communities from Guanajuato, Mexico - Mg.Sf.rz (v2) (version 3) | ecosystem: Host-associated > Plants > Phyllosphere > Phylloplane/Leaf | place: Guanajuato, Mexico | collected... | reverse complement strand
AGGAACTGGAATCTTTAAGGGGAGTGCTGAAACAGTAACGTTAGCAGGACCAGGTGTTATTTTTACTTATATGTTTGCAGGGATTTTGCTTCTAGTTGTTATGGGAGCTATAGCAGAGATGGCTATTGCTTATCCAGATACCAATATGAAAGGATTTGTTCGTCTAGCCTTTGGTAAGCGGGTGTCTTTTGTAACAGGTTGGTTGTATTGTTTTATGTGGCTCTCTGTATGCGTTATTGAAGTAATTGTAGCAGGGAGCTTTTTTCAGTATTGGTTTCCTTATATTCCGCTTTGGGTATTGAGTTTGGGCTGTGCAGTCTTAATTATTGGGATTAATATGATGAATGTTAAAAATTACGGGGAGTTCGAATTTTGGTTTGCTGGTATTAAGATTGCGATGATTATGGTATTCATCGTTTTGGGAGCAAGTATTCTATTCGGAATTACCCCAAGCAACCAGTCGAATTACTTGCAAAACTTTACAGAGCATGGAGGTTTTTTCCCAAATGGATCAATGTCAATAATCTCAGCACTGTTAATTGTAATGTTTTCATATGGAGGCTCTGAATTAATTGGATTAACTATAACAGAAGCAAAAGATGCTGAACGTATTTTACCTAAGGTTATTAAAAGTTTTATTTGGAGAATTGTCTTGTTTTATACGCTGCCAATCCTCATAATTTGTGGTTTAATCCCTTGGAATGAAATAAGCGATCAATCAAGTCCGTTTGTCCAGGTATTATCAATGTCTGGTTTGCAGGGAGCAGCCCATATTATGAATTTTATTTTAATCACGGCTGTCTTATCTGCTGCTAACTCTGGTATATATGGTTGCACGCGAATGCTCCATTCTTTAGCTTTAGGAGGGGAAGCTCCCAAGACTTTCTCTTATGTATCCAAAAACGGTGTTCCGTCATATAGTTTAATGTTAAGTGCAATTGTATTAATCGTCGGCTCTATGATTACGTATGTTGCACAAGATCAGGTATTTACTATATTAATGGCGGTTCCTGGTTTTGTCGTATCATTAATATGGATTAGTATTTGTTTATCACAACTAAAACTTCGTAAATCATATCCTAAAGAACCAAGCTTCAAATTATGGGGATTCCCTTATGTAACAGCATCTACAGCAGTAGTCTTAATTATTATTTGTATCATGTTTGTATTAAATGAACAGAATCGGACAAGTATTATTGCCTGTCTTCTTGTTTTGGCTATATTAGTCGGAGTTTCGATTATAAAATTTAAACGTGTTGATGCACAGAAGGCTGATTCAGGAGAAAAGAGGATCATGTAGATTTGTAATATGTCTTAGGACCTTTAGCTTTATTGAAATAGAGAAATGAAACTGCTATGCTGAAATAACATTTAAGATAACACTTGCTTTAGTCATATATGAATTTCGAAACTTAAGGGGATTAAAATAAAATGAAAGCCCAAAGGAAATGCCTTTGGGCTTTTTAAATTTACAAATTCATTGTCAAAAGAGTAAGGGAACAGATCCTTTTTAATTCATGAATAGTGTATATTATTGTGTTCCTTTTATATCACCACAATATAACTTCGTTGTGTACTTTCATTTGCCGTTCTATTTGTATATAGATTGATAATGCTTAATCTCTATATTTTTAAAAGTAGCGGTTCCACCTTCAGAAAAGAGAGTTATGCCGTCATCCCCTAAAGGAGGAAATACTTGACTAGAATGAACCACTTTTCCATCATCTATAAATACTTCAACAGTCGTTTTATCAACAAGTATTTTCAAGTGAACTTCTTTCTTATTTGTATCAAAAGGAGCTTTGCTTTCAATATATTGATTACTCTCATCTGGCTGGTCTGTTAATCCTCGATTTACATAAGAGTAGGCTCCTTCAGCAAAGATACCAACGTCAACATGTCGCTTTTTATCAGAAGATTCGCGGAGACGTAATCCAACATTGTGAAGGTCTTCCCATGAAACATCTGCTTCTAGTTTGTAAGCAACTCCTTCAGTATCAAGCGTTTTTGATCCATCTACTTTAATCTCTTCATATTGGTCCGTAGTTTTAGTTAACTCATTCAAGCTTTCATTAGGCTGTGATGCTAAGTAGTAGTTGTCGTCATCTTGCTTTTTCAGCTCTATTCGACGAACGATAGAATCAATCCCATTGAATCCTTCTTTTACAGTAGGCGTGTTGTCTGCATAGTCCCAGTTGTTCATCCATGCTAAGGCATAGCGATGGTCTAATTTGTCGTCATTTAGTCCATCTTCAAAAGTGACACCGCCATACCAATCAAATCCATGGTCAAGCCACTGGGGCTCTTCTTGGTCTGGAACAAATTCTTTTCCATTGTATTCACCAATCCAATAAGCATAAGTATTCGGTTTTCCTGCTTCTTTACCATTTGCGCTTGCTCCAAGAATCCATTTGATTGATCCATCGTCTGCGCGCATCATGTAAAGATCAGGACATTCTACAAGCCCGATGTTTTCTGTTTCAAAGCCTCCTGTATACTTCCAATCTTTTAGATCATCAGATTCATAAAATCCAATCTTTGTTCCTTCTGCCATAAGCATGACCCACTTATTTGCTCCGTCATCCCAAATGATTTTTGGATCGCGGAAATCTTTTGTACCAGGATTTTTTAAAACAGGCTCATCACTATAAGATTTGAACGTTTTTCCTCTATCTTTGCTGTACCATAGAAACTGTTCTTGCTGACCGCTCGCAGAAGGTTGGGTCACAATGGCAATAACGCTATTCTTCCCGAACCCTGCCGTATTCTGAGCATCTACTACAACTGAACCTGACCATGGATCGCCGTTTTTATTTGTATACTTAGGTATTGCTACACCTTCATCTTTCCAATGAACAAGATCAGTAGAGGTTGCATGGCGCCATTCTGTTCCATTTCCATTAGGATAATCTCCATTATAAAGATAGTAATAGTGATACTTTCCATCTAGATAGATTGGCTTTTGAGGATCATTTTTCCACTTATCAGGACTTGTGAAATGATAGTTGGCACGATACGTTTCTTTATCTGTCACTTTATGTTCATCCTCTTTCTTAGGCTCTGATTGCTTGATTAGAAACCCACCAATGGCAAGAAGAAGGCAAACAAGAGAAACAAATATCCATTTCTTTGATTTTTTATTTGGTATGCTTTTTGTCATATAGAGTCACCACGCTTTAATTCTAGGTTGTATAGGATAATAAAAAGAAAATACCAATAAGTATTGGTATTTTCCTTTTGTATTATTTATCAACTGTAATTTGTCCTTGTTCAAGGATGCTATCTTTTACAACAGAAGATTTATTTCCATCAAGAGAAAGTTTGAAGCTTGGAGCAAATGTTGATTTATGATCTGCAAAGTAGCCTCTGTTTGTCATATAGCTTGTGACAACAACATCGTCGCTGTTCTTTTGAGGAATTGCATAGTGAGCATAGTTCCAAGTCACATCGTTCGGGTCAAGGTCTTGATGTAGAACAATTCCTGTTTTGTTCATTGGCTTGTAAGGGCCTGTTAGAGAGTTAGAAACATATCCTAGCATATAGATGTCTTGATCATCAATGCCATCAATCGTCATTTTAGATCCACGGCTACTTGTGAATAAGTACCATTTTCCATCTTTTTTGAAGACGTTTGGACGCTCAATTTCATCTGTTACTGTATTTGAAGTGATTAATGGTTTCATAACTTTTTTAAGTGTATAATCGTCATTAATTTCAATGATTCCCATTGCACCGTTTGCTAATTCAGCATATTCTTTTTTAGGACTTTGTAATAGTTTACTTTTTTCATCTTGGAAGAAGGCATTGCTCTTACTATAATAAGCTCTGTTGTATAAAGAGTCTTCTCCTTGATAGCCTGTATCCTTTCCTGTATTAGCTTCAAACACAAGATATTTATGGCCGTTGTCTTCAACATAGTGAGGATCTCTAAGCGTGTGGTTATCTTTAAAATCTACATTACCTTTGCTAAAAGCTTGTTCAACCTGTTGGTAAATTGATCCGTCTCCATCAAAGATTGATTTGTGATCTTCTACACCGTCGACGTTAAGTGTGCCGTTTTTTACTTCAGATACGTTTACTTGTGCTGTTGTGAGCGTTTGTTTACCGAAAAGGTTTTTGCTTTCATCAAAGCCTGTTCTGTTTGTATAGAATAAACGAATTTCTCCATCAGAAGTAAATGTTGCAGAACCCGACCATTCTTCAGCTTGATCTTTTAAGTTTTCATCATTTGCTTTGAATTTATCGCTATCATCAAACACGCGACCAGCATTTTTCCAAGCATCTAAGGAATTGTCACCAACTTTTTTATAGAACATGTAAATAAATGTGTCACTAGCATTTTTCGGATCTCCAGCTAAACCAAACACAATGTTGTAACCTTTGTATTCAGCTACTGTACCATCTGCATTTTGTAGTGGCCATGTATCCCAAACATCCATCTCAATTTTATTTCCATTTTCATCAACTTTCGTTGCTGAAGGAATGTTTTTGATTTTAGATGCGTCGAATTGAGGCACCGTAAAATTTGGATTTCCATGTTGATTGATCATGTTTTTCATATCAAGTCGAGTCATATGAGAAAATCCATAATCTTCGTTATGATCTTGAGCAGCTTTTGGTGCTGCATGAGCAATTGCTCCGCTTCCTCCTGCTAAAATTGCTGTACTAAGGGTAATTACGCCTGCTTTTTTCGCCAAACCTTTGAAGTTCATATTCTTCCTCCTATGTAGTGGTAGGGGACGGAATATTACCTTTCTGCTTGTCCGTCCATGTGTTAACAATTAAATTATAGGGGAGTGCTTGCTTGCTGAATATGGAGGATATTGATTGAAATTTAGTCTTGAATTGATATATGAGGAAATAAAAAAGAGAGGCTTAAGGAAAATAAGGTATCTCTTACTCGCCTTGAGCACTCTCCCACGCATATTGATATCTTTTTAATAGCTGAGTTTGGGTTAATCGTTTTGCAATATATTGCTGTGTAGCAGCGCCGAATTGTTCTCTAACTCCAACAGGAAAATATAACGTGCTAGCTGATACTGTTCTGTCTTCTTTATAATAACGAAGTGTTTCAGTAGCTAATGGGCCCGATTGATTTGACGGGATGTTTTTAAAAGCAGGGATAAATCTAAACTGCTTTGTCATAAATTCTTGGCCTTCTTTAGAGGATACCATCCAGTCTAGAAACTTTTTGGCTGCCTGTTTTTTTTTCGGGGTCGTTTGTTTATTAATGACCCAGTAATTCGGAGTGTTCACAATTAATGATTGTTCACCGTGATTATTACTAAGAGGAATAGGCATAATACCAACATTCAGATTAGGGGAACGTTGATCAATTAATGGTTGAATCCAATTTCCTTGTAGGGCAATAGCTGCTTCTCCTTTAGAGAATATATCCATTTCCATGGTGTAATCTGTTTCAAGCGGGTCACTGTTTCCGTATTTCAGTGTCACATCTAAAAGGTGGGTAAGATCTTTGAACTTTTGGTTATTCGTAATCGTTTTTGACCCGTTATTTAATTGAGTAATATAAGCATTTGGATCTTTTTGTTGAAGGAAAGCAATATTCATCAAATGATCGCCTAGCTGCCACTTTTCATAATAACCTAAAGCAAAAGGAGTGATTCCTGCCTTCTTGAGTCTTTCTGCTGTTGTTTCTAATTCATTTAATGTAGTCGGTAACTGTTGAATGCCTGCTTTTGCAAATAAATCTTTATTGTAGATAAACCCGTATCCTTCTATATTCATTGGCATACCGTATACTTTTTCACCTGATTTTATAGACGCTAGTGTTTTTGGTAAGGCTTGAGGTACCCAAGGTTCTCCTGATAAATCTTCTAAATAATCATGCCACAATTTAGCGCTTTTTCCGCCTTGATTTGTAAAAATATCAGGTCCTTCACCAGCAGCTAATTCTGCCTTCAAATCAGATAAGTCATCGATCGCGCCTCCAACGGTATGAACTTCTATATTAATATGAGGATGCTCTTTTTCAAAAGCTTGCACCATTTCTTCAAACGGAGCCGCAATTTCTACTTTAGGATTTCGAATACTTAAAGTGATCTCATCTTGTTTCACTTCTTGAGTCTCTTTCTTAACCTTTTGTTGACACCCGTATAAAGATAAGCTAAGCGTTCCAATCAAACATATATTTAATAGCTCTTTTTTCATTTTGTCACTCCTGAAAACGATCGGTGTCTAACTATCTACTTACTACTGTTAGTTTTTTCTCTTTTCTATATTCAAAGGGAGTTAATCCAACTACTTTTTTAAACAGTTTAGAGAAGTATTTTTCATCTTGATAACCGAGCAGTAAAGAAATGGAGTAAATCGTTTCTTCGGTATCTTCTAACCACTGCTTTGCTCGTTGGATTCTTAATTTTGTCATATATTTAGAAAGTGGCAATCCTGTTTCTTGTTTGAACTTCCGTGAAATATGCTCTCGGCTAAAGAAAAACAGGTTCGATAGCTTCTCTAAACTTAATTCTTCCATATAGTACATGTCTACATATGAAACAATGTCTTTCATACGACGAGCAGCATGAAGTTCATCCAACTTATGAATCGAACGATACTGGTGATTGTCTAATGCCTCTTGTAAGAACTGAAAAGCGTCTAAGATATGAGATAATGAAGATAACGATCTCCCGCTTACAAAGCGAACGGGAATATCAAATTCCTGACTTATCCATTCTTCAACTGTTAACCATTCATTGCGTACCGTGATGATAACACAAATGTTTCGATCACTTTGAAGGGAAAAGGCATTTCCTAGCTTTCGTTCTTTCAGCTCATCGGATAAGGCTTTAATGTACGGCTCCGCATAATGCATTTGATAGAAAGAAATTAAAGCCATCTCATATTGATCAGAAAGAGGAAGATAGGGAAGAATGTCTGTTGATTTGTATGCTTCTCCCATACATGCATCTGTTATTAACTGTTCAATACGGAGCTTTTGGAAGTCTTCATCAATTGTTTCCTGCCCACTATGGGAATTTTGCTCGTTTTTCCATGCTTGGACAGCTTCTGCTAATGTATGATTAAAGGGTTCTTCTTCAATTGGTTTCAATAGATAATCGAAACTACGATGTTTAATGGCTTGTCTCATAAAGGAATAATCGTTATATCCAGTCACAAAGATTACTTTACCTGGATATGAGATACTATCTAACCATTCAATCATTTCTATTCCACTCATTTTAGGCATCTTAATATCTGTAAAGATAATTTCTGGTTTTGTAGCTTCAATAATATGTTTTGCTTCTTCTCCATTACTCGCTTCTAAAATATCAGTAATGCCGTACTTTTCCCATTGACCTAGATAACGTATAACTTCACGTACATTCACTTCATCATCAATAATTAAAGCCTTCACACTTTTTCCTCCTTACAAAAATCTATGAATTAATCTTCTTTTAAAGGTTGTTCTTCAAGAGGGATGGCGATTTTAACAATAAAGCCATCTCCGTTGTTTCGATCAATTTCTAGATGTGCTTGTGTTCCGTAATTTAGAATAAGTCGATCATGGATATTTTTTAGACCGATATGTTTGTGCCCTTGAGAAGAGTTAAGAGAAGAGTGATAAATGTTTTCCTGCAATCTTTTGAGTTCTTCATCCGTTGTACTAGCGCCATAACTTTCGACAACAAGGTGTAGAAATGATTTCTGCACTTCTCCATAAATGTTCAGTGGGGCATCATAGAAACCTTCTTCATAGCTATGTTTAAAAAAGTTTTCAACAAGCGGCTGAAGAATCATACTAGGAATTTGCATATTTAAAATAGGATCACTTATATGAATAGAATAATGAACTTCTTTCCGAAAGCGTTCCATTTGAAGAGTAAGGTAAGCTTTGATATATTCTACTTCTTCTTGAACTTTGACCCACTTGTTTGCATTAATTGAATAGCGCATCATCTTAGATAAAGATGTAATTAAATGATAAACGCGTGGAGCATTGGATCTTAAAGCAACCGCACCTATTGATTGTAAAGCGTTGAAAAGGAAATGAGGATTCACTTGTGACTTTAAGGCTCTTAATCGATTTTCCTTGTTCTCAATCTCAAGCTTATATTCCCGATTAATATGGAGATTAATTCGATCCATCATTTCTTTTATATGAAGTTCTAGATAACCAATTTCGTCTTCTCTTTTATCATTAAAATCAATATTCATATTTCCACCTTTTATGGTTCGTACTTTCTGGGTAAGAAGCTTAAGTGGATGGGTAATCTTATATGAAATCAAGCTAATCATGAATACTCCAAGTAAGCCAATAATGATTCCGACAATAATAAAAGTATAGGAAGTTTTTCTAGCATCATCGAATAGGATATGACTTGGCGTAATCTTAACAAGCTTCCACCGATCAAGCGGTCCAGATAAGGTATTAGCTAAGATAATATCATCACCTGTTTCGGCGTTTCTCTCTATTTTTCGTTGTAAATGAGGCGAAACCGCTTGTCCAATAAGCTCAGTATCATTTGCATAGACAATTTTATTATCTTCGTTGATAAGCAAGACAGATTCTTGGTCTTTACCAATTAAATTGTTACATATGCGTGCATACATTTCGTAATCCACATCCATTGAGATTGTGCCAAGAAATTCATTAGATAATACATCCACAATCTTATGATGAAATGTAATTACTTTTGTCTTGTCAGATTGAGGAACAATAGCTGAATTATTGTAATTTTGGATGGAATGTGGTGGCTGAATAACGTATTTTATGTTTGAATTATAAAGCTCTTTAATAAAGGGCTTCTGTAAGAAATTGGGCTTAGATTTACGTGCACTCGCAGTTGCATTATAGACGGTTAATGCCTCTTTATCTTTATCCATATAAAACTGAATTTGACGAATCTCATTCCGCATTAATGAGAAGTTCTCCAAACTTTTCTCTAAGTAATTTGAGTCCTCAACTTCATTATTTAAAATCTGAAACAGTTTAGGATCACGATATAAAATATAAGGAAGGTTAATCATTTCCTCGAAATATTGTTGAAGCTCTGTTGAATTTTCGCGAAGCTGTTCACGGCTATTTTTCAGCTCTTGCTGCTCTACGCTATGTTTTGTATAGCTATAAATAAAAAAGACAGATAGAAAATAGGGTAAAATGATAAAGATTAGTAACATGAGCAGTAGGCGATTCTGGATGCTCTTCATAGAAGCTCCTCCTTGTATTCAAGAAACCAATTATAGAGTGTAGAGAAGTAATTCTGCTAGGATAGAATGTGTGGAAACCGGTAGCTTCTTACAAGGAGAGTAACAGAAGCCCCTTTACTATCAGGACACATTTAGTACCTCAACTATAACAAATCACTTCGAAGCGTCAATCATACATAAGAATGAGTGAAGATTTACCTATAGTATGTGAATTTTTAACCAATAGGAGCACTAATTTCATAAAGCTGTGATTTATGCTTGTATTGCTTAATAAAGAGAAGAAAAAGTTCTTTGTTTTGGTTCTTCACTAGGATTAGAGAAAGTTATGTAGAAAAGGATATACTCTTCCTTTTATTTGCGTTTTAAGTTAGCACCTTTGGATAAAAGGGATAAACTTCAAATTAGAAGTAGCTCTTGTATCAAAACTTCACTATAATTAACCTTGTTAAACATTAGAGAGGAGTGAGCCTGTGGTTTCAAAAGACTCACAATTAAAGCTTGTTGTAACAGGGCTATTATTAGCTATTTTAATGTCTGCAATGGACAACACTATTGTTGCAACAGCAATGGGGACTATTGTTTCTGATCTTGGTGGATTAGATAAGTTTGTTTGGGTGACCTCTGCATATATGGTGACTGTAATGGCTGGAATGCCTATTTTCGGTAAGCTGTCTGATATGTACGGTCGCAAACGTTTTTTTATTTTTGGTCTTTTAGTATTTTTATTAGGTTCAATTTTATGTGGTACAGCCACAAGCATTGAACAACTCAGCATTTATCGAGCAGTACAAGGCGTTGGAGGCGGAGCGCTTATGCCAATTGCTTTCACAATTGTATTTGATATTTTTCCTCCCGAGAAACGTGGAAAGATGACAGGTCTTCTTGGAGCGGTATTTGGAGTTTCAAGCGTATGTGGTCCTTTGCTTGGTGCTTATATTACAGAGTATATTAGCTGGCAATGGATTTTTTATGTAAATGTACCGCTTGGTATTGTATCCCTTCTTTTAATTATTAAAGCTTATAAAGAATCAACAGAGCGGAAAGAACAAAGGGTGGATTGGCTAGGAGCTGCAACGCTCATTATCGCAGTTGTCAGCTTGATGTTTGCTCTTGAACTTGGTGGTAAAGAATATAGTTGGCAATCACCACAGATTCTAGGGTTGTTCGGATCTTTTATTTTATTTTTTATTATCTTTATTTTTACAGAACGAAAAGTTTCAGATCCAATCATTTCTTTTTGGATGTTTAAAAACCGTCTTTTTGCAACAGCTCAAATCTTGGCATTCCTTTACGGAGGCACATTTATCATCTTAACAGTATTTATTCCTATCTTTGTTCAAGCTGTTTATGGCGGTTCTGCAACAAATGCAGGGTTGGTATTAACACCAATGATGTTAGGATCTGTTGCAGGAAGCGCAATCGGTGGGATTTTTCAAACGAAAACAACGTTCCGCAATCTTATGTTTCTTTCAATTGTCTCCTTTGCAGCTGGCATGGTGTTACTAAGTACAATGACTCCTGAAACAGCAAGATGGATGTTAACTATCTTTATGGTATTAACAGGTTTTGGTGTTGGTTTCTCATTTTCAATTTTACCAACAGCATCAATTGAAAAACTTGATGTGCGCTACCGAGGATCCGCAAACTCTACAAACTCTTTTGCTCGTTCTCTTGGAATGACAATTGGCGTAACTGTATTTGGAACAATTCAAAGTAGTCACTTTACAAGTGAATTAAAAGAAAGCTTTGGAAGTGCAGGAAGCAGTGGAGCAATGGCAAATGTTGAAAACCCAAGCGCTCTTTTTGAGGGAGGCGCTCGTGCAATGATTCCAGAGCCTGTTCTATCAAAAATTGTGCATGCTATGTCAACATCTATTACAGATGCTTTTACATTTGCTCTTATTCCAATTGGTCTTGCTTTTATTACAGTACTTATGATGGGAAAAGCCCGCATAGCTGTAAGAAAGCCTGAAGTGAAAGAAAATATACTAAACAAGTAGAAGGCAGAGAGTAGAACTCTCTGCCTTTTTGTTCCTGTGTATAAAGTTGGCGGTCGGTCACAATAAAAGAAAAGGAGGATGGCGAACGTGACCGTAATTACAACATTCAAAGAACGAAGAAGAGAAAAAGAAATGAAGTATGAACGAAAAGTAATGAGCGGAATTTCGCTTGAGAAACTATATAAAGAAATGATGCGCTATTTTCAGCCGCTCATGTTTTATTCAACAAAGAATAACCGTTCTGTTGAGGAAGGGTGCTTAGATATAGCAGTTGAGGCTTTCTTACTTGGAGCAAAATATAGCAGGTTTGGTTATTATGGAGAACAGGAAGAGAAAGTACGGGCAAGATCTGAAAAAGAGGGAAAAAAGCTTGTTTCTGCTCTTTTCGATTATCTTTCCTTTTGGACAGAAGATCATTATGAGCTGCCAACAGGTGATGGTTTGTATATGCTTTGTGAAGCCTACGTTGATGGCTGGTGGACAGAAGGTTTTCGATTTGGAAAGAAAAGATACGCCTTAAAATTGTCCTAAAATAATCATAAATCCTCTTCGCTCACCATATAGAAAATAGTAGGTAGGACGAGCGGGGGGAGCACGATGAAAAAAAAGCTTTGGTTAGGGACTGTTATTATCGTCATCTGTTGTCTTTTTCTAGGCGTTCAGCATTACTTTACAAATAAAGGTTCAATTGGTTCTTGGAATCTCCCGTTAAGCGGTAAAATTATTGTCTTGGATGCAGGGCATGGAGGGGCTGACGGGGGAGCAGTTGGTAGAGATGTGTTAGAGAAAGAAGTAACGCTCTCCATTTCCCTGATGATTAGGGATTACCTTCAAGAACAAGGAGCACTTGTTATTATGACGCGTGAAAAAGATGAAGACTTAGCAGACAAAGATACAAAAGGGTATAGCAGACGCAAAGGAGAAGATTTAAGAAAGCGTCTAGAAATTATCAATCATTCCAGTGCTGATATGTATTTAAGTATCCATCTTAATGCAATTCCCTCTCCGAAATGGAGCGGAGCTCAAACATTTTATAATGGATCAAAAGAAGAAAATAAGAACCTGGCTACATGGATTCAATCGGAATTCAAAGGAAACTTGAATAATACGAATCGAGAAGCAAAAAGAATTCAAAATATTTATCTTGTTGAAAATGCTGATATTCCAGGAGCACTTGTTGAAGTTGGCTTTCTTTCCAATCCAACAGAGCATGATCTTTTAAAAACAGAGGAATATCAGAAGAAAGTGGCTGCTTCAATCTATAGAGGGATTTTACATCACTTAACAGCAAAAGCACCTCCGAAAGAGTGAGGTGCTTTTTGTTTGCGCTCACGAAACAAAGGGAAAATATGATATAATTCAGAATGTAAACGAATTCAACGGGGAAGGTGAAAACATGCTCACAGAAAAGGAAGTTCACGCACTATTGTCAGGGGTAGAAGAGCCGTTTTTACATAAAACATTAGGAGAGTTAGACGGCATTCAAGAAATTAAGATTAAAGAAGAGAAAAAACATGTGAGCGTTAAACTGCTTGTTGCTAAAACAGGAACAGCAGAACAGATGCAGCTTCAAGGAACAGTAGTAAATTTATTAAAAGAAGCAGGTTTTGAAACAGTTGGCCTCCGCTTTGAAGCACTGCCGCAAGATAGCGTGGCAGCGCAGGAGCAGCCATCGCTTTTAAATACAAAAGATACAACATTTATCGCGATTGCCAGCGGTAAAGGAGGCGTCGGAAAATCAACCGTTTCTGTTAACTTAGCAATTGCTCTTGCAAGGCTTGGAAAGAAAGTCGGTTTGATTGATGCTGACATTTATGGGTTTAGCGTCCCTGATATGATGGGAATTGAACAACGTCCAACCGTTGAAAATGATCGAATTATTCCGGTTGATCGTTTTGGTGTGAAAGTTATTTCAATGGGCTTCTTTGTGGAAGATAATGCACCTGTCATTTGGAGAGGGCCTATGCTTGGTAAAATGTTGACAAGCTTCTTCCAAGAAGTAGAGTGGGGGGAGTTAGACTACCTTCTGCTTGATTTACCGCCAGGAACAGGCGATGTTGCGCTTGATATTCATTCTATGCTTCCTGCTTGTAAAGAAATCATTGTGTCAACTCCCCATCCAACAGCCGCTTTTGTAGCAGCAAGGGCTGGTGCAATGGCTATTCGTACAGACCATGAAGTCTTAGGGGTTGTAGAAAACATGGCGTACTTTGAAAGTGAAGCTACGGGAGAGAAAGAGTACGTGTTCGGCAAAGGTGGGGGAGAAAAGTTAGCAGAGGAATTAGCTGTTCCACTGCTTGGAAAACTACCGCTACAGCAACCAGATTGGAATGAGGAAGAATTTGCTCCATCTGTATATGGTGAAGATCACCGTTTAGGAAAGATCTATAGTGAAATTGGTGAAAAAGTTATTTCTCTTTGTATACAAGAACAGGATCATAATGTATAAAGGTAAAAGGCGTTGCACATATGCAACGCCTCTTTACTACACTTATTCTTCTTTCTTTTCCTCAGCTTCAGCTTCTTTTACAGCTTTGTCTATCATTTCTTGCACTTTTCCTTTATATGTTGGACTTTCAAATGTTTCAGTTATAACGGTTTGAAGATGTTTTCGATATTCTTTACTCTTTAATAGCTTTGTTACTTCTTTTTCCATCTCAGGATTTTTAAGAACATCCATTAGCATTTGCTGATATTCAGGATCTTTCATGAGCTTTTTAATAATTTCTTCATGTTCATCTTGAAGAGATGTAGCAAGTGTTTTAGCAAACTTAGGATCTTTGAAAGCTTCAGTCCAGAACTTTGAGCCTTTCTCAGATGACAGTGTATCTTGAATTGTTTCTTTGATCAATTTCTCATCTATAACTATCTCTTTTTTTACTTCATCATCCTTTAGCACTTGCTTTAGTGCTGCTTTTCCATCGTCTGTTTTAAGGATATCTACTACCATCTTTTTTGTTTGATCGTAGTCCATCTCACTTCCTTCTGCCTCTTGTGGGGCACAACCAGATGAAGAAAAAACAAAAATTAGGGCATATAGGAGCAAAAGAGCTCTTCCCATAATTGTAACGCTCCTTTCAAATACCTTCTGTAAAATGTCTTATTCTTAATATGAAAGGAAATAGAAAAAATATTCACGTTCTCAAGTCGTTAACAGGAATTACATTTTCTTTGTGGTAAATAAGATATAAGGGGACTTACACGAAATAAAAAGAACAATTAATGGGGGAGAACAGATGAAAAGTCGAAACCTTGTACGTTTCTTTTTATCAACACTTTCAGTTGGGGCTGTCATAACAGTATTTGTTGGATTTACATTGAACTGGGGAGAATATAAAGACCTCTTTATTCAAGGTGAAATAGGTGAGATAGTAGGAATTACTATTTGGCTAATTGGTGTAGGCTGCATTTTTAGTTTAATTAGTCAGATGGGCTTTTTTTCTTACTTAACTGTTCACAGATTTGGACTTGGTATCTTTAAGTCCTCATCACTTTGGAATTCAGTGCAAGTTGTTTTTATTCTTTTTGTTCTATTTGATCTTGTATATTTTAGATACACATTTTTTGCTGAAGCAGGAGAATCAATCACTAATTACCTTTTCCTTGCTCTTACCCTTTTAGTAGTTGGTCTTGCCTTCTCATATGTAAAAATGAAGCAAACAAACCGAACAGCATTTATTCCAGCTTTATTTTTTTTAACTGTTGTGACGATTGTGGAGTGGTTTCCAGCACTAAGAACAAATGAGGAAAGTTGGCTGTATCTTATGTTAATCCCATTGATTATCTGCAATATCTACCAACTTTTGATGCTTCCGAAGTTTTTGGAATCTCCTCATATAATAAAAGAAGTGAGAGAAAGTAAGTAAAAAAAAGCCCCATCCTTCAATAAGGGAAGGATAGGGGTTATTTAATTTCTTCACTTTTAGAAGTAGCGCCAGAAATCAAACTTGAAACTGTTGTTGTTTTTAACTTCTTCTTTGAAAGTTCTCTAATAATAGAAGGAAGAGCTTCATTCGTTTGCTGAGCAGAATCAGATGCATGAAGAAGAACAATGTCACCGCCTTTGATTTTCTCGGTTGCGTTTCTTACAATCTTATCTACACCAGGATTTAACCAGTCTTCTGTGTTAAGGCTCCAATGAACTATTGTATAATTATAGGCTTCCGCAATTTTTAAAGTTTCTTTGTCAAAATGTCCATTAGGTGGTCTAAGTAGTTTGATCTTGTCAACGCCGAGTGTTTTAAATGCTTTTTCAGATTTAGCGATATCTTGGCGGATTTCTTGTGCTTCCAAACTTGTATAGCTTTCATACGCGTAACCCATAGAACCAATCTCATGTCCATCTTCTTGAATTCGCTTCACAATTTCAGGATGTCTCTCTGCCCATGAAGCAGATAAAAAGAAAGTAGCATTATCAATATCGTGTGAGCGTAAAGTATCTAAAATCTCTTCAGCCTTCTCATCTCCCCAACTAATATTGAATGTGAGAGAAACTTTGTCTTTTATTGTCCCATTCTCATAAATTGCTTTTGGGCCATCTTTGCTTGAGAAAACAGGAATGTGAAATAACGTCTGAGTAAGTAGAAAACCACCTGCAAAAAATGATAGTATTAAAACCAATACAATCTGTTTTGCTCGACTTCCGTTAATCGTATAGAAAAAATTCATGTTTACCCCCTTATGAAACAAGCTATCTTGTCTCATAATATGTAGGGGTTAACTCGTTCATAACATGATTTTTAAAAAAAAATAAAAAAAATGAAATTTAGTGTTGACGTTTCTTTTGAAACTTGTTATATTATTACTTGTCGCTGCTACAGTAGCGCAAAACGAACAACACTTAAAAAACATTTTCAAAAAAAGTTGTTGACACACTTCGAAAGAAGTGATAAGATATAAAAGTCGCTGTTAACGACAAGTGAAGTGATTGACCTTTGAAAACTGAACAAAATACGTCAACGTTAATTCTATTTTATTTTTAAAACAACGTTTCTTATTAGAAACAAAAAGCTATGGACATCGAAAGATGAAACCAAACTTTCTATGGAGAG
>Ga0268252_1001069_pt1 | contig 16248 bp, 24 predicted proteins | sample AgamicMgSfrz_FD_200244 | JGI IMG/M metagenome (GOLD analysis project Ga0268252, IMG submission 200244) | Agave microbial communities from Guanajuato, Mexico - Mg.Sf.rz (v2) (version 3) | ecosystem: Host-associated > Plants > Phyllosphere > Phylloplane/Leaf | place: Guanajuato, Mexico | collected... | reverse complement strand
AAAGCAAAAGGTGGTATTTTATTTATTGATGAAGCGTATGCGCTTTGTGGAGATAAAAGAGGGCAAGAAATTGTCGATGAACTCATTCAAGTGATGGAAAATAATCGAGATAATTTAGTCGTTATTTTAGCAGGATATAAACAACACATGGAACAACTTCTTAATATGAATCCTGGATTTCCGTCACGGATTGGCTACAATTTTGAGTTTCCTTACTATAGCGAAGAAGAAATGGTGAAGTTGGTTCAACTTGAACTAAGAAATAACCATCTTCGTGAAAATGAACAAGGGTTACAAATGATTGGTTCTATTATTCATTCTATTTTCCAACAAAAAGGAAGAGTAGATGATAACGGAAGATGGGCGAGAAATTTTGTTGATAAAGTAAAAATTAAACAAGGGAATCGAATTATAAAAGAAAACGCAGACAATTTAGATGAAGTGACAGCAGAAGATGCTGAAAAAGGATATTATGCTATGTAAGTAAAAAGTATCGCATTTGTTTGCGATACTTTTTTTATGAATTTTTTGAAAATAAAGAAGATGCGAAAGTTGGAGCGTTTGTCCAAAGAGTGTGAATTGGAGAAGTAGGATGAACCCATCCATTGACAAAAGATGAATATTGCACATGATACCAACCGTTGATCTGTTGATTAGATAAAAGGTAATGAGAAGAAACGGTTTTAACCATCACACTGTCTTCATTAGGTGAAAGATATAAAGGTAATGATTCTGTTGTAGAAAAAAGAATGGTATTTGTATATAAATTTCCTGTTGAGTAATCTGTTGTATTAAACCATATGTCGTGTTCATTTGCTTTTGCATGTAGCCATTTTCCTTGTTTTTCAACGATTTGTATTTTTTGAGGTTGGATAATCCCCATATCATACGAATATTTAGATGGTGCGCTATAAGTTTGAACTGCTTTTGTTAAGGTAATTGTTTCAATGTTTTCTTCTTTTTGAGGAAATGTAAAACCGTGTTGATTTGCAATTTGTTCAAAAGAGTCGTATGTATTTGTAATAATAACATTTGCTCCAACTTGGACGCGGCTATACAATCTTCGTACATCATTATTTCTCATTCGAACACACCCGCTAGAAGCATGACTTCCTATCGTATATTCTGCATTTGTTCCATGAATTCCGTAAGTAAAACCACCTGTTCCAGGAACATTTAACCCCATCCATCGATCTCCTAATGGATTTCTAGGATCTCCTCCTGGGATATTCTTTTTATAATAAGGCATATTACGATACATTTTGATGATTTTAAATTGACCTTCAGGCGTTAAATCACTTGTTCTACCTGTTGCAACTGGTAAAGTTTCAATTAAAATGCCGTCTTCGTAAAAAGCCAGTTGATTGGTTGTTTTTTTGATAATAATGAGTTGTTCTGCATGTACAACTTTAGGAAATAAAAATAGGGACAAAAAGAAAACAGCTACACTTATCAATATTTTTTTCATCTGACATCCCCCTTAAAAATGAAAATTAACGAAACTTGTATGATTTTGAATAGGTTACAAGTTTGATACGTAAAATAGGATCTTTTTTTAATTCATCTATAATACAGTCGAATATTTCATCTTCCCATGCAAGAAAAGATTGATGATATTTATCCACTGATAACTTGGTGTTAATTTCGCAATGCCATGCGTTATCAACCAAAAAGAGCAAAGCGTAAAACTCATTTGAAGATCCTTTTAGGGTGAAATCAATATAAAGGTTGTGTTGGAATGAACGGCTTTTATCAATTTTCAGTTGATTTATGATAGGTTTAGGTGCATATATTTCGCGATAGCGAATAATGTTTTCTTCGACAAAGGAAAAAGTATGGTGTTTTAATGATACAATTTCTTTTCGAATGGTTTGACGAAGGGGTTCTTTTACTTTTTTTGAAAGTTTAATTCCTTGAATATTCCAATTATTCACATAAGTAAAGGGGACGAATCCACTTATGTATTCATCTTGAATGTGAATAATGGCTTCTAATTCTCCTTCCCATTGCCCATTTTTAAATTGAATTTCTTTGATTAATATGTTTTTAATATAGTTCATTTTCCTCACCCTTTACCCATTTCTCTCTCGGGCGTTTCATTCTTTGTTTTTTTCTTAAAAGGTTTTTTAAAATCTCTTGATAAGCTATAATAAAGAAAAAGTGGGAGGAAAAATCATGGGAGAGCTAGTAAGAGATATTGAATATAAACTCAAAAAATTAGAAGAAAAACGAAAAAATAATGAAAAAAAAGTAGAAATGGAAAAAATGAATCGATGGAAGAAATTATGGAAAGATAAAATAGAAAAAGAAGAAAAAGACCACTATCTTTCTTACTTAATGAATAATTTGTTTTTTTATTATCTTAAAGGTTATGAAATTAAAACCTCTCTCCGTTCGCTCATTCAATTTGAAGAAGATTTGTTAATTGAAGAAAATTTTAAAGAAAAAGTCTATAAGGATATCGAAACATACATAAATAAAATAGAACTTCATGAAAAAAACGCTCATTTTTTCATAAATGAAGAATATCAACTCCAAAAAATGAGAGTAAAAGATATGGTTAATGGAACATTAACCAAAGTGTATTTAACAAAAGAAGAAGAGAAATATGTTATACAATTTTTTATAAACATGACAAAGATCTTTGTAAAAAATCATCTTTCGCTTACAAAAGAGTCTATCCATGTTGAACTTCTTCCCTATGTGTTGACTTATTTTGATCATGAAATGATGAAACACGCAACAAAAGAAAATTGTTTTACGTATCTTCTGTTTTTGCATAAACAAGATTTAGGAAAAGAAAATGGGGAAAAAGTAAAACAAATCTTACGTGAATGGTATCAAGAAAATAAAAAAACATGTATTGAGGAATGTTATCGTTCTTTTTCTGATATTGTTTCGCTGCGTTATTTATTAAATGAAAAACAAGTTCAATTCATAAAAGAAAAAGAAGAAACGAAAATTCGAGAAACAATGGAACATTTGCAAGTAGAAAAAACAAGTGATGCTAGTTTTTCTATGTTGTTTACTATTTTAAAGCAGTTAAAACAACAAGCAGAAGAATTAAAAAGATGGTAAAAAAAATCTGCTCAAGGCAGATTTTTTTATGCTTTATTATTTGAACCAAATTCACGAATTTTTCCTACAACTGTTTCTTTAATTGCTTCGCGACCTGGTACGATATATTTACGAGGATCATACGCTACTGAATCGTTTGCTAAAAATGCGCGAACTGCTTTTGTGAAAGAAATTTGATTTTCTGTATTTACGTTAATTTTAGATGTTCCGCGAGCAATTGCTTTTTGGATATGCTCAGTTGGAATACCTGTTCCGCCGTGTAAAACTAATGGAATATCTGTTAATTTGCAAATTTGTTCCATTTCGTTAAATCCTAATTTTGGCTCTCCTTTATAAGGACCGTGTACAGAACCTAATGCAGGAGCTAAACAATCGATACCTGTTTCTGAAACCATTTTTTTACACTCTGTTGGATCTGCATAAATAATACCATTTGATACAACGTCATCTTCTTGTCCGCCTACTGTACCAAGTTCAGCTTCAACGGAAACAGAACGAGCATGTGCATATTCAACTACTTGTTTTGTAATTGAAATATTTTCAGCGAATGAATGATGAGAAGCATCAATCATGACAGAAGTAAAACCAGCATCAATTGCTTCTTTACATTTTTCAAATGATGAGCCGTGATCTAAATGAATAGCAACAGGTACTGTAATATTCATATCTTCGATTAGACCTTCTACAATTTTAACAACTGTTTTAAAACCGCTCATATGACGTGCTGCGCCTTCTGATACACCTAGAATAACAGGTGATTGTTCTTCTTGTGCAGCTAATAAAATGGCTTGTGTCCATTCTAAGTTATTGATATTAAATTGACCCACTGCATATTTTTCATTTAATGCTTTATTTAACATGTCTTTCATAGATACTAATGGCATAAGATGTTCCCCCTTAAGTAGTTAACAAAAATCTTTTTTCCATGTTTGTTTTTTAAAAAAAATTAAAAGAGTCCTTCATCCAAAAAATTCTTCTTTTAAATGATTTGCTTTTTGTTCGTTACATTTTATGCAACTCCATACACAATTATGGGGTGTCGTTAATCCACCTTTTGACTTTGGAAAAACATGATCAATGGTACTTCCTTCTTTATGACAATAATAACAAGTGTTTTTATCGCGTTTTTTTAAATAAAAGCGAAAAGAAGAGCGATCGTATAAGACAAAAAGAGTGGAATTTTCTACATAAGTTGCCATTTTTTCTTTAACTAATTGTGCGGCAGTTTCTACTGAAATGGTATATGTTTTTGTTTTGGTATGGTTAAGTAATGAAATAAAATTAGAAGTATCCGAAGATTCTTCAATATTCAACCATTCTAAATAATCTTTTTTTGTATATTCTGTTCGACAACGAGGGCAAGCACACGTAGCATTTTCTGGCGTGGTAATTGATTCGTCTTTTTCTGGTGCTAAAAATACAGTGCAATCTGTTTTGACTTTACAAAATTGACAACGATGTTGATGTTTATCAAGGACGAGTTTAATTAATTCTTTTCGTTTAATGGTCATTTTAATTGCCATTTTATTTACATAATATGCTCTTTTATGCGCAACAAGTTGTGCGGCTTCTTCTTTGTTAATTTCTTTTACGCCGTTTTCGAGTAAAAATACATAAAAAATAGAAGTATTTTCATTTTCTAAATGTTCCGATGTCGGAAGCATCGTTAGTGAATGAATATTTCGAGGTTTTGCTTTTTTTAAACGAAGATACCGATACCCTTCTTCTTTTGAAAGTAAACGTTGATATTGATTTTTTTCATTAAATAACAAAAAATGATGATTCAACTTTTGTTTACAAGAAGCGCAATAATGTTTAAACGATTGATTTTTTGCAGATGTATGGATGTTGCATAAACAACATTTCATGAAAATTTCTCCTCCTTGTACAATACACTAAGAATGAAAAGTAATAACGCCTAAAGTAGTCAAAATCTTTAAACGACTATGAGGAATGTTCATCATGGTTTTTACGATATTTTCAGAAAAGACAGTTAGAAACGAACATTCAGAAGAGTGCATGGTGCAATAAGGACAAGAAATAGGAAAAGAATGGAAAACTTTATTAGGTGTCCACTTATTGCTTTTTCGGTAAAGCTCTACTTGATAATAAAAAGAATCATCAAGTGTAAATGAAATATATGCTAGTTCCTCTATGTCTAAAAGAATATCTTGATGTGTGATCACGATGTGTTGATTTCTTTTTTTATCTATCTTTTCAAACGAAATTGAAAAATCCATCTCATCACCTCATTACATGTGTTCGGTTGAAGAAGAAGAAATCATTTTTTATCATAAAAAGAAGGTAAACTTAATAGACTAAAGAGAAAGGGTGAGGAAAATGCCAGAAACAAAAGAATACGACGTACATTTTACGATTAAAGCATCCATGAACGTACCTTCTTCAACAGAAGGAAAAGCGTTAAAACGTTTTTGGGAAAAAGAAGTACATTCTCTGATTAAAGCGATGAATGCGAATGCGAAAATAAATAAAGAAAATTTAACAATTGAAGCAAAAGAAATTTTGACAAAAGAAGGAACAGAACAAAAGAAAAAAATATTTATTTCAAGATGAAACGCCAAACAGGCGTTTTCATCTTTTTTTTGTAGTATAATAAAAAGAAAGAAAAGGAGGAAATTCAATGAACCAACCATTAATTCAAAAACATTTTTTAACTCATATCGAAGATGAAAACGTGACATTAACATCGTTTGACGCAAATGAAGAGTATGCTGAATTTGTGTTTACGTATCAACAGGAAGAACAAACTTGGGATATTTTTTATACAATTGAATTTCTTATTGATACCTTAATTGTTGATTTTGATGGAAGTGGATTGCCTGATAGCATTCGTTTAAAAGCAAGTGAATTATTTGAACAAATCATTAAGTCTATTCGATTTTTACATAAAGATAAATTTTGGTCATTAAGTCATTATTATATTGATGATGTAAAAGAGTATCAAAAACGATTGGAAGATGATTATCCTCTTTCCCTACAAGAAGAGTGGAAGAAAATGAAAAATATGGCTGCTTTTGAACCGATGGATCAAGATGATTATTTATTTTTTAAAGTGGAAGATATTCATGATTTATCACTTCGAATTGCAGGAGAAGATGGAAAAAAACTATGTGAAGCCTTGAAAAAATTAGGAATTATCGAATATGCAAAAGTGGCTGAAAATGAATATGAAATGCAAATTGATGAAAAAGATGCACTTGAATCCATTAAAATTAAACTCATCTATCAAAGAGAGATTGCTAAATACGGATATAGTGTGTTTACAGATTATTACGAAAAGGACTAAGTTTTCTTAGTCCTTTTTCTTGCAAAAAAAAAGAAAAAAGATAAGATGAGACAAAAGGGGGGGGATTGGCTTGGATAGAGAAGAAAGAAGAGATGAAATAAAAAATGAAATTTGGGAATTGATTCAAAAAGAAGTAAGCATTCAAAGTAAATTTGATATTAATCAACATGCCGTAATGAAAGAAACATCTGCTCTTTCATTGTTTCCTACTCATTTAGCGGGTGAATTTGCTTTTATAGATGAGCATGCAAATCGATATGGCTTAATGATTGCAAAAGTGTGGATCGAGTTATGTATTAGGTATGATATTTATTTAAAAATGGATTATGAAGTGCGTACAGAATTTGATATTTTTCCAACATTTGGCGACGTTTTTCAATATGTTTATTCAAAATTAGGTGCAGAAATTTTAGAAAAAGGTGATGATGACGATGACGTTATTTACTGAGAAAACGCTTTGGGATATTTTAATCCACACATATATACCTTCAGAAAAAAAATCACATGCCATTTTACCTGATACAACTATAACCTCGTTATTTGGGCAAAAGAAAGAAGATTTTTATCAATATTTAGAAAAAATAATCCATGTATTACATGAAGAATATTTATTTGTTCATGTTTCGTTGGATCTTTCGCAAGAAGAAGCAAATGAATTATTTCAAACAATAGAAGAGGTCTTTTTATATTTTTATTTAAAAATTGAAAAAATCTATGAAATAGCAGAAAAAATACGTAAAAATATCAAAAAAGAATCGTAAAAAAACAGTTGAAAAAGCTGTTTTTTTTATTTGCTAAATTGAAAAAAGGCGCTATAATGCAAGTAAGTAAAGAGTAAGGGGGTGTAGAAATGACGGTTCAAACATTTGATTTTGCAAAAGAAGCAATTTACAATACAAGAAGTGCAATAGGGCGTTATATGGATGGTATTTCTGATGTAGAGCAACGTAAAGATATAAAAAAGTTGTTGCAAACAAAAAAAGCATTGGATAACGTGCGTCAATATGCACTAGAATTAACAAAAGAAAAAGAAGTTTCTGTTACATTTGCGCCAACATTCGACGAAACGTTCACTCCTCCATTTGAAGAGGAAATGAATTTTAATGTACAATTTGAAGAAATTGAACTTCCAGTGAAAGAGGAATTAAGAGAAAAACAAGTAGAACATCCTGATTTAATGAGCGGGAAAAGTCAATACATAGGAGTATCAGTTGCATTGAGAGATCCTAGTTTATCTCAAAAAATCGAAATGGAAGGATTAAAAGAAACCAAAAAAGAAAATGGTTCAATTGTAGATTATGCGAAGAAAACAGCTGCAGCAAAACGTGTAACAAAACAAAAGTTAGGGTTAGGAAAAAAAATGGATAATGGATTAGAAAATAATTAAAGAAAAAAAACATTAGTCCGATATATATAATACCCTTTAAAAAGTATGTAAAGCCTAGAGGTTGTACCCGCCTCTAGGTCTTTTTCTATAAAAAAATAAGCCAATATTGGCTTATTTTTTAGAATATATTGTCTATCAAATGAGTTAAAAAATCTAAAACAGTATCTGAAAGACTTCCTTTGCTTTCTACGATCGTTGAAAGAACAGGGAATGCTTCTGTAGTTGATTGCTGGAATGTATTAATATCTAATCCATTAACCGCTTCAAACAAATGTTCATTTTCAAGTTCTTTCGTAATATCTTGATACGCAGTGATTGTTTCTTGTTGGTTTGTCTTCATGGTGTAAATCCCTCCGATAAGAAATGTTTTATTTTTCCCCATTATATGTTATAAATATCGAATTATGCAAAAAAAAGAGAACTTTTTTGGATTAAATATCCAAAAAAGTTTCGCTCTTTTCATTTTTAATTGTATGATACACCATCAAACTGTAAAATCCTAAAAATAAGTAACTATAGACAGGCTGTTTAAATGATGGAGAAGTAGGATTTGTCGAAAATAACAATACATAAAGAACTGAAAGTACTAATAAAAAACGTTTCATTGTGATGCCTCCTTTTTTATTATATTAGCTTTATACCATAACTTTTCTTTTTTTGGAAAAACGTTTCCTTTTCCATTTGACCAAAGGAAGAGAAAAAAGCTTCTTTTTATACAAAAAGGAGAGAAAATATTATTTAACTAATGAAATGCTCCGACCGTTCTCTTTAATAAGGAAGGGGGACGGATAATGGTTTCATATCATGTACACAAAGAAGAAGATGGCATTCGTATTGAATGTTTACTTAACCAAGAGTCGGTAGGAAATTGTGACATATCTATTATCAATAAAACGGCTTTTATTGAATTGTTTGCGTTTGATACAATACAACAACAAGAGCAACTGGCGATGTTTTTAATGGGATATACATTGCATGTTTTAAAAAGCGAAGTCGAAATAGTGAAGTCGTTTCCTGGTTTTTCATTGGTTCATGAACAAAAAAAGAATCATTTGATTGAACTTTACACGCAATTTGGGTTTCAAAAACAAAATGAAACGTATGTATTGCGTTTGATATAAAAAAGACTTAGTTTATAACTAAGTCTTTTTCCATATACTATCTTATTTTTTGTACTCGTAAGGATTACCTGACATAACTTTTCGTGCTTCTTCTGTAATTACGCCTGTGCGTGTTACAGGAATTCCTGATTCTTTTTTAGGAATATAAGGTACGCTTCCGTCATTGTAAATAGGTTTTCCGATAATTGTCATATCCATCGCTCCCAACGTTTTTTTAATGCTGTACTAGTATAAAACAAAAAAATAAAAAAAGGAAAAAAAAGAAAAAATAAATAGCTATTCAAAAAAAATAGTTTGGTGTATGATAGAGTTAAAACGAATTAAAAGGAGTGAGGCATCAATGAAAATTGATAAAGTCATTAACAATAATGTTGTGAGCGTTATCAATGAACAACGAAAAGAATTGGTGATTATGGGAAGAGGAATAGGTTTTCAAAAAAAACCAGGGCAATGCATTGATAAAGAAAAGATAGAGAAAATTTTCACATTAGAAAGTAAAGAAGCATCAGAAAAATTTAAAACGCTTTTACGAGAAGTTCCAATTGAAGTTATGGAAGTAGCAGAACAGATTATTCATTATGCAAAAACAACATTCCAAAAAAAGTTAAATGATATGATTTATGTGGCTCTTACCGATCACCTACATTTTGCCATTGAACGAAATCAACAAGGGTTGGATATTAAAAATGCCTTGATTTGGGAAATTAAAAAGTTATATAAAGATGAATTTTCAATCGGTCAACAAGCCCTTAAAATTATAAAAGATCACATGAAAATTGAGCTTCCTGAAGATGAAGCAGGTTTTATTGCGCTTCATATTGTAAATGCAGAATTAAATGAAGAAGTGCCTAATTTGATTCGGATTACAAAAATTATTCAACAAGTGCTCACGTTAGTGAAGTATCATTTTAATATGGAATTTGATGAAGATTCGTTAAATTATTTCCGCTTTGTTACACATTTGAAATTTTTCGCTCAACGTTTAATAAGTAACACCTATATGGAGGATGGCGACGATTTTTTATATCAAGCAATAAAGGAAAAACACAAAAAAGCCTTTTCTTGTACAGAAAAAATTAAAGATTTTTTTAAAAAAGAATATCAACACACGTTAACACATGAAGAAATGTTGTATTTAACCATTCATATTCATCGAGTGGTTAGTCGTTGACGATGATAAAAATGTGATTTTTTTTCACATTTTTTTATTTTTGATTATAATGCGATCAGAATAATAGGAGAACCCTTTATTCGATTTGAGTAAAAAGACAAAATTTTTCTTTTTGTGAATGCCAATCGAGTTAAGATATGTTTGAAACTTGTACAACCATTTTTCAAACAAAAGTGACTTCATGACATTATGTAAACAATCAAAGAGGAACAATTACTAGAAGGAAGAAAGGAAAAGAGCAGATCTAACATGACTGCTCTTTTTTCTCATTCATGTCTATTTTAATGTTAAAATAAACATGAATTCAATAAGAAAGGATGATAAAAATGACATGGTATCAAAAAAGATTGAAACAAGTGAGAGAAAATAATTCGTACGGAGAAAATGATTTAATGGAACTTCAGTACTTACTTACCCTAACACAAGAAAATGGTTATTGGAACGAAAGAGAATTAACAGAAGAAACATTTGATGCAATGATTTCCCGTGAAATAAAAAAGAAAGAAAGAGAAAAAAGAGCAAAACAATATGAAGAAAAAGATCCATTGATTTTGAAATTAGAAAAAGAAGTAAAAGAATACAATGAAAACAGAGGAATGTATGAAGAAAGACTCGATGAAGAAGATTTTCTAGAAGACTTTAAAGAAGAATATGGTGAGAAGTGGGATATAGTATGGAAAAAAGAAAAAGAACGTCGTTTAAAAAAAGAACTTTATAGCATGGTCAATGATAAAAATAATATTGATCAAATGAAATTATTTGTACAAGGTCATTTGCTTACAAGAGATCAACGAGAATGTTTAGAAGAGTATCAACTAAAACTACGGGAAGTGTTAGAGGAAAAAAATGGTTTATATGAACAATTTCGAAAAGAATGGAACGAGCGATTAGGAGAAGATTATTTCCCGCCAAGTGAAAAAAAGAAAGAAATGAAAGCTGATATAAAAAAACCTATACATGTTCTTAGTGATGAAGAAATTCAAAAACTTATGGGAATCACTTATGAAAAACATCATTTAATTATTCTTTTTGAAAAAGAATGTCAGCAATTAAGTGATAAATATCAAAAAGAAGAAGTAGAGACTTATGTAGAGAAAATATTTGAAGATACCTATGGACAGGCTTGGATGAAAGCGAAAGAAATAGAAAGAAAACGAACGTTAAAAGTGAACTATTATCGTTATTCAAATGATGAACAAGGAAAACAATATTTTATTTATACGTATTTATTTACAAAAGAGCAAAAGGAATATGTACAAAAGTTTGGGACAAATTTTGAAGAAGTAATGAAAGAAAAAGGAGTATTGTATGAAAAATTAAAAAAAGAATGGGAACAAGAACTGGGAGCTATAAACTAAGTTAAAGAAAATAGATAAAAAAAAGAATCTCTAGATAAGAGATTCTTTTTCGATTATAATAAGGATATGTCTAAAAGGAAGGTGTTTATATGGTATCATTAGGAATTAGTACAGGTTTGTTAATGACATGGATTTTTGGAAGTGTTGTGTGGAGAAACATTAAGGAGAAAATGATTTTAAAAATTACAGAAGAACAAAAACAAACACAGTTTCAAGTCACAAAAGAACAAGCGGAAGAACAAATGGGGAAAGGATTTATGCCTTCAGTGAGAACGGGAGGAACTATTGCATTTGCAGTACTAATGCTTTTATTAGTTGTATCGGTTTTATCACAATTTCAAAGCTATTTACATATCGCTTTATCTGTAATTGCCTTGTTATTGATGACTCAATCAGCATTAAAAGCATGGGATGAGCGAAAAAAAGAAATGAATTATGAAAAAACGACACTATTTATATATGTACGAAATATAATGATGTTTCTTATTAGTTTTTATTTTACATGTGAATTAATATGGTCATTATTTCAATGAAAAAGAACTCTTTTTGAGTTCTTTTTTTATCACCTTTATACAAGAATACCCCCACTTCAAGGAGCGAATGCGAGTAAGTGGGGGATGAATTGCTTCAAATTATTCAAATGAAAAAAATTTGAAAAAATAAAGAGAAACTATTGAAAATTGAAGTATGAAATTGGTAAAATAAACATATAAATACGTAGAAAAGGAGGTAAAAAAATGTCTAGTGTAACGATTATGATTAAGCTGCCTTTGTTTAAACCAACCAAAACAAAAGAAGACATGTACCTTTCCATGCAAGAAGAATTTTCAACTCTTGCGAATCACGTTTTAGAACTTAAAAAAACAAATCCAAAACAAACTAAAACAGACATTGATCATCATTTAAAACAATGTTCCGAGCTTCCAACCACTCTTCAACAAGAAGTAAGAAAATTAGCACTTTCTCGTTATCAAGACTGGAAGAAAAATCAAAAAACAAAATCATTTCCACATTTTAAAAAGAAACAAACGATTTTGTTTAATAATCAAAATTGGCATCTTCGATACGATGGTAATTTTTTAAAGTTAGGTTTTCCTACACAAGAAAAAGGAAATTTAACGGTTGATAAGTATGTTCCTGTGTTAACAAATAACTATAGTTCTTTTTGGGTTGAATATTTGTTAACAGGCAAAATGGATACAAATAACAAAACGTATTGTTCTTCTTATCAAAATATCACTTCTATTAAAAAAGGAAATGGACAGCTCTATCAAAAACGTGGGAAGTGGTTTTTTGCATTTTCTATTACACTAGAAATTCAAGAACAACAAGGTCAAAAAGTGATAGGTGTTGATAGAGGATTACGTCTTATTGCGGTTGCAGGATGCGGGAGTACAAAAGACTATTTAACTTTCAGTGGCAAACACTTAGGTCATATTCGTCGTAAATATCACAAACTTCGCAGAAGTATGCAAAAAGCTAAAAATACAAAAGCGGTTAAAAGGCTAGAAAATAAAGAGCAACGTATTATTGATTATTATAATCATGTTATTAGTAAAGAAATTGTTCAATTTGCCGAGCAAATTGGCGCTACAACCATTAAGCTTGAAGATCTTACAGGTATTCGTAAGATGAAAAAATACTGGAAGAGAACCGATCGTAATATCCATTCATGGGCTTTTTACGATTTAGGACTTAAAATCCAGTATAAAGCAACACTTCATGGTCTGAAAGTTGAATATGTTGATCCATACAAAACAAGTCAAGAATGTTTTGGGTGTAAACAACAAATTAAATCAAACAGACGAAAAGACCAGTACAAATGCTCTTGTGGATACAAAGAAAATGCAGATATTAATGCAAGTTTTGTTATCTCCACAAGACCAGAAAAGATTGTAGCGTAAGCTACTGCATAGGGCTCGATACCTTATGTAAGGCACTTGGCAGTGCTATACACCTATCTGATGAAGTTCTACCGTTGAAAAGAAAAACAATTGTCTTTCTCGTAAGCGGACTGGATGGAGGTAACGGTAACTTTCCTTATTTACCATGCTTGAAGTGGGGGATTCCCCACTTCAAGCGACGAAGACGGTAAGTGGGGGAGGATGTCAAATTTGAACCATAAAATGAAAAAAAGGAGGAAAATAAATGGTATCAATGGGAATTACAACGGGCTTACTTATGACAAGTATTTATGGAATGTCTCTTTATAAACGTGTCACGACGGCGGGAGAAACTGAAACAAATGAACTTCTTCAAATGGAAAATGACTTAGGGGAATCGATGTTTTATAACATGATGAATAGTGTGGCGATTGCGTTTATTCTACTGTCTCTTTTATTTGCAATTGTTGTTTTATCTCAATTTCAGGATATAATAAGCATTTCTTCCATGGTATTTTTATTAATTTCTACAGTAAATGAAGTGATAAAAATAATGGATTTTAAACAGAAAAAAGAAATAAAAAAAGAATCACCTCTCTTTAATCTTATAAAAATTGTTTTACTATTGGGTATTTACAGCGGATTTACATTTCGTTTATGTTATTCTCTTTTTTAAAAGTTCTTTTGAAGAACTTTTTTTGTTGTCAAAAAGAAAAAAGATGACACTTAGTCATCTTTTTTTGATTCATGGATTGTAAAAGTTGGCGGATCAAAATAAATGTTTGGAGAAAAACTTGATTCATTGTATTCATAAGATGTGCATAAAAGTAATTGCACACGATATTTTGAATGCTTTTTAATGAGTTGAATGCACTGCGAGAAAACATGATCGTCCCATGTATCTGAATGGGATAAATCATAGAACCAATCACTTGTTGCCTCTTCTTTGTATTCAACTTGAAGATAATTCCAAATCCAACCTTTGTTTCTGTTAGGAACAAAATCACAATTAACAAATAAACGATAAGGAATGGTTTCTTCTTTTATTGTAAAAATGCATTCCCAACAATACGTATCACTAGTTTTATGAAAAAGTGAAATAGAACAAGATGAAAAATAAGGAACTTTATCAGTAAGTAACATAAAAATCCTCCTTGTTTTTCTTTATTATACAAGAAAAAAGACACATAAGGTGTCTTTTTTAACTGCTATAATGTCTTCGGTAAGGTCTAGGAGTAGATGAACCGTAACGTCTATGACTTTTTCGGTAAAAAGAAGAAGACGTCGTATATTTATTACGTCGTGGATAATAACGTGAACTCGAGCTTGAACTTGAACTAAAAGCGCCGAGGTGAAAATCGTGAATTTGAGAAACGTGTGTTTTAAAATTTCCTACATCGATAATTTTTAATTCACCTGTTGCTTCGTCAATCATGAGATTGTTTAAATGAACATCGCTTGGAATCAAACCAACTTGTCTAGCTGCTAGTTCAGCTTGTTCGATATAAGGTTCATATTCAGAGATAAGCAATCCGCTTTTTTGCTCAATTTCGTAAATTGTTTTTCCTTCAACAAGTTCCGTTACCATAAATGAATGATCTTGAAACGCATGAAGTGTTGGAAAAAAGTTTGAATGTTGCAGTCTGTTTAAAATAAAGGCATCATTTGTCTCTTTTGCATTGTCTTTAAATAATTTAATCGCATACGGATAGTCTTTGTACTGAACAACTTGTCCGCTTTTTCCATTTCCGATTGAGCGAAATGCTTCTTTATTCTCGCCATATTGAAATGCCATAATCGAATCGATTACTTCTGGTTCAAGTGTATTTACTACGTGAATCATGTAAATCCCCTCCTGGACAGTTTTTGTAACGATTCCATTTTAACCCAAAATTAAAAAAGACGCAAGAAACGTCTTCTTTTTTCATATAGTTTCAATAAATTTGATCGACTCGGGTTGGGAGTAAGAAGATAATGGAGAAAAATCTTCTTCAAAGTATTCAATATCTGTATAAGAAAATAAACGTAAGCGATCTTTTGAATGACGTTTAATTAATTGTACAAATTGCGTAAATAAATGATCAGTCCAGTTATGGAACGCAGGGTTGTCAACAGAACTTCCTTCGGTATGTTTCCATTCGTCATTTCCAAGAAAAATTTCGGGAACTGAATAATCCCAAAACCACCCAAACTCCGCGTTTTCGTATTCTTCCAAAAAAACAATGGATCGATAATTTGTTGGGTCGTTTTTTAGTGCAAAATAACATGCCCATTCATAACGTCTTGCTGTTTTTTCAGCTAACATAGCTGTAAGTGATGTTATTTCTAATGTGTATTTTTCCATTCTCTCCACTCATTTCATTGTAGTTTATACTATTAGTATAAACTACAATGAAATGAGTGGAGAGGAATTTTTTAAAAAAATAATCTTTATATGGTAAAATAGAGAAAAAAGAAACGATGTGATTATATGAAAAAGTTTGTTGTGAATATAGCTAATGATACGAATTATGATTTTACGTTACATTTTTCAGAGGATGTGACCATTAATGTTGAAGCAAATCTAGTGGAAGTTAATACATGGGAATTTCAATATTTTGTTTTCCACAATAAAAAATGGCATATGATGGATATTGAAAAAGGGAAAATTACAAGTTTTTTTGGAAATCAAGAGCTGCTAAACGACGAAAAAATGAAAGAAATGGAAAAAGCGCTAGTTGAATTGATACAACGATTAAAATGTCATCCGACGTATCGATTAAAACTTTTGCATATTTTAGATAAAAAAACAAGATATATGTGGGAACGAATATAAAAAAGCGCGTATGCGCTTTTTTATTGTTTTGCTGTTATGTCTTTTTTAGGTTTTAAGGAAATAAATGAAACGGTAAAAATTGTAGCAGCGATATGATAAAGAAAGAATAATCCTGTGTTAGCTAACCA
>Ga0268252_1001068_pt1 | contig 16268 bp, 17 predicted proteins | sample AgamicMgSfrz_FD_200244 | JGI IMG/M metagenome (GOLD analysis project Ga0268252, IMG submission 200244) | Agave microbial communities from Guanajuato, Mexico - Mg.Sf.rz (v2) (version 3) | ecosystem: Host-associated > Plants > Phyllosphere > Phylloplane/Leaf | place: Guanajuato, Mexico | collected... | reverse complement strand
CATTTGTTAGAAATGGAGAGGAATTAATGTCTTTTTTTAAAGATATGTCTTTAAAATCATTTAGTATAAGGTGGATCATATCTTCAATAATCCTTTGTTATATTCTTAATCTTTTTTATTCTATAGGCTTTCTGAAATACTATAACCTTGACTCTACGTTCATTGATTTTTCTTTAGAGGATGCAAGAACAATCTTTATATATGTATTAATAGGGGTAATAATTTTTATAGCGTTAGCAATGATTATAAAATTGCTTTTTCAAGGCATACCCTCTGTTAAAACTAAGAAAAATGAACGGTCGATCTTAGCTTTAATCTTAGGGATAATATTTGCTTTATTAGCAGTTCTGAATGAGATGGATATTAACTATCCATTAAGAAATATATTTGGAGATTCCCCTACCTTACCTGCCTTATTACTATCTTTCTTACTCATAATGATTAAAAAAAATATAAGAACTTTACCAATCTTAGCTTTAGCAATGTTTTTTTCGATAGCTTTAGCAAATCATATGGGAAGTACAAATGCTCTTCATAAAGAAAATTATCTAATTATAAAGGAAAAAGAAAAGAATTATGCCGTTTTATCAAATTATAACGATACATACATTATTGCTCCCGTAAACTTAAAAACTAAGTCTATAGAGCCCAAGTTTCAACTAATTGATTCTGATAAAGACAGGTTAAGGGATGACATGCCGGACATGTCGTTAAGTTATGAGAATACAGGGAGATTAAAAGCAAGGCCGCCAATTACTATAGATTAGATTTTTATATAAAAGTGTTATAAAAAGATCCGCATTTAAAATGCGGATCTTTTTTATAATATTACCATTTCATTGATAAGCTTCTGTTGGCGGCCACCCGGACATGTTCGATTTTTCCCTCAACGAAGTTGGGGGCAAAAATCAGGACATGTCGTATAAATCCTTGGATTTATGCGTTTCGACGAACTACGGAGGGTGAGGTATTCCCCACCCTCCGTAGTTTCCGGTTACTTCTTCTTCTTCTGAGCCTCCTGAATCTTCTTGGCGGTCTCCTTGCTTACCTTGATCTTCATGTTGCTGCCAACGTCCTGCGGCTCCGGCTTGCCGTCCTTCTTGCCCATTTGGAGTTCCTTTCTGTCTTTGGGGGGCTTTCCCCCTGACAAGAACAACTCTAGCAGACTCGCGCCACCTGTCAAAGTCTAGATGGTGTGACGTGTCTCACATGTCATAGGCTTGCGCTTTAGCTTGCTACCCTATAATCTGGAGTTGTTCGCAAGGGATGCGGATAGAGAAGTAAGGAGTTTAAATGAAGTGTGAGATGTGCAAGACCAATGACGCACTTATCTTCTGCTGTGGCGTTAGCTGGTGCGCCACGTGCGGCCACGCCCACGCACAAACTCACTAATCATCTTAATCAAAGTAGCAGGGGGCAATTATTAATGTTGCTCCCTGCTACTTCGAGAAATAGAAAGGAACTATAGTGAAGTTTCCTGAGTGGTATCCTATCGCGCTGATAATCGTGTCTGCATTCTCTGCCCTATCGGCAACCATAGGAGGTACAGTGTGGGCAATCGTCCAAATGCGTTTTCACTTTCAAAAGAGGAATTTGGAGCTTCGCAAATTGATTGCTGAAACAAGAAAATCAGAACTAGAAGTTAAAAGGGCTGAAATTGAAGTAATTAATTCTGGCACAAATTTGCGTCGAGGGCTTTTCGATATTGAGCGAAGCAAAATGAATTTGCTGGAAATGCAAAACAAGTTGGCTGACCGATGGGATATTCCAGCAGCAACTATTCGTTCAGAAATCTTTTTGGATCACCCTGCGGATGACGTAAAAGCACTCACAAAAAAGCTACTAGAATCTCAGTAATAAAAAGCGCAAACAATGAGGTGACTCCTTATTGTTTGCGTTTTTTTTGGAGCTGTACCACTTCCCTACATCAGATGTAAGTGTCAAGAGAGGGAGCGTAAAAAAATGTCCATGCTTTTCGGACATTTTTTTGCGTGAGCGACCTTGACACGTTGACTACCCAAACGCTTTTATTTGGTTCCCGGACTCCGTCCGGGGACCTGCCTAGTGGCGAGCGTGCTTTTGTCTTTGACCTTTTGCTCATCATACAGTAAGGTGACAACGGCGCTAACATGTCCGATATATCCTTTGACGAAGTCGGAGGATATATCGGACATGTCGGATAAATCCTTATATATTTATATAAGGATTTATCTGTATTAAATTATAGGGTTTAAAATAGTTATACTTGGTTATAAATTTGGTTGTTTTCTTTAGGGATAAACATTGATATATACAATGAAATAAAAAGGCTTGTTGATTAATTATGATATTTAAAACATAGTTGATGCTTTAACAAATAAATATAAATTATATAAAAATGAAGTTTCAAATAAAGCATATGTTATCTATAGGTCGTGCTCTGAATTTAAAAATAGGAATTGTCGTCTAGTTTCACTAATAATTATTGCTAACAAATATTTTAGAGTATAAGTTGAATACCTTAACTATTTTTTCCTCATACTATCACAGTACGTTCAAATGGATATTGATATTAGGAGGATATAGTAATGAGTAATTTAGAGAAGCAAACAATTGGAATAATTCACAAAGGGCATTTTTATGAAATACTTATAAATAAAGAACCAATAACATTTAAGGAGAACATTTACCCCCAGGTAGCCCGTAGTCCTATAGCTCTAACTTTTTCTGATGATGACGAGAAAAAATTAGTTGTAGTTTCCTATACTGCCACAGGAGAAGGCGAGGAACCTTCTATAGGAGAAAAATCCAATCAATTGCCAGAGAATGCAATAGAATTGCTAATAAAACATAGTATAAAGCATGACACTGTCTTTTTACCCTCCACTGTTGGAGGATCAGTGAACCTAAAACATAGCGATTAATAATCTAATTTAAATTAGATAAAATGAGAACTTTTCCTGAATAAGACTTTTTCTTTTTATTTTTTATACATCAAGACACGATATATTATTAATTACTCTATTGTGTCAATAAACTAAGTTCTTAAAAACAAAAACGCAAACAATGAAGAATTGAATTCCTTATTGTTTGCGTTTTTATTTTTGGAAGATAGCATAAAAGATATTATTAAGCAAACTATCCAAATATTTTTATTGTCTCATTTATTGCTCTTAAAGGTGGACAATAATCTTGTAAGATAGATTCGATAAGCCCAGCAATTAATTGGTCTTTTTTCTCTTCTACCTTGTTTTTTATATCTTCAAGTTGTCCATTTGCCCATTGTTCATTAAGCTTAAGTGTTAAAGTAATCTTAGGAACTGGATCATTAAATTTTTGCTTCAGGTTAGTTTCTAAAAGGACTCCCCATTTTGAAGTATAATCAGCTTTATCCGATTTAAGGGTTATATAAATTTTTATATCTATAGTAATACTTGTCCCATCAAAATCTAGATCTACTATGGGGACTCCTTCTAAATCAATTTCTCGAATAATAGCAAGTTTGTCATCTAAGTACTTTTCACATAATCCCTCTGCTTCTTTTAATATTTTTTCCTTAAGTTTAGCAGGTGTTAATTCTTCTAACTCTTTAATTGCATCCTTTACCTCATCTAATTTTTTTACAAATTGCTTTCCAGTTTCAGTTACTTCTGGAGGGACTTGGTCTTGAATTACTTTTAATACGTTATCTACATTCTTAATATCTAAGTTTTTTCCTTCTTTAATTTGGTTATTGATGTTATCTATAGCATTTTTCGTTGTTTCCTCTAAATTCTTCAAAGGGTTAGGGATAGATTTAGGAATTTCAATTTTCGGTGGGTCCCATTTTATAACTTTAGTTTTAAAATTCATAAGTTATCTTCCTCCATTTATAAAGTAATCAGGTATATTATTACCTAGTAAATCAGAAATATTATAGATAAACATAAAAAGCAGGTGTTACAATTTTATAACACCTGCTTTTTCATATTCTCTTTTATAAATGATGATTCTTCACTAAAATTCATATGCTCATCATCAATAAAATCTCTAAAACCTTTATGTGAGTTTTTTCTGTTCAAATTTAATCGTGAAAGAATTTGGTTTATAATGCTTTTATTTTCTACTTCTTTTTCTATTTTGTCATAACAAGCTCTGCATATTAGCTCTTCTTCACTTTCATGAAATTCTACATAAGCATACATGGATTGAAGATTTAGATGTTTGGCTATACAAGTTCTATGCTGTCCTTCAGTAAATACATAATGGCCACAATCTCTAGTATGCATTTTTATTGCATCTTCTCCTTCTTGAATAATGACGTTTTCATAATAGTTAGCTTCTAATAAAGATTTTGCTAAGTTTCTGCAAGACATAACATTCCCATCACCATATGCATTTCCTTCTTCTTTGCTTATCTCTCGTGCTTCTTCTTCACCCAAATATAAAGAACATTTACCCTTCCTTAATTCATAACAGTCATGATTTCCTAGGTTATAAGTAAATGTACACTGTGTAGGGTTGATCCGCCTAACTTCATATCCCATAGAAATTAGTAGCTCCCTTCCTTCAAATCCGTTCGTTAAATTTATTTAATAGTATATTGCATTTCTGTTAATTCTCCGATTCCTTTAACATAAGGCTCTATCCAAATTAATTTACGTTGAGATAACCCCTCTCCATAAGGCTGGTTTCTCCAATGTCCCCTAACAATCCATTGTCCTCTATATTGTTTCCGGTTGTTGCCTTCACTGTCTAAAGTGTTCAGTTTCTCGTAGACCTTTTTATAGGATGGATTGATAGTAACTTTTTTACCTATACGAATATAAGAATTATCCGCACTTCTCTTACTTCGTTTTTTCTTATATTTTTTATTTTCAATTTTATTTGCATTCACACTTTCTAAAACTGCTTTATCTGATTGAAGATATAAAAGTGAATTAATAATTAACAAAACAAATCGTTTTGCAATAACTCTATAGTTTCTTTTAATGTAATAATCATCCATACCTTTAGTCGGTGTTAACGGCAACATCTCATCTAAACGTCTTTCAAGAACAGTAAATACATCATCTGTTTCATTAATTGGTAATAACAAATTGACGCCAATTTGTCCCTCTTTTTCTTTAGGATTTTTCTCATTTTTCACATTATTAAACATACTAATTCTCAAGTAAGTGTTATCATTTCCATCTTTTATACTGGAAACATATGCACCTTCAGCATAACACCTATAAACAACTTCACCTTCATCTGTAATTTCTATCCGAACTAAATCGCTTGGAACTGTAAAATAAGTAGAATCAAACGGTAGCTTTATTGATGAAGATTTCACCTTATGAACATCAGTTTGAACTAACATATTAGCTAAATCGTTATCTATATGAAAATGTTTACCTTTTCGAATCCAATACTCATACATAATTATAAAATTACATATGCCTATATATGTGAAATGAGGATCACTATTCATCATAAAATTTATTCGATTAATAACTTTATCATTGAGCGTAGATATCCAGTTAAATACCACATCAGGTGTAAGATCATAAAAAATTATCTTCTCTTTCTTTATATATTCATCAAACTTTTCAAAAGCTAGATTACCAAACATTGCATATATATCAGCTTTATTAGCATCAAAATGTGTTTGTTGCATTATGATTCCCCTTTGTCTTAAGACTATAAAATTATTTAAATAAAAGTTTTTATTGAAATTAAGTTCATAAATTAATTTATTCCTTATATTTTATTAGCCTGGGTAGAACAATATAATCAGTCAGCAATTTAATAAATTGAGCGACTAAAGTTAAGGACCAAATACTAAATAAAATCACAAAAATAATATAGATGGCAATCATATTTTAATTCCTCCAATTTTTAAATTAAGTTTAATTTTTTATAAATGTTGAAGTTTTTTTGAAATTCATATACTCCTCATCAATAAAATCATCTTCTGGTATTCTCTTTGATTTTTTTCGCCTTAACTTCAACATTGAAAGAAGTCTATTTTTGAACTTTTCATCTTCTTTTCGTTCCTCTTCCTTCTGATAACAGGCTCGACAATATGATACATAATCTCTTGGATAATTCTCGACATTGACATACATAGATTGGATATTTAGGTGTTTCGCGATACAAGTCCTATGTTGGCCGTCTGTAAAGACGTAATGCCCACAATCCCTGTGACTCATTCGAATAGAATAAAGATTATCTTAAAAACTCGAATTCCCATAATAATTAACAGCTAACAAACTCCTCGCTAAATCCCTGCAATTCATTACACTACTTTCTGAATAGTGGTAACCTTTCTCCTCCTCTTCTATCCTCTGAGCTTCTTCTTCACTTAAATACAATGAACATGTACCCTTCCTTAGTTCATAACAATCGCGTTCTCCCAAAAGATAAGTGAATGTACATTGAGTAGGGTTTATTTTCTTTATTTCATAGGCCAATTTATATAACAACTCCTTATCCCGAAATTAAAAGGGAAGCCTTTATAATTTAAAGCTTCCCCTTTTTTGTTTTTCAGTTTGTAATAGATAATTTCTTTGTAATGTTAGCATTTATCTTTCCAGTTTCTAATTCACCATAAGTTCTGTTTATACAATCTACCGTTTGTACGATAATGGATACACCCGTATTATAAGTTTTACTGGTAGCTAAAATACTTCCTAGGCTCGGTACTTTATAAGTTGAAGCTTCATCCAGAAAAACATGAACTGCGTTACTTCCAGAACCCTTTTTCTTTATGGAATTAAATAACTTTTCAAATAATTCACCCGAAATTTCTTCATTATATTCTGTTGAATTAGTTCGCTTCAAATTAAAATATAAGACTGTCTTTTCTTCTAAGAATTTATCCATAATTTTTTCAAGTTCATTTTCGCCTAGATCCTCTAACTCATCTAGAGTTATATGTTCAACTTTATAGCCTTGCTCCGTTTTTTCTTTATGTGTATATTGGTAACTTTCCTTCAATGGATCAATTATAATTAAACTTTTTTCTTTTTCTGCTAATACATTTGGCACTAGATATCGTGTAGTTTTACCTGAACCTGCTTGACCTACAACAAGAACATTCTCTGTTCTATCTTCCTCTAAAAGCACAGGGTTACTATAGATATTTGGCAAAGTACTTTTCAGACATACTATATTATTAGTTTTAATAAGCTCTGAGCTCTGTTTTACAATTGTATATGCTAAGGAAGCTGGATGTTCTGGTGAAATCCCCTCAAATAACGCATCCATATCACTAGGTTTATCTACATATTCGTCAAGTAATTGCATAACTTTATTCATGTTTGCATCATTTTGATATTCATATTTTACATATAAAAGTAAGGCTTCCAAAAGTGAAATTTGTGCATGAGACCAAAAATCGAGCTTATCATCATTCATTGTATTAACGATAATTCTTCTTGCGACTTCTCTTGCATCATTTTCCGTATTTACATGATCAAATGGATTAAATGTGGCTAATAATACTTCTTTAGAATGGATTACTTTTTCTACAATTTTAGACATGAAACATTCCTCCCACAATTAAGAATAACTTATATAATATATTATAACATATGTGATTATAAAAAAGTACATAGAGCAACTAATTTTTAACAATTTTCAAGTATTGAATAGTATTTTTATTTAATTAGATATTAATTCGTTTTCCCAGGTGTAACATTCATAATATCCCTTTCTAATTGTCTCATATTGTTCTTTAAATTCTAAATTTAATTTAAAGTCACTAAACCCTAAATCAAATACAGTTTTTTCGAACACCAGCAAACTCATAAACAGTTCTAATAGCAACTCTACATCTTCCTTAAGTTCGTCTCTTCTAGTTATTGTATTTTTGTAATGATTTTCATTATTTACTCTGTCATAAAACCATCTATATAAGTTCAATAATTTTCGAGTATATTCTATATCTAAAGTAGAATCCAGAAGATTTTTCGAATCATACATTAAAGGGAAAATACGTTTAAATTTAAACCATTCTTCTGAGAGTATTCTTTCAAGTTCATTTTCTTTATCTACGCCTTCAAATAATGAGTTTACTGATTGACTTACAGAATTATCTGTTTTTTCATTAGACGAATATTCTTCAAGAGTTTTTTCAACATCATCAGACAAATAATTTTTTTCTGATGCATCAAACTTAAACAAGGATTCTACTTCATTACTGAGCTTTTCTCTTTCCTTAATCTGTGACAATTTATATTCTATTTCTTCTGAAATCTCTCTTTTCATTTCATTTTTAAAATTCATTAATTCATCTTTTATTTTAATTTCGGATTTATTAAACTCTGATTTCACCTCACTCTTCACTTCTTCAATAAGGAACTTTCTAATATCTGAAATTTGTTTCTTCAATAAGACAAACATTTTAATTTAATACCTCCATCCAAGATAAGACTATAACGCGGTTAATAATTCTGCTTTATTTGCACATAAACTACTTCTTTTTATTGAGGGTTAGTATTACATCAGGGTTAAATTCATTCTTAGGATCAATTATAATAACCTTTTCATGCCCCTTAATTAATTTTGAAAAATACCTTGTATGCTGTGCAGAACCCATTCCTCCATAGTTGAGCTTTTTATAATTCATAAACTACTACCTCCATTTTATATATTAAATTTGGTTTTTTCGGAAAACTCTGCTGAGAAACTTAATAATGGTTGGTTCATTTTCTTTCTCTAAAACTAATCTTTCTAACTCTTGCTCAAGCTTTTTATATTCACTGTTTAATGAAACAGTTTGATCTTTAATAAATAAATTCTCTTCAACTAATATCTGATTATCTAGTTGACTAAGTATATAAGCTGGATTAGACAAGTCTAATGAAATAGACCCATATAAACCTTCTGGTAGTTGAAAACCATGTTTTTTGTAAAAATGATGTAACCTTGAAATATGATCTTGATCATCTGGAGAAAGATGACCGCCAATACTCCCATATTTTTTACTTATAGAATATCTAATTAAAGCTCTCATGGCTGCTGATCCATACCCCTCATTTACTGGACCAAAGCTATATATGTCTTGAATATATAGCTCATCTTTATCCTCGCCTACCTTTTTAAGATCCAATACCTTAAATAAAATTAAACATTCTCCGTCACCTGTAACAGAAGGTTTAGTTCTTAAAGATAGCTCGCCTGAATTTTCATCACAAAACGGAAAAACATTAGAACTTCCTCTTAGCGTTTCTTTTTCCAAAGCTAAAACCGGCATTGAATCTCTCCCATCCTCTAAAACTATATTTACATAGACTGTAGTAATGATTTTTCATTACCTAATAATTTACTACTTGGTTATTAACAGCTTTTGCAATTTTTCTTAGTTTACTTCCTTCTAAAAATGATACTTCTACTTCTGTATTTCTTCCTGAGTTAGTGATTACCTTTAACTTTGCTTTATAACAGTGAACTAATAATAAAGCACCTAATACAAACTCGATAATCCCTAACCCAAAGAAAGTTGTAGATGCAAGTAATCTAAATGATCCAGTAAATAACCAAAGACCAATTAAACATCTAATCGGATGTAACTTAGCAGATGATTGAACGGATGAAATATTACGGTATGTTATGTCTTCAGAATCGTATCCAAATGGTATAAATCCTAAAAAGGTATTTCTTTTTTCAACAGAAAGTCTTTTATTTGTTACTTGAAATCGTGTAGGCAGCCAGAAAAATAACAAGCTAGAACGACAAGATTCATTATGTATAGTTTGTTCTGATGATTGAAACATGTTCATATATAATTCCCTCCTTTACTTATCTTTCAAGACCTCTATCATTAAATTCTCTAATTAACGATTTATCAGGCTCACGATTGACTAAACACTGGTCAATTACTTTTCCTAGCTCTTGATGATTACTTACTGAACGAATGGAAGCTTGTAACAGCCTATCGGTATCTACTCTACTCCAATCAACTTCATATCCTTTACTCAATAAGAATGTACGAGCAAACTCACGCTGACTTCTACCGTTTCCTTCTCGAAATGGATGTAGCACATTAATTTCCGCCATATGATATGCCGTTCTTTCTGCTACTCTTTCTGCTGGAGCACCTTTAAAGTTTTCTCTCTGTAGGTTTTTAAATAGATCCTGTGCTGCTGGCTCTATAAATCTAGATGGCGCAAACATAAAGTTATCTTTTGCAATGTCCTCTGTTCTAACTTTCCCTGCAAATTCGTACACGTCCTGAAAAAGATGTTTGTGAATTTCTTGAAGATGTTTAAGGTCAAAAGATCCCTTTATTGGATTAAGCATCAGCTCAACTTGTCGTTGAGCTGTAAGAGTTCTTTCAACATTACTCAAGACTTGCGGATCTTTAATGTCTAATTTATTTTTTAAAGTATCTGTCCCAGGATAACAGTACCTTGATTGTGTATCATTGTAACCCATGAAGTTTTTTGACCTCCCTCATAAATTCTTCTCGTGTGATTTCACCGTTAGCCTTAGCTCGAATTAACTCTTCTTCTCTAGCTGTAATATCTAATCCTTCTACAGCAAAACTAGCCTTCGTGTTTCTAATTGCTTTTTCTAACTTTTCTTGTTTTGATTGTTTCATTATTTTCCATCCCTTCAAATTATATAATCATATATAAAAGCTTATTATATCAACTGTTTTTTTGTTAACCTTTAATTATATTATAACATATATGATTAAACATATACAGTCCTATCCCTAATTTCTCCATTTTTTTATTGTTCTTTCAATTATCTAATGGCTATATTGTACAAATTATATTTAAAAATTTCTTGTCTACTTTATACCTCAACTTTTGCATAAAAAATTAATTATTTATGCAAATATTTCTGTCTGCTTAAGCAGCAGAATGCTTTGATATTTAAATATGTTCAAAAGATGAATTAAAGAATTCGATAAAGTAAAAAAACATTGAGCATTCTAAAATTCAACTTTTTTTAGCTAGTATAATCTGATAAGATAGTTATAGACTCAAAGATGTATTTTATATATACCTTTGCTCTCAAAATGGAATTTATCTTTTTTAAAATGTTGTAAATCAGTTTAGAGGAAAAGCAATCCACCTCCCAATTTGGAGTGCTTTTCCTTTTTTTTTTGAATATAACGGAATTTTGGAGCAGTATTTGATAATAGAGAGTAAACATATGCAAAAAAAAGAAGCTACCTCAAAATAGGGAAAGAGGTAGCTTTAAAAGGAATATAGTTATGAAAAAAGAATTGCAAATAAACCTTAACATATTTTTATAACAGAACTATTTCAAATAAGTTACAGCATAATATGTAAACAGCTATGCATCCAAAAAAATATGGTTTTGGGTGTTTTTTTTGGATTTTTTTAAATTTACAATTACACCAGATTGTGGAATGAACAAACTTCGTTTAAAATTAATAGGATAATAGTAACAAGCAGAAATGAGTTGATGGAACATTGAACATTAGTGAATTTATATCCCGCTTTAATAATCATCCCGTACTTTTTATTGGGACTGGTATCAGTTTAAGATATCTGGAAAATACATTTACATGGGATGGATTACTAGCCCATATTTCTGAAGAGTTAAAAGGAAACAGGGAATTTTACCTAGATCTAAAATATAAGTACCAAGATAAAGGTGAGTATGATTATCCTAAAATTGCAAGTGAACTAGAAGCTGAATTCCATGTAATTTTACAAAGTGATCGAAACGGCAAATTTAAAAACATAAATGATATCTTTTATGAAAATATAGCTAAAGGTATTAACATAAGTCGGTTTAAAATTTTCATTACTGAACTCCTTAAAAGCTACTCTATTAAGGAAGATAAAAAAGCTGAAGTAGCTGAACTTCAGAAGGTTAGAAAAAACATTGGATCTATTATTACAACTAACTATGATACCTTCATTGAAGACGTATTCGAATTTAATTCTTTAATAGGTAATGAAATCTTATTAAGTAATCCATATGGTTCATCTTACAAAATACATGGGTGTGTACAACATCCAGATAAGATAATAATTACTGATTCTGATTATGCGAATTTTGAAGACAAATACGAGTTAATTAGAGCACAGTTATTATCTTTATTCATTCATAATCCAATTATCTTTTTAGGTTATAACTTAGGTGATAAAAACATAAAAAGCATACTTAAAACAATTTTTACTTACGTAGATCCATCTTCAGAAACAGCCGAACGAATTAGAAGAAATTTTCTATTAGTAGAATACGAAGAGGACTCTGAAAACTTAGAAGTAGTTGAACATGATATTGATATAGACGGAATGTCTACTATTAGAATCAATAAAATTAAAACTGATAATTTTATTGAAATTTACAAACACCTAGGAACACTCAGCCTTCCTGTATCTGCTATGGACATAAGAAAAGTTCAAAATGTAGTTAAGGAAATCTATGCAGGTGGAAACATTAAAGTTAGTGTCACTGAAGATATAGAAAGCCTAAAAAACGGTGAAAAAGTATTAGCAATTGGTTCAACAAAAACTATCAAGTATGAATATCATACTGCTGAAGAGATGATGATTAATTATTTCAGACTTATTGAAGAATCAAATCATCAATTACTAACATTAATAGAGAAGCATAGAATACAAAGGAATCAATTCTTCCCTATATTTGGATTTTTCCAAGTACAACCTGGTATTGCCAACTTTGATAAATTAAAAGATATACAACTGAAAAAAATAGAAGCATTAGAGCAAGCAGTTGATTTAGCAACAAACCACTCAAGTATAGATGGAATAAATAATGACGAGAGTGTATCTGCCTCTAAGAAAACTATTGCTATAGTCAAAGGTATTCTTTCCGGAAGAATTAATTTAGATGATGCTGAACAATATTTAAAAGAATACCCTGAAAAACGTACAACAGATTATAAAAAGCTTTTATGTGTATATGATTATAAGAAATATGGAAACTAAAGCATTATATTCTTAAACACTTTTGTATATTTTAATATACATTTAATTGACTTAAGTCAATTATAGTTTTATATAACAAGCAAGATGTTCTAATTGGAGAGAATGTTTTTGCTTAATACTGTTGTAGGAGGTGACCTTATAGCCACTAAAGAGCATATTCAAAGAACTATAGTAGAAGGTATAGTATCTGCATTCAATCATCTGGGTATAAGAATTGGGGACGCTTGTGCTTATACTTCATATTTAACAAGAGATTTACTCAAAGATAAGTATAATTTAGATTCATGTATAGTAGCAGGCGAATTGATTTTTCCACCTGAATTTCCGATGATATACCGTTGGAACCCTCCTTATGAATTTCATATGTGGGTAAAACTGAATAACGATATTATTGATATTGCTGCAGCTGGTATTACACAAAGAAATGAATTCAAGCCTTATGGAAAGTATTATAAGTATAAGGATGTACATTTTGACATTGTATGGGAAGAGATACCTTATGATGGGAGAATTTATAAAGAAATTAAAAATGGCGTTAATCAAATAGAGGCGCCGATAACTTCCAGTGATTATATCAAACTATATAATTATGCAAGTGGCTTAATAGATAAATGGAATGAATTACGATAAATCATTCATCTTTAGATAAGGATATTTTAGCCCAACTGTTAAATTATTAATACTACATTAGGAAATTATATACAATGCCAAAAAAACAATCTAGAAAACTAAGTGAATTAGAAAACCAAAACAACGAGTTACTTAAAAAATCACATACACATCTTGATACTGTAGGTTTTAGAGCAATTGTAACTGTTTTAAACAAGAATGAGAACTTATTTGAACAATCGGCTGAAAAAGTCGAATTAGAGATTTATAGAGGTATTACATTTCATTTTGAAGACAAGATTTTAAAAAAATTTAAAGCATTAGGATTAGAGCGTATGTATAAATTAGAGGAGTATAAAATGAGACTTGAGAAAAAAAACCATGGGGTAGATCGGGAATTATATATTGAACTACTGAATACGGATAAGACAATTATAATTAAACCACTTTCACTTTAAACCCGTTAAGAAAGAGCATGTTTTGAGATAAGCTTATCAAAACATGCTCTTTCTTTTTATAATTAATTTTGATTAAGCTGTTTGATCTCATCCTCATACTTTTTGATTTGATCTTTATTAGCCTTCTCGTCTTTTGATTTAAGTTCTTCAACTTGTTTTTGTCGCACTTTAATCATCAGGTCATTATTACCTTTCGCTTTAGCAAATTCGTAACCTTCATCAAACTGCTTTAAGCCAATATAAGCATCAACTACAAGTGACTCTCTTCTACCGTCTAAATTTAATTCATCTTTATACTTCAGCACATTTTTAAAATCATTTTTAATTGCTGCCTGCTCAAATTTGATAACCGGTTCATCAGATTTAATATTCTTTACCACATCAAGAGTGTTTTTAGAAACTAAATAATTTACCACACTAAATGCAAATTTAGGTTCTGCATCAATTGCTTCTTGATATTTACCAGTCATTAAATAAGAAAAAAGAATGGCTCTTTGATTTGGCTTACTAAATTTCTTAAAGGACTTATCTATCTTCTCGAAATTTATAACTGCATTGTCGTAATCTTGAATAGCTGCGTATTGTAGCCCTTTAGTTAGATAATCGTTATCCTCCTGGGCTTGAGCAACATTATTACTAGTTGTTTGGACTTTTTCCTTATCATCTTTTGCGAACATCGAAATCACAAAAAAGATTAAAACGAAGCCTATAACCAAACCTACTATGACCTTAAATTTATCTTGAACGAAGATTCCTGTAGAAGTCCTTTGATTATCTTCCTCAAAAGAAGCATCACGAACTTTAGCAACCTTTTCTTTTTTTATTTTTGGCTCTTTTCTTATATTTCGAGGCTTATTTTCGACTTTTTCCCTTTTAGAAGCTTTGGCTTTAGTTGGTTTTGGCTCTGGCTCACTTTTTGCTTCATTTTTCTTAAGGGTAGGCAATCTAGTGAAAATTGACTTTTTCTCTTCCTCTTCTACCTTCTGTACATTTGTTTCTTGTACTGCTGTTATATTAACTAAAATATCTTCTATGGACTGGGAACCTGATATCTTAGCAGCCAACGTATATTTTTCTTGACTAGCATTAGTAAGAGCTTCTTTAAGTCCATTTATTCTTATTGCATCATATTTAGCTGAGGTTAAAATAAATAGGCTTAATCTCTTAACCTGCATTTCTATCTCTTCTTCTAGATATGATACAGCAGGCATTAAGTCGCGTAGACCACGATATAAGAATTTAACTTCGCTGTTTTCAAGATTTACAAGAATGTTTTTATCATCCAAAATTGTAACTAGTTTATCCCAATTTCTTAGTTCCTCAGCAACTTCACATAGATTCTTTATAAACTCGTATTTTTGCTCATCTGTAGAGTTAGACTTGAAATAGCTTAATGGCACAAAACCACTTTCAACTTCTATTTCCATCGAAAAGTGTTGACGATTAGGGGAGATCTGCATATTAACAATAGGAAACATAAAATCTACATGTCTTATAAATTCAATTTCCTCAATAGAATTTATATTTGTCTTCTCTAAAGGTACTTCATATATGACTTTATTTTTTTCAAAACTTAAAGTTCCTTCATTAAAACTAATTCGTCTCAAATGTCCGTCCTCCTTATAAAAAGGTTTTGATTTATATTTATATTGTAAACCAACAAGAAAAATATGTAAAGGTAATACATTAAAATATTCGCACTAAAATCGATTAATACAAGGTTTTTAGATTAGAATATTGATAAGAAAACCATAATTAAAACCCTATATAAAGACAATCAAAAAGGTGTGCAATTTTATAAATTTACACACCCTTTTAAATGTTTAAATTAAACCGTTATTGTATTCTCAGCCTGTTCCGAAGAAGAAGGCTGTTCTACTTCCGTCTGCTCTGGTATTTCAGGAGTTTCAGGAGTAGTAGGCTGCTCTACTTCTGGAGTCGTCGGTTGCTCCGGCTGTTCTGGAGTCGTTGGCTTCTCTGGTTGCTCTGGAGTCGTCGGTTGCTCCGGTTGCTCTGGAGTCGTCGGTTGCTCCGGTTGCTCTGGAGTCGTCGGTTGCTCCGGCTGTTCTGGAGTCGTCGGTTGCTCCGGCTGTTCTGGAGTCGTTGGCTTCTCTGGTTGCTCTGGAGTCGTCGGTTGCTCCGGTTGTTCTGGAGTCGTTGGCTTCTCTGGTTGCTCCGGAGTCGTCGGTTGCTCCGGTTGCTCTGGAGTCGTCGGTTGCTCCGGCTGTTCTGGAGTCGTTGGCTTCTCTGGTTGCTCTGGAGTCGTTGGTTGCTCTGGTTGTTCTGGAGTCGTCGGTTGCTCCGGTTGTTCTGGAGT
>Ga0268252_1001059_pt1 | contig 16346 bp, 10 predicted proteins | sample AgamicMgSfrz_FD_200244 | JGI IMG/M metagenome (GOLD analysis project Ga0268252, IMG submission 200244) | Agave microbial communities from Guanajuato, Mexico - Mg.Sf.rz (v2) (version 3) | ecosystem: Host-associated > Plants > Phyllosphere > Phylloplane/Leaf | place: Guanajuato, Mexico | collected... | reverse complement strand
CCCCGACAGCCCCAGTTGCAACATCAACTGTTTTTGTTGCTGTTACTTCACCAGGAGGAGGTAACGGTATTGTAACTACCGTTGTATTACTTGAATTCGTTGTTGTTACAGGTGGTTGTAAAGGATTCAATAAGAAAGTGGCTGTAGCAGATGCTGTATTTAATACTGCTCCACGTGTAGACGGTGCAACTACCGTAACTTGGAACGTTACTGTCAATGATGTTCCAGCTGCAATATTAGGAAGCGGGAAACCAATATTTGGATCAAATCCAGGTTGAGGCGTTCCATTTATCGTTACACTATTTGCTACAAATGTTGTTTCTAAAGCAATTGGATCAAGGAAAGAGACATTCGTTGCTGTTACTGTACCGTTATTTCGAATGACAACAGAATACGTGTAAGTTTCTCCAAGTGCTGCTTGTTGTACAGATGAAGATTTTTGTATATTTAACTGTGCTGTGTTTACTTGCGTCACTACAAAATTACTATTTGTAACAGTCGTTATTGGAGGGTTTGCTGGATTTATAAGAAAACTTGCAGTAACGTTCGATTGGTTTCTTATATTTCCACCGCTCGGAACACTCGTCACTGTAACTTGAAACGTAATCGTAGCCGTTTGTCCGACCGGAATATTTGGTACCGGGAAACCTGCCATAGGATCCGCGCCTTGCTGAACGACTCCATTTATCGTCACACTATTTGCTACAAAGGCAGTACCAGACGGAATTGGATCTTGAAAAACAATATTCGTTGCAGGAACAGTTCCTGTATTTTGAATAAGAATCGTATACGTTAACGTATCTCCTACACCGGCTTGTGGTGTATTTACACTCTTCATTACATTAAGTGATCCTACATTCACTCGCGTCACAACAATATTACTAATCGTTACAATTGTAATTGGTGGCTGGAGAGGACTTACTTGGAAATCAGCAGTGACATTCGCATTATTCGGAAGAACTCTATTTGGTGGTATACTCGTGATTGTCACTTGAAAAGTGACCGTCACCATACCTCCTACTGGAATATTAGCAAGTGGAAATCCAGTTGTCGGGTTTAAACCTGGTTGAGGTGTCCCGTTTATTGTTACACTATTCGCTACAAAAGTGGTTCCAACTGGAATCGGATCAAGGAATGATACATTTGTCGCTGCCACCGTTCCACTATTTTGTATACGGACTGTATACGTTAACGTATCTCCTACACCGGCTTCAGTAGCACTTACACTTTTCATTACATTTAACCCTGAAGAATTCACGACCGTCATAACAGTATTACTTGGTACTGTTACAGTAATCGGTGGCTCTGTTGGATTTACAAGGAAATCTCCAGTTACATTCGCATTATTTACGACATTATTTCCTTGGGGAATTTCATCAATTAATACTTCAAACGTAACAATAACACTGGCGCCAGTAGGCAAATCATTTAATGGGAATCCAAGTCCTGGATCTGCCCCCTCTTGTAAAACACCATTAACCAATACACTATTTTCAATAAATAATGTCCCTTGTGGAATTGAATCTTGAAAAAATACATTTGTAGCTGGTACACTACCTGCATTTATAACTTCGATTGTATATACTAAAACATCTCCTACCGTCGCAACATCTGTATTCACTGATTTCACAACTTCAAAGTTTCCTGATTGTACTGTCGTATTCACAACATTACTCGGAACATTAATTGTCACTGGTGGTTCACTCGGATTCACTTGAAAGCTTGCTGTTACATTCGCTTGATTTAAAATATCTTCATTTTCTGGATCCTGTACAATTAACACGTCAAATGTGACTACAACTGTTTGAGCCGCAGGAATATTCGGAAGAGAAAATCCTGTATTCGGATTTAGTCCACTTTGCTGTACTCCATTAATTGTTACAGAATTTGCAACAAATGAAACAGCAGAAGAAATAGGGTCTTGGAAAAATACATTTGTTAACGGAACGTTCCCTGTATTTTGGACGGCAATTGTGTATGTTAAAGTATCCCCTACTGCTGCTTGCATTGTATTCACTTCTTTTATTACATTCAAACCACCTGTATTAACTTGTGTCACAACTGTATTCGTTAGTCTATTAATTGTTATCGGTGGCTGATTTGGAATAACGACAAAATTAGCAGACACATTTCCGCGATTCGGAATCGTACCTCCTGACGGCGTAGATGTTACTCGTACTTGAAATGTAACAGTCCTACTTCCGCCAGGAGATATATTAGCTACCGTAAACCCACTCGCTGGATTTGCCCCAGGTTGTGAAACCCCGTCCACAGTCACACTATTTGCGATAAAAGTCGTTCCAATTGGGATTGGGTCTTGAAAAATAACGTTCGTTGCAAGTACATTTCCTGTATTTTGAATTGTTACCGTGTACGTAAGAACGTCGTTAACCGTTGCAAAAGCTTTATCCACTGTTTTTCTCATTGTTATATCAGCTATATTAATTGTCGTAACTACAGTATTACTTGTCGCTTGCCCTGAAACTGGTTGTTGACCAGGCACTGGAGTAAAGGTAAATGTTGCACTTGCACGGTTTGGAATTGGATTGACAAGAGGGTTCGATGTTACTCGAACTTGAAAGCGCACTACAGTCGTTTGCGAAGCATTAATACTTCCTAGATTAATACTACTTGCTGGATTCGCTCCTGGACGCGCTACTCCATTTACTGTAACGCTATTTGCGACAAATGTTGTTCCAGCAGGGATACTATCAACAAAAATAACATTGTTCGCAGTGACGTTTCCATTATTTGTGACATTAACTGTGTACGTTAATACATCATTAAGCGTTGCCGTCTGTAAATCTACAGATTTCTGCATACTTATGGTTGCTTGATTCACTGTCGTTTGTACTGTGTTTGAAGAAGACGTACTTGTAATAGGAGGACTACCAACGAAAGGACGGAATTGATATGACACCATTGCACGATTTAAAATAGGATTGGGATTCGGGAATGATGTTATTCGAACTTGAAATGTAACAATTCTTTGCGTGTTATTTGGGATTGTACCTAAATTAATTCCATTAGCTGGGTTTGCATTCGGCTGTGTTACTCCCTCTACCGTAACACTACCTGCAACAAACGTCGTTCCGTTCGGAATACTATCACGTAATACAACGTTTTCTGCACTTCCTGTTCCTGTATTTGGGACCGTAATCGTATAAGTGAGAGTATCCCCTACCCCTGCGACTGTTCTATTAACTGATTTAACAGGATTAATAATTGGACCTGTTGCATCAATTTGAACACCAAAACCAGCTGCAGCGTATCCATCTCCATTTGTAACGAAGCGAACAGTTGCTGACGTTTGATTATTTACTAATGATGCAGAGGCATTTACATTCGTAATATCCCACCCTTGTCTTCGGATCGCTAAAGCTATCCCTAACGGCTGATTCAAATTTCCAAATGTCCCGGTTGTATCTAACTCTCCAATGTCATTACAAATTTGAGACTGGAAGAAATTATTCGCAGGGTTTCTCGGTCCGAATAATGCAACTGTAGCATTTGCATTCGGTCCAAAGCGAAGTTGATCTCCAACAATGTTAGAATCGCCTTCTTGAGCAGTTACGAGTACTCTTCCTGTAACAGCTCCTGTTGCCGGCGTAGCAAATCCTGAAATAGTAGCATCAACTGGTGGTGATGAAGCATCAATAATTTCTTGGCCTGCATATACTGACAAATTTCGAAGTGGTAAACTTGCATTTTGATACACAACCTCAAGCGTCCATCCAGCTGAACGACTGATTGTCGGGTCGGCTGAAGTTCTGGCAGCAGGCACAGCACCCGTTGTATATGTGCCTGCCCCACCTGCACTAACAAGATTCGTTACATTGGCAGAGCGAGCATAATAAAACTGATTTCCTACTGAACCTTGCTGCGCGGTAGCAGGATCTGGCGTAACAGAAAACGTCCCTGCTGGCGTTGTAAATGTAATGTTATCATTTAAAAATGGTAAAACATCTTCCGTATCAGTCCGGAAAGTACCAGCCCAAACTAATTCTGCATATAACACACTGCTTCCCGCTGGAAGATTTAAAATTGCACTTGAAGAATTCAATTGCCATTCATCTGTTGTCCCTGCTGGGAATCCTGGTACTTGCAATGCTGTATTTACTGTCGTAAACACAGCAAGTGTACCAAAAATATTACCTGGTGCAGGTGATGTAGGGCTAAGTCCCAGCGTATTCCCAGTAAACGTGACGGCACCAGGTACCGTTGTCGTAAAACGATTTATAAAAGGCACACAATCATCTCATTTCATTTATAGTAAAAAGTGCTCTATACTATAAAATGTAGACAACCTATGTGATGTACGTTGTCCAACAAAATTCCGCACATATGAGAGGAGTTTATAAAACTATGCGCTACGTTATCATAACAGGAACTTCACAAGGTTTAGGTGAGGCAATCGCTACGCAATTATTAGAAGAAAATACAACTGTCATCTCTATTTCTAGAAGAGAAAATAAAGAGCTTACTAAACTTGCAGAGCAATATAATAGCAATTGTGTTTTCCACTCCTTAGATCTTCAAGATGTACATAATTTAGAAACGAACTTTAACAAAATCATTTCATCTATTCAAGAAGACAGTGTATCTTCTATTCATTTAATTAATAATGCGGGTACAGTTGCTCCTATGAAGCCAATTGAAAAAGCAGAAAGCGAACAATTCATTACGAACGTTCACATTAATTTACTTGCTCCTATGATTCTTACATCTACGTTTATGAAACATACGAAAGACTGGAAAGTAGATAAACGCGTTATTAACATTTCATCTGGTGCAGGAAAAAATCCTTATTTCGGATGGGGCGCTTATTGTACAACGAAAGCTGGTGTAAATATGTTTACACAGTGCGTAGCAACTGAAGAAGTGGAAAAAGAATATCCAGTAAAAATCGTCGCTTTTGCACCTGGCGTTGTTGATACAAATATGCAATCACAAATTCGTGAAACAAATAAAGAAGATTTCATAAATTTGGACCGCTTCATTGCATTAAAAGAAGAAGGAAAACTATTATCACCTGAATATGTTGCGAAAGCTATTCGTAACTTACTAGAAACTGAGGACTTTCCTCAAGGCGAGGTTATTAGAATTGATGAATAACAAAAAGGCGTGCTATTTTAACACGCCTTTTTGTTCTACTTCTCTAAAAATATAAGCATAGACTCCGTAATTTGCTCATAACCAATTTCTTGATAAATTTTATTCGATGTCGGATTCGCTAAATCAGTATATAACGTAGTCGTCTTGTACCCTTCATCTAACATACGTTGACTAAGTGCCGCTACACACTTAGATGCGTATCCCTTTTTCCTTGCTTCTTTCAGCGTATATACGAAATTAACTGTTATATTATTTTTAGTTGGTCTCGTTTTTGCAGCTACAGAAACGAGTTTCCCATCCACTTCCAAACCAAACAGTCGATTTGTAGTTATTAATGTATGCGCAGTTTGTTTTGCTTCTTCTTTCGTAGTAGGAAGCTTTACGTCTTCACAAAATTGATATATCCACTGTTCTATTAATGGTAATTCATCATTATTTACCGCCCGGAAAAGTCCATCCGCATTACACTTCTTCTTTACTCTGTTGAGCTCATACACACCTTGTTCCATTGTAATATTCGTTTTCTTATTTTCTAATACCGCAATCTCTTCCGCTAATTTCTGTACAATTTTCTTATTACCGATCAATCCAGGAATATCCGGGTATACTTTCGTTAACTCTTTTGCAAGTTCCTCAATAGCTACTCCCGAAATTTCAGAAGTTGCAACAATGATTTGTTTCTTCTCTTCTGTTTGTAGAAATACAACCGCAATTTCTTCTCCTTGTTTCGCTATCCCCATAAATATCGGTTCTTGGACCATTTGTAATACACCTAATATGAGATTGTTTTCCTGCTCATTCTTTTCTAGAAATGGTGTAACATCTTCTTTAAAATGAAAAATCTCTTCATATACATGTAATTGAATCATCGACAATCTCTTCTCTCTATTTATATTTTAATTAAGTATTGGCGATTAATTCATTAAATCCTTCTTTTACAATTCTATAATATTAGAAACTAATATATTTAAATCATTTTCAGTTTGTAAAATCCTCTGTTTTTCCTTTTCAAATACATCTTCTTCTTTTCGAAATGACTCTTTTCGATTTTGAATCATACGATTCATTTCTTTTTTACTCGGTCCACCGTATACATTTCTTTTTTGAATAAAAGCTTCTGGCGATATGATTTCTTTCCACTCTTTTTCTAATAAATTTATTTTAAAATGTTCTTGCAAGTATATATTTACATCTTTGAAATGTAATTCATGTAGCTCCTTTTTCTGCCCCAATGACATATTTGCAATAACACTTGCTGCATGATGAGCATGCCGAAATGGAATTTCATAATTTTTTGTTAAAACATCGGCGAAATCCGTTATCGTTATTGCATGTTTATAGGAACGACTTTTTAACGTTTCTTCTTCTACTTTCATCGTTCGGATCACTGCATTCATCATACAAAAAACACGAATTGCCTTTTCAATCCCTTTATATAAATATGGCTGCAAGTCATCTTCCGTATCGACAATATCACCAAATGGTGTATTATGAATCATTTGAAATACTGTAAATGCTTCTCCTAAAGCACTACTCGTAATCGCACGAGCGTGTTCAATTGAAACCGGATTTCGTTTTTGCGGCATAATACTACTGATTTGTACATATGGCTTTGCAACAGTAATACCGTCATATTCTTTCGTTGCTAACAACAAAAAGTCATGAATCCATCTACTCGTATTCGTCATCATTACCATAAGTAGCGAACTAACTTCTAATAAATAATCCGCTCCGGCAACAGCATCATATGAGTTCTCAATTACATTTGTAAATCCAAGTAGATGAGCAACTCGTTCTCGTTTAATCGGGAAACTTGTTGTAGAGAGTGCAGCCGCCCCCATTGGAGACTGATTTAAAAGCTGGTACGTTTTTTTCATTCTTTCTAAATCTCTTTGCATCGTATCATAGATTGCTAACGTATAATGACCAAATGTTGTTGGCTGTGCCGGTTGTGTATGTGTATAAGCTGGCATGATTGTTTCCTTATAATCAGCAGCAAGTTGTAGTACACTTTCTTGCAATAACAAATGATGTTCCATTAATCGTAATACATATCGCCTTAAACTCATGCGATACATCGTTACACCCATATCATTTCTACTTCTACCAATATGCATATTACTTACAAAATCGCATTTCGCTTCTTGAGAAATTAAATGTTCGACTAAAAAAAAGAGATCTTCATGCTGCTCTGTATAGAGCAATTGCTCTTCTGGAATTCCCTCTACCTTTTTTAATGCGTGTAATATAACTTTAGCTTCTTCCTTTTTCATTAAATTTTCTTCCGTTAGCATCGCAATATGTGCTTTATGCACTTGAAACATATCTTTCAATAAATAATTTCGTTGAAAATCAAATACATGCTGTAATACACAATCCACATATGTTTTTCCAGGGAAATCAGCGCCTTCACTCTTTATAAACTCTTCTTTACTCTGTTTCATCACCTTTTCCCCTCTCACCTAAGTATTACTACCCATCATACCCAGAGATAGAAAAAAAGTGCTTGTACATAAAAATAAACTCGGTGCTCTCTGCACCGAGTTTATTTAATAAAAGTCGCATCATACTTATCACTTTGCAACACTTGGAAATGTAAGTTTGCTAAATGTTTCCGTATTTCTGCACTATCGTCTTCATTTAAATTATTCGCCAAAAACACAATCTCCGTACAGTTTCCACGTTTATCCATAGCGTAAACTGCTTTTGTAACCGTCCATGGTGTGTAACCATTCTTTTGCCCAGCATGTCTGAATGTTTTACGGTATTTCTTGGCACTCATGTCTGTTTCAACGATATTTGCCCACACTTTTTCTTCAGCCTCTGTCAAGCCACCTTTATGGTTTGCCTTTTGAAGTAATACCATATAATCATTTGCAGAAGCTGCTGGTAATCTATCTGACCAAATTTTGTCGTAACGTTCCTCTAAATAAAGCGGAATTTCCTTCTGTAATAATGGTCCCTTCTTCTTTAAGCGTTCATGAATAACCATCGCATATTCACGATATTGCTCTTGAGACATTTCTTTTAACTTTTTCTCTATTTTATATTTTGGAACATGTAATTCTTTATGCAAATATCCCGGGATATACAAAGATGAAACGATTGGAAATAGTGGTTGATGTGCAGGAAGTGATAAACTTTGTAAATTTCGATTGATGTTATCTAATCCTAACAATTCCATTAAGTATTCAGCATTTGCATTCGAACTAAACTTAACCATTCCTTTTGCCACTTCTTCTAAAGAAACCGCTCCTTCAGTTATCTTGCCCGTCTTCTCCAAATACCTTTGCCATCTATCTTGTGCACCACCATCTGTATTCGGTACATAATAGCGATTCACATCATTAATCGATACGAAACTAGACGAATCAATTTTCCCTTCAGTAACTTGTTTCGTATATTCAAGCGCCACAATTAATTTCATCGTACTAGCAACTGGCAATACAACATTTGGGTTTACAGAATAGACAACTTTATCATTTCTCTTTACTAGAAGCGCACTATTTTTTTCATCTTTGTGTTCTTCAATAAAAGATGCAATATACTGTGCATCATCATTATTTGAACTCCACACTTTTTTCACTAAAAAGTTACCCGATATTAGCAAAACGAAAATACCCACAACCACTGCGCATACTATAGTTTTTTTCAAGTAAAATTCCTCTCCTATTGTGTAACTCTTCTCTCTATCTTTAAAAAACAAAATAATGGAGATGGTTATTTAAATAACCATCTCCATTATTTTAACTTGTATACTCCTATTATGTCTACGTCATGATTTTCACAAAATCCTCAAGGAATTTTTTATAATGTAATGACCAACCAATTCGCATCCAATTTTTTAATGCTTTTGCATCAGGTTGAGGACGGAAATCTGCAATACTTTCTCCTTTTGCTATTCCCACTGTATCTACATCGACACGGCGATACACATAATCCAATATTGAAGGATTTGCGGCAACCATCATTGTAACGACGTCATGTACTGGACTTCCTTTTATTTTCGGATTTAATTTTCTATAAGCTTTATAATAATACGTAAAAATCGGTTCAATTAATTTATTAAAACTTGTTTTAGAATGTTTCGTAATATACTTTACCATTTCTGGCGTAATAATAGCTTCAGATGTAACATTGAGCGGCACCAGTGTCACATTCTTGGCATTTTGCATAACTAATTGCGACGCAATCGGATCACCATGAAAATTCGCCTCTGCGACTGGTGTAACATTGCCTGGCATTAAGAAAGCACCCCCCATTATATAATATTCTTTCACATACTTCATCATTGGCTTTTCTAAAATAAATGCTGTCGCTAATGTTGTTGATCTACCAGCATCGACTATTATTAATTCTCCTTTATATTTTTCAAGAATGTCAAAAAACTCACAAAAAGGCTTTATATTTGGAGAAAGATTTTTCGGTGGTCGAATTGGTCCTAAACCTTCCGCCCCATGAATTTCTGGATAATACGTTGTAATATCTCCAGATAAAGGGATTTTCGCACCATTAATAACAGGTATATCTTCCCTACCTGCTAACTGTAATAAATATGCCGCATTACTTGTCGCCTTTTCTTGCGTTACATTTCCATATCCTGTAACTACACCAACAATATCAATATCAGGATGCAACAATCCATACATAATTGCTAAAGAGTCATCAATTCCTGGGTCTCCTAAAAATAATACTTTTTTCATCGACCTCAACTCCATCCCCTCAGTTGTTATTAATTTATGAATAACCGTGGATATACAGAATAAAAAATGAACAAATTCACACAAAAAAACGCAGTCTTATAAGGACTACGTTCTTCAGCTAACCTATACTGTTTTTTTTACAGCACTCATACTTCCAATGATGTAAGCGATAAACGCAAAACAAATCGGGAAGACAACTGTATGTATACCGAACGGATTTGGATAGAAAAGATGAATACACATATATGAGCCTACCCCAACTAAAATAGACGCAAGCGCTCCTGTAGCATTTCCTTTCCTCCAATATAACCCTAATACGATTGGCCAAATGAATGCAGCTTCTAATCCACCGAAAGAAAATAAATTTAGCCATATTAAAAAATCTGGTGGTTTAATTGCCGCTGCATAAACGAGTAGTCCTACAATACCAGTAATCCACAAACTTCCTTTTTTTATCGTACTGTCTGCTGCATCTTTATTTATGTAATTTACGTATATATCTTTAATAATTGACGAGCTTACAAGTAATAATAAAGAATTTACTGTAGACATAATCGCTGCCATCGGTGCAGCTAAGAAAACTCCAGCTAACCAAGGTGGCAACACTTCCATCGCAAGTAGCGGCATTACTTTATCTGGTACCGTTATACCTGGAAGTACTACTCTTGCAAATACACCCGTTAAATGCATACCAATCATAATTGTACCCACAACAATCGTCCCAATTATTAACGCTTGATGCATCGCTTTTGAATTTTTATAAGACATGGCACGCACGCTAATTTGCGGTAAACCGACAACGCCAATTCCAATTAAAATCCAAAATGATGTAACATATGATTTCGTTAAACTGCCATCTGCTCCGAATGGTGTAATTAACTTTGGATTAATTTGAACAAGTTCCTGCATAATCTTTTCAATTCCACCACCAGCAATGACAGTAGCAATTAAAATGATTGTTGTTCCAACTAACATAATGATTCCTAATAATGTATCTGATAGAGCAACTGCACGAAATCCACCAATTAATACGTACACAAGTACAGAAAAAGTAAATAAAAATAGTGCTGTTGTATACGATAGCCCCGTTAGTGACTCGATTAATCGTCCACCACCGACCCACTGGGCTACTGTCGCTGAAAATAAAAAGATAATAATACATAACGCAGAAAGTATAACAACTGCTTTATTATTGTATCTCCCTTTTAAATAATCGATAAGAGTAATTGCTTCCATCTTCCTAGCGATAATTGCAAACTTTTTACCGATAACCGTTAAAACGATATACCCTGTTACAACTTGAATCGCAGATAACAGTACCCATCCAAGACCCATATTGTAAGCAATACCAGGGCCACCAATAAAGCTACTTGCACTACCGTACGTAGCAATCATTGTCATCGCTAATAATAAACCGCCTAGCTCACGCCCACCAAGAAAATATTCTTGCAAAAATTTATTATGAGCAGTTGCTTGCACGCGTCTTGAAGCATATACACCAATTAAAAATACAACGATAAACGAAATTATCATTGGAATGATTACATACCAATTCATCTATTATTCCTCACTTTTTTCTTCCTCATCGAGTGAAATATCTTGAAATACAAAACGAACAACTAAACTAAGTAAAATAACCATAACGATAAATCCAACGATACAGCTATAAAAAAACCATGCGGGAAAACCTAATACATATGTATATTCATTCGGATTTTTACTACCAAGCCCATAAGCAAATCCGTACCAAATTATAAAATTAATAATAGCAAGTCCAAGACCAATTAACGCTTCTCTATGGGCTATTCGAAAGCGTGGATCATCATGATAATCTTTCATTTTTACCCCTCCTCTCACGATGTATTATTGTACCATTGTTCTTCTAGTTTTTCCTACTAGAAAGCAAAAACAAGCAGGATTTTTTTATAATCATATAGAAGATTCTCTTACATTACATATTTTTTACAATTGTAACACAAATGAAATTTGAATTTTCAGTATTTCTTAATTATGATTTTAATTAGAGGCTTTCCATCTAGTTTCCACATCCTTGATTTCGGAATAAGCGCCGTCTCGTACTGCGTTTACATTATATTTTCAAGGGGGTTATACAATGAGTCAACTAGCTGTAAATCTTCATGAAAAGGTAGAAAATTTTCTTCAAGGTACAAAAAAGTTATATGTGAATGGATCTTTCATTGAAAGCGCTTCCGGAAAAACATTTAAAACACCTAACCCAGCAACTGGTGAAACACTTGCCGTCGTTTCTGAAGCTGGTCGTGAAGATATTCATAAAGCTGTAGTCGCAGCTCGTATGGCTTTTGACGAAGGTCCTTGGTCTCGTATGAGCACTGCTGAGCGAAGCCGTCTCATGTACAAGTTAGCTGATTTAATGGAAGAACATAAAGAAGAGCTTGCACAGCTCGAAACATTAGATAACGGAAAGCCAATCCGTGAAACAATGGCAGCAGACATCCCACTTGCAATTGAGCATATGCGCTATTACGCTGGCTGGGCTACGAAAATCGTTGGTCAAACAATTCCTGTTTCCGGTGATTACTTTAACTATACACGCCATGAAGCTGTTGGTGTCGTTGGTCAAATTATCCCTTGGAACTTCCCGCTTCTTATGGCAATGTGGAAAATGGGAGCAGCGCTTGCTACAGGATGTACAATCGTTTTAAAACCTGCAGAACAAACTCCACTATCTGCTCTATACTTAGCTGAATTAATTGAAGAAGCTGGATTCCCGAAAGGTGTTATTAATATCGTACCTGGATTCGGTGAATCAGCTGGACAAGCTCTCGTTAATCATCCACTCGTTGATAAAATTGCATTTACCGGTTCTACTCCTGTCGGTAAACAAATTATGCGACAAGCATCCGAATCATTAAAACGCGTTACACTTGAGTTAGGCGGTAAATCACCAAATATCATCTTGCCAGATGCTGATTTATCTCGCGCGATTCCTGGTGCACTTTCTGGTGTTATGTTTAACCAAGGACAAGTATGCTCTGCTGGATCACGCTTATTTGTTCCGAAGAAAATGTATGATAATGTCATGGCTGATCTCGTCCTCTATTCTAAAAAACTAAATCAAGGTGTCGGTCTTAACCCTGAAACGACAATTGGTCCTCTCGTTTCTGAAGAACAACAAAAACGTGTAATGGGCTACATTGAAAAAGGGATTGAAGAAGGCGCTGAAGTACTTTGCGGAGGAAGTAATCCATTCGATCAAGGCTACTTCGTTTCTCCTACAGTATTCGCTGACGTAAATGATGAAATGACGATCGCAAAAGAAGAAATTTTCGGTCCAGTTATTTCTGCAATACCATTTAACGATATTGATGAAGTAATTGAACGTGCAAATAAATCACAATTCGGCTTAGCGGCTGGTGTGTGGACAGAAAATGTTAAAACAGCACACTATGTTGCAAGTAAAGTACGTGCAGGTACAGTGTGGGTAAACTGTTATAACGTGTTTGATGCAGCATCTCCATTTGGAGGATTTAAACAATCTGGTCTTGGCCGTGAAATGGGATCTTATGCATTAAATAACTATACAGAAGTAAAGAGCGTTTGGCTTAACTTAAATTAATGAGAAAGAACCTGACCTATCCGGTCAGGTTCTTTTCATTATGTATTCCTTTAAACTTGCAGTCCTCCGCTCACATTTAATACTTCACCTGTAATATAAGATGCGTATTCTGATGCTAAAAAGGCTGCTGCGTTCGCAATATCTTCTGGCGTTCCAATTCTACCAACTGGAATAGCGCCAACCATCTTTTCTTTCACTTTATCTGGTATCGTTTTGGTCATATCTGTATCCATAAACCCCGGACAAATCGCATTACAAGTAATACCGAAACTTCCAACTTCTTTCGCTGCTGTTTTTGTTAATCCTACAACTCCAGCTTTCGTTGCAGCATAATTTGCCTGTCCAATATTCCCCTCTCTACTTATAGAAGAAATATTAATAATTCTTCCATATCCTTGTTGTCTCATATAAAGAAGTGCTGGTTGCATACAATAAAAAACACCAGTTAAATTCACTTGTAATACTTGTTCCCAAGCAGATTTCTCCATTTTATGTAACATTGCGTCTCTTGTAATTCCAGCATTATTCACCAAAATATGTAATGTACCAAATTTTTGAACTGCATATTCAATTAACGACTTTGCTTCATTTTGATTACTCACATCACATCGATATGAGCACACTTCATATCCTTCATCTGATAACTCACGTGTCGTTTTTTGTAGCTTCTCTTCATTTACATCGCTAATTAATACTTTCGCCCCTAGCTTTGCATAAACCTTTGCAATCTCTTTTCCAATTCCCTGTGCAGCTCCTGTTACAACAGCTGTTTTCCCATTTAAAAACTCCATTCCTATCCCCCATTTCTATTACTTATACTGTATATTTCGGCTTTTTACTTTCCAACTCCTCTTTGTATAAAAAAGTCTATTTGTGTCAAACTAACTTTGCAACGTCGCATAAAGTGAAACTTTAATTAGTGGGAAGTTTGTTCATCCCCCACTGATTATCAGCCCTCACCAATCGGGCATTTACGGACAGTTAATCTCCCACCTAGCTTCTTTGTTCCATCTGAGTTTTAAGGTGGGGGTTTTACTACCCGTTATGCGGGATAAAGTGCAAGGAGATTGTGTCGAATGAATAAAAAGAATTTCAAACAAAGCAAAGCAACTGATGGCATTGATGTTGAGTTCTCTCGCGAACTCGCTGACCACAATGACTTAGAAGCAAACGCACGTGCAAATGCCGCTGATGCACGTCAAAAGCGCCAACCAACCGAAAAATAAGGTACATCACAACCTTATTCTTTTCAAAAGGGACCTACTACCCAACAAAATAAACCGAGAGACATCTCTCGGTTTATTTTCTATATTTTTTTGCATAATGAGCCAAAGTAAGCAACGGATATATATGAGCATAACTATGATAACGAATATAAAACCCACCTGGTAAACCTGTTCCAGTAGGATATTTTTCATTTATATAAGGGTTGGAGAGCAAATATGAAATACCTTTTCGAATAACTGACGTTTCTTTATCATAGTAAGAAATGAGGGCATCTAAAGCCCATGCTGTTTGGGATGGTGTACTAAATGGTAAAGTAACGAACCTTTTCTCCACACTACTGTGGCAAGATTCTCCCCAGCCACCATCTTCATGCTGTATATGTTCAAGCCATAAAGCTGCTCGTTTCAATGATGGATCGCTAGATGGTATTCCTAGTGACCGTAAACCAGTCAACACTGCCCACGTACCATATATATAACAAATTCCCCATTTCCCATACCACGATCCATTTTCCTCTTGTGCATTCATTAACCAATTTATCGCACTTTGTTTTTGTTTCTCAGGCAATTCGTTTTGTGCATACGTCCCGAAAAACTCTAGCACTCTCCCTGTAATATCTGGTGTAGAAGGATCTGTAATCATATCACTTGCATTTTCGATTGGTAAATTTGCTAATATACGGCTCGTTACCCCTTTTTCAAAAGCCCCCCAACCACCATCATTATTTTGCAATCCTTTAACCCAATTAACCGCTCGCTTCCAAGCATTATCTACATTTTCGTTCCCTCTACTTCGCGCCAACGCTCTTAACACAGCAGTTGTATCATCAATATCTGGAATCGTCGTATTCACATCCGAAAAGCCCCAACCACCCGGAAAGAGATCCGGTGCATGTACACTCCAATCTACTTTCTTCGTTTGCTGTTTTCTTAGTAAATATGCTGATGCATTGTGAATCACTTTACTTGCTTTCGGAACTTGAGCTTCTTGCAAAGCATAACTGAGTAAAGCTGTATCCCATATAGTTGATGGAGAGTTTTGCAAATGGCTCCCTCTCTCCATCTTCCATATATAAGATGTAATTCCCATTATAGCCTTCTCAATAATTGGTGATTGAATAGAATGTCCTAATGCAAGTAAAGCATAAATCATATAAAACGAGGCAGTTGCGTAGCTATATAATGTTCCATTTTCATCAATACGCTCTTTCATAAAACGTTCTACTTCCTCATATCCTTTATGATGCAAAGAAAGTGGATACGTTATAATTTTCTTCACGTCACTTACTAACGTTTGAAAAACTGGAGACCGATCCTCTCGAAACCATTCTCCGCCCCCGCCTGCAATGTGATTTAAATTTGGCAATAACTTTTTCCCTACTCGAAATCTTTTATTTAAACACAACATCATCGGAATTAAATGAATACGTGCTGAGCTACTCAATTCAAATATACTGAGAGGGGAATCATTCTGCAGAAACATAATTGGTGTTGGCAAATGAAAAAGAGAAGGATATTCATATTCTCCATGAATCGCTAATAAAAACTTCGTCATAAAATGAGCACGTGCTACCCCACCGCGCTCATTTATAAACATTTCCGCTCGCTTCATATTCGCATCTTCTTTTGTATATTTTTCCGATGCAAGTAAGGCAGCATAAGATTGAATTGTAGCAGATAAATTACCACCCACTTCATCTTCAT
>Ga0268252_1001057_pt1 | contig 16358 bp, 15 predicted proteins | sample AgamicMgSfrz_FD_200244 | JGI IMG/M metagenome (GOLD analysis project Ga0268252, IMG submission 200244) | Agave microbial communities from Guanajuato, Mexico - Mg.Sf.rz (v2) (version 3) | ecosystem: Host-associated > Plants > Phyllosphere > Phylloplane/Leaf | place: Guanajuato, Mexico | collected... | reverse complement strand
ACAGGGCAAAAACCAATGTCTTCGCCAAGATTCGTGGTTCTACTGTTAGAAAAAGGCGAATAAGAATATAGCATACATACAATAAGGGAATGCAGTATAGATCAGTCTACAAGCATTCCCTTGCTATTATTATGAAATAACTTTGATATAATTTTATGGTTCAGGTAAATCATTTTATTAGAGGTGTATTATGAATGTTAATGAATTAACAAAAAAAATATTATTTTCTTCCGATAAGGAGTTACTTAAATTTATAACGAAAAATTATTTATGTGAGAGTTTTAATAATTTTAATGAAATGAAAAAAAAAGAAAAAGAATTATTAGTGTTAGATGTAGATGTAATTAAGCATTGTTTGATTCGTCTTGAATCTTTAGAAGAAATTTATGATACTTCTAAAGGTGCAGCAGGTGGATTTACATTACTTGGTGTTTTTTGTACTTTTGTATTAAAAGATTATATTTCTATTTTTGTTAGATATGAAGAACATCCAATCTTATTTGGAATTGGACAATTTGCTATGTTTGTAATGATTTCATATCTATGTATTTTTATATTAAGAAAATTAGGTTCTGATAGTAAAAATAGGTCTAAAATTATATATTTCAAGAAATTATTAGAATATGTATTAGAAATTAAAGAAGTTAACAATATTCATAAGAAAAAGAGAAAAATTTGAAATAAGAATAGAAAGACCTTATTAAAGGTCTTTCTATGATTGGTAGAGTAATTATAGCTGGAAAGTGTCCAATACGTTGTCTTTTTCTTCTTTATTGATCCCAATATATTTTAGTGTAATTTGTGGTGTACTATGATTGAGTATTTCTTGTAACATGGCTACATCTTTTGTTTGTTTATAGAACCAATAACCGAAGGTTTTGCGCATGGTATGAGTACCAATGGATTCTACACCGGCAAAATCTCCGGCTTTTTGCAATTGTCGATATGCCTGGATCTTACTAATGGGTTGATCTCCTTTTCGGGAAGGGAATAACCAGGTACTTTCTAGTGTTTGGCTATAAGAGTATACTTCATCAAAAATAGAAGTAAGGTTAATCATGCGTTCTTTCTTCGTTTTTCCCTCTTTGATTTTGAATTCTTTTCTCTTTTTTCGTTTTAACTTTAATATAGTTTGTGTTTCGATTTGGAGTAGATCGCTAACACGCAATCCTGTATTGGTTCCAATTAGAAATAAAATATAATCTCTTTCGGAACAGTGGCGTTTTAAGGCCCATTTCATATCTTCAATCTGTTCTTTGCTACGGATAGGTTGGACATCAATGAAATGTGGTTTTTTGTTCATGGATTTTGACCTCTTTATTTATAGTGTTTTGAATGTATACTTTTATCGTATAAATTGAGGATATCAAGGGATTCGGTTAGAAGTCAATGATTAAGGGGAAATGAATGTAAACTAATATTTAAAAGTTTACATTGAAGAATAAGAAAAAGAACCTAGTTTTTAGGGTTCCTTTTCTTATTTTGATAATATTTGTATCTTATTGTAGTTTTTATATTTTATAATTAGTTTATTAAAATTTATAGTTAAAAGGATGATTGGATATGACAGTACAAAAAGAAAAGGTAACTAGGCGGGTTGTTTGTAGGAAATGTAAATCTGATCAAATAGTTGGTAACAAACGTGGGTATAATTTTAAAAGGATGTTTTTAATTCTGTTTCTTATGTTAGCTACACTTATAGCTATTAGAATAATTGTTGAAATAGTTCCTCGAGATTCTCCACTTCAGGGTATGGCTTTATTTGTTGTTTTTTTAATGATGCTCCTAGGGGCACCGATAACTTTATTCAGTGGATTTATTGGTAGAAAAAATATTGTCAATGGTTGTATGAATTGCGGACATACATGGATGCCTAAAAAATAGAATGTTTATAAATCAAAAAAGAAAAGACAGCTGATCTATTGCTGTCTTTTTGCTTATTTTTGAGTGATAAATGAAAGTAAACATTTATTCAAAAGTTTACTTTTGGTTGGGAGAAATGGTTTGAAATATTAATTTAAAGATAAGAGATTTATATTTAATATTTTTAAATTAGAGATTGGTATATTATTCATTTATGATTGGATAATTTAGTTATTTTATTACAAGAATATGATACAATATTTATTAGTTAGTTTTATGGATGCCACACACTCCTTAAACGTGAAAGGAGGGTGTTGTTTACGTGTCTAGACAGGAAATGAAGAAGAAAGAAAGACAAGAAAATAGAACGCATTTTTTCAAAAGATGTGCCAGTATTACTCAATGCGGTTACTATTTTTTTACCTTTCTTAATTCTGATGCGTTTAAAGAACTTATTGCTCTATTTAATTAAAGCGTAAATTTTTACATAAATGAAAGTTGGCAACATTATAATATAAACTTTGCAGATTACCGGTCTGTCATCTTAAAAAAAGTTGTGTGGTCAAGGTCATAATGTTGAGCAAGCCCTTCTTGATTTTATTTTTAATTATGTTTTAATACAAAAAAAGAAGTACATTCAGGTTCCGCAACCTTGATGAATGTACTTCTTTTTGTTTTATTAGTTAGTTTTTGTGTTGTTTACGTGTCTGTAAACATGGTAATTGTTTATCTAATTTATATTTTATCAGAAAAACACAGTTTATTGAAAAAAAAACGATTATGTCATTAGCTAGACAATCTTTCGAACGTGGCTTGCTAGTTAGCAAGCCACGTTCGAAAGATTGTCTAGCTTGAATATGTAATATACATAAATAAATTATAATAAGAATAAAAGAATGAATTTTTTTGTATCTTTATTTACAAAAAATAGATTTGATTATAACATTAAAATGTATATAATATATCATTTTTGTTCAAGGAGAGGTAAGGATGGAAAAGTTTTTTTCTAAGCCTAATGCTGAAAAGAAAAGAATTTTTGATGAGGTTCGTCAAAATTATTCTGTTTGGCGAGATGAGCTTTATACAATGAATAAGCCCTTTTTTATGATTCATTCAGATTTTAAATATCAATATTTAAAAGATATTAGTGGAGGAGCTTTAAAGTTATTTATATTTTTGGGTATGCATTCAAAATATAATACTGGTGAAAGCTGGTACTCGGTAGAAGAAGTATCTAAATTTTTCGATAAGGATCAAAGAACTATTGCTAAATGGTTTAGTGAATTAGAGACAATAGGACTTATATTTAGAGCGCAAGATGGATTTAATAGAAAGGCAAATACTTTCTTAAAGCCCTATGGTTTTTTATTTGATTTAGTTTCGCAGGAAATTAGTATAACTAAGAATGTATCAGAAGATATTGAGATGAGTATGGCTATGGATTGGAAGCCTGTATTTGGAGTGATCTTTAATTCTAATTTTAAAGAATATACTTTTGTTTTATTATATCAGGATGACACTGTATATCGCTGTTCTTGTTTTTTAAACTTTGAATATGAAGAATTAAGGTTATTAAGAAGAAATCTGAAGCAAAAAAATATTTTAGTAGATAATTATGATATTGATGTTTCAATAATGAATTCTGGTAATGTAAAATTGACAATTTATAATCATTTACTTAAATATTTTGAAGAAGAGAAAGCTTAATATTATACCTATTTATCCATTAAAAAATCCCCTTATGTTATAATTAATTTTGTCGAGAAATCAATTATAGAAGGGGGCTTTTTTGTGTACATAATTAATTATAATTTCTATATGAAGCATAACATAAAATTTTTCTCTTCTCTAGTTGTAAATGTTAGAAAAGAGGAGAAATATTATGGCGAAAATAGTCAACTTAGGACAAGCTGAAAAGAAAGCAAAAGTAAGGGAAAATAAATTTGAAGATTTTCTAGAAGAAGTTAATGTTGGTTTATCAGCTGAACAACAACAAGTTTTACTACAAATTTTACATAGTACAACAGGTGATAATTATTTTATCGGTAAAAAGAAAAAACGAACTGATGGGGTGAAGTTCGTGCAAATGATTACGGAAAATATTGATTATTTATGCGAGATTGGTTATTTAACTCAACCAGAGAAGGCTTTTTTATTTGAGCTTTCAAGATTTTTAGAGTTTAAGTCAAATGTTATTGTTGAAAAGAATGATGAGGAAATTAAGCCAAATGCAGCTTCTCCAAGTTATTTAGCTAAAAAATTAGGAAAAACAAGAACTTCAATTTCTAAGGTAATGAATGATCTACTTGTTAAAGGTATTTTAGGGGTTGCAGAGACTGGGATAATTACTGAAGATGGAAGATCTTGTTCATCTCGTACTTGGTTTGTTAATCCTAATATATTATGTAATGCACCAAAAGATGATATTGATAGAGCTACACAACAAATATTTGCAAAATCATTAAGAAATATTCAACTTGAAGGAAGTAAAAAGAAGCATAAATTGCCGATATATTTATTTTAAAAAAAGTGTAATTAACTATTGCACTTTTTTTTTTTGTTGTTCTTGTTAAAAAATAGGTGTTAATTTTTTTTAACACAGGTGTTAATTTTTTTTAACACCCCGAACACTTTTAACCCTTGATATTACTGCTTTTTTATATTTTTTCTATCTCACTCTATATATAAGGCTAAAAGTTCCGCAAGGAACGGGTCGTATTTTCTTCCGCGTTGCTATAGAAAATCTCCACCCTTTTCGCTTTGCTACATCCTTGCAAAACTTTTTTCGGCTCGAGTTTTGGCGGCACCAAGCCGATACATCCAAAAGCAACTATTTAGGTTTATCGGCTTGAATTTGCTATTATACGAGCCGAACCGCTAATGCTTTCGAATTATAATTTCATTTACCACATGTATAGATACGCAATACGTGGGGTTTCGTCCCCACACGACGAACCAGCCTCTTCTCCAAAAGTCAACGGAAGAGCGAAGTACAATGGAACGACAACAGCCGCGCCATTGTACTTGTAATTAAATACACCATCATAGCGCTCATTTTTCGTTCTAAGAGCGTTATTTTGATTTTGTTAGGAAATCTATTAGTTTGTGTTTGAAATCTAATAGAAACGATTTTGAGGAGTTATAAAAGCTTTTTTTGGTTTTATATACGAGGAAGAATTGTTGATCTAAGAGTGAAAAAACAAGTTTTTAGTCCTCCGAAATATCCATTGGAAACCCATTGGATGTACGTTGAAAATACATTGAAAGTACGTTGGAACTCCATTGATTTTTTTGTATTTGTGATATCACGTTTTGGTTAGGCGTTGCCTAACCTGTCACCCTTGGTGATAGCAAAAATTCCTTATGCTCTTGCAATCTCTTTATTTAGATCAGAGAGGAATGTTTTTGATTAGGTATATAATTAGATTTAGTGCGATGGAAAATAAGGATTGGAGGATTAAAATGCAGAAAATAATAAGCTTTTATAATAAAGAGATGAGCAACCATAAATGGTTCCAAAAACAAATTTCATGGATTATATTTTATATGATTTTTATAACTAGTTTTTTTCTAATATTAATAATTAATCCAAGAGGTTATATCTGGACAATAATATTATCTATACTTACTTTTTTTATAATGTTTATTCTTACAGTTTCAACTTATAAATTTGTAAATGAATTAGAGGTTGATGAAACTTTAACATTTTCTAATAAGATGAAAAAATGTTTTAAAATTATGGTTACGACTAAACTATTATTATCGATTAATAATAGTGAGCTAGTTAGGTTAAAAAAGATAAATACATTACGTGTTTTTTTAAGGAAAAAAGGTTTATATAATGAAAAATGTTTAAGTAAATATATAGAAGTATTGGACAAAGAATATCAAACTCAATTTTCTACAACATCAATCTTTCCGGTGATCATAGGTCTTTTTGTTCCAATTTGGACATTTTTTATTCAGATAGTATTTAATCCTAAGGAATTTTCACCTGAAAGCATTACAGATTTTGATATGGTAAAATATGCAGCCTTAACATTGATGCTTTATATGGTATGTTATTATCTATTTTTTAGAAGTTATTGTTTAATTATTAAACCATTATTTTTACTAGTAATTCCAATAAGAAAATATGAAATGTTAGATTTATTAAGCATTTTAAGAGAATTGCATTTAGAGCGTTTTGTTTTTGAATTAGAGCAAGAAGAAAAGAAAGTTATAAAAGGTTTTACAAATACTGATTGAAAGGAACAAGATAATGGAACAAACATTATTAACTATTTCTCAAATAGCAAAAGAGTTACAAATACCAGAATCAACAGCCCGTTATTATAGAGATCGGTTTATTAATTACATTCCATTTGTGGGGAAAGGCCGAGCAAAAAAGTATCGTCCAGAGACTGTGGAGATATTGCGATTCATTGCGGAAGGGTTCAATCGCAATCTAACCGCAATGGAGATTGAAGACGGTTTATCCCGCATGGTTGCAAGGAATGTAGAGGTTGAAGAAGAGACCGCAACTACAATCGCAGCAGCGCAGCAACAATGGGAAGACAGAGGGATTCCTATACAAGTAGAAGTTGGAGAAAAGTTTCAACAAATGATGAATCAATTTACTTTAGCTATGGAAGTAATAGCAGATCAAAAACAAGAAATTGCTGAATTAAGAAAAACTGTTGGAGAACTTCAAGATAAGCAAAAAGAACAGGAAAAACAGATAGAAAGTAAACTAAAATTAAGTGATGAAAAGCTAATTGAAGTAATAAAAGAGATTCAAGAAACAAAAGAAAAAATAGAAACTACTGAAAGTAGTTCCTGGTGGCGTCGTTTATGGGGGAATCGCTGAGTCCTGGCGTTTATGCCGCGAAAGTTCCTTGACGATGAGGGGAACCCTCATGCAAACTCGCCAGGGGTGGCCCCAGAAGGGCGGTTTTTGCCCGCTGGGGTTATCTTTGGGAGTTTGAGGGTTCGGAGGCTCGTGGTCAAGGGAACCGTGGAATAAAAAGCGAGGACGGAACCCAGGACAGGGCAAAAACCAATGTCTTCGCCAAGATTCGTGGTTCTACTGTTAGAAAAAGGCGAATAAGAATATAGCATACATACAATAAGGGAATGCAGTATAGATCAGTCTACAAGCATTCCCTTGCTATTATTATGAAATAACTTTGATATAATTTTATGGTTCAGGTAAATCATTTTATTAGAGGTGTATTATGAATGTTAATGAATTAACAAAAAAAATATTATTTTCTTCCGATAAGGAGTTACTTAAATTTATAACGAAAAATTATTTATGTGAGAGTTTTAATAATTTTAATGAAATGAAAAAAAAAGAAAAAGAATTATTAGTGTTAGATGTAGATGTAATTAAGCATTGTTTGATTCGTCTTGAATCTTTAGAAGAAATTTATGATACTTCTAAAGGTGCAGCAGGTGGATTTACATTACTTGGTGTTTTTTGTACTTTTGTATTAAAAGATTATATTTCTATTTTTGTTAGATATGAAGAACATCCAATCTTATTTGGAATTGGACAATTTGCTATGTTTGTAATGATTTCATATCTATGTATTTTTATATTAAGAAAATTAGGTTCTGATAGTAAAAATAGGTCTAAAATTATATATTTCAAGAAATTATTAGAATATGTATTAGAAATTAAAGAAGTTAACAATATTCATAAGAAAAAGAGAAAAATTTGAAATAAGAATAGAAAGACCTTATTAAAGGTCTTTCTATGATTGGTAGAGTAATTATAGCTGGAAAGTGTCCAATACGTTGTCTTTTTCTTCTTTATTGATCCCAATATATTTTAGTGTAATTTGTGGTGTACTATGATTGAGTATTTCTTGTAACATGGCTACATCTTTTGTTTGTTTATAGAACCAATAACCGAAGGTTTTGCGCATGGTATGAGTACCAATGGATTCTACACCGGCAAAATCTCCGGCTTTTTGCAATTGTCGATATGCCTGGATCTTACTAATGGGTTGATCTCCTTTTCGGGAAGGGAATAACCAGGTACTTTCTAGTGTTTGGCTATAAGAGTATACTTCATCAAAAATAGAAGTAAGGTTAATCATGCGTTCTTTCTTCGTTTTTCCCTCTTTGATTTTGAATTCTTTTCTCTTTTTTCGTTTTAACTTTAATATAGTTTGTGTTTCGATTTGGAGTAGATCGCTAACACGCAATCCTGTATTGGTTCCAATTAGAAATAAAATATAATCTCTTTCGGAACAGTGGCGTTTTAAGGCCCATTTCATATCTTCAATCTGTTCTTTGCTACGGATAGGTTGGACATCAATGAAATGTGGTTTTTTGTTCATGGATTTTGACCTCTTTATTTATAGTGTTTTGAATGTATACTTTTATCGTATAAATTGAGGATATCAAGGGATTCGGTTAGAAGTCAATGATTAAGGGGAAATGAATGTAAACTAATATTTAAAAGTTTACATTGAAGAATAAGAAAAAGAACCTAGTTTTTAGGGTTCCTTTTCTTATTTTGATAATATTTGTATCTTATTGTAGTTTTTATATTTTATAATTAGTTTATTAAAATTTATAGTTAAAAGGATGATTGGATATGACAGTACAAAAAGAAAAGGTAACTAGGCGGGTTGTTTGTAGGAAATGTAAATCTGATCAAATAGTTGGTAACAAACGTGGGTATAATTTTAAAAGGATGTTTTTAATTCTGTTTCTTATGTTAGCTACACTTATAGCTATTAGAATAATTGTTGAAATAGTTCCTCGAGATTCTCCACTTCAGGGTATGGCTTTATTTGTTGTTTTTTTAATGATGCTCCTAGGGGCACCGATAACTTTATTCAGTGGATTTATTGGTAGAAAAAATATTGTCAATGGTTGTATGAATTGCGGACATACATGGATGCCTAAAAAATAGAATGTTTATAAATCAAAAAAGAAAAGACAGCTGATCTATTGCTGTCTTTTTGCTTATTTTTGAGTGATAAATGAAAGTAAACATTTATTCAAAAGTTTACATTGGAACTTTTTATTATTAATTGTATAAAATATTGTGAAATTAAAAGTGTATTAAGGTGAAAAAATGGTATTTTTTTCAAATAAAAAGCCTAGTAAAAACTAGGCTTTTTATTTAACTTGTTTATGTTCTATATAGGTTAGCATCAACAAGACGCGAACTTCATATGCTAAGAAGTTAGTAAAACATTTATTAAAGAGTTTTACATATTAACACTTTTTTAAATCCAACGTATAATGCAATGAGCATTTACAATATAGTCTTGGCCGTTGTTAAAAAGAAAACCTACAGCAATTGCTGTGGGTTTTCTTATAGTAAACTTTTATTCAAAATTTTATATTCGAACTGATTATAAAAAAGAACATACAATAATGGGAACTTTGAAGATGGTATGACATGAAAATAGTATTTCTCTCATATGCAAAAAACCTAGCAATTGCTAGGTTTTTTGTTTTTACATAATGCTATTGAAAGTAAACCTTTATTCAAAAGTTTATATTGGAACTTACAATTGAAATTCAATATACAGTACTATGAACATTTTCAATATAACCTTATTAACAAGTTTACTTTTATTTTTATTATTGGGGTACAGATCACAAAACGAAAAAAACATGTTAAGCAAATTTCGATATGAAAATAAGCGATTTTAAGAAAGCTAAGATTGTTTTAATATAACAAGATTTAAATTAGTGTTAAAATAGCTCAAAAATCCTTAGTGTTTTTTTTTAAATGCTGACGGTACACCTTTAATAAGATTTTTCTGGTAACAAAGCGATTGAATTGAATTATTGGAAAGTAATCAAAATGTCCCTAGATATATATATCAAATACTATTGTTAAAATATTATAACTGAAATGCGATAATTAAGATCATTAGGCCAATCAATATTTCCTCGTATACCTATTGTTCCGTCGTCATATGGAACAACGTTATAAATCTGCATACTAGCAGATCCCATTTTTGGTTTTACTTGACCATCAATAATAGCAACTTCGGTAATTGATGCTACCACTATGCTTGTGGAGTTAACACCTGGTAGGTTCAATGTTCTTTCAAATAAACCATGACCGCTTAAATTATTATAATAGTATGCGCGACCTTGACGATTTTCACCTGTGTTATAAAAATCAGGTTGTATAATTGATTCGGCTGCTCTTGAAATTGTTTCAAATGATGGTTGTTGATAAGGGAAAATTTGCTGCGATTGATTTGAAATATGAGGTGCCTGATTTGAAAAATGTTGATTTGTGGGATAAGGAGTATACCAATTCATAAAAACACTTCCTTTTATTTACCTATTTTTCTGTCATTAAATTAATTTTATGTAAAACCTTTCTTCATGCATCCGCTAATGTTCCTAATATATAAGCCTTATATTAAATTTTTAAAAATTGTATGTGTTGGTCAATCAAAACGGACCTAGCAAAGCGAAGGGAGTATTTGACTTGACCAACTGCACTACACCCGAACCCTCTTGGCATTGAACAAACAATCGTTTGTTCCTGCTAACCGGCGAGGGAGCCCCTCAAGGATTGAGGGGTTGGGGAGTTCGATGGATGGGGGCTGGGGAAGAGTTCCCCAGTGGGTTTGGGCAAAGCCCAAGGTTTTATTTTTGCCACGTGAAATGTGGCTCGGCAAAGCCGAAAAGCGTCGCAGACCCCTATGTATTTGATGCGGAAGTGTCAATATACGTATAGGGTTACGTCAATTGACACAATTTCGTCGTCTTGCTAGACTAATTGTATCAATTGATCTAGAGGAAGTGGTGGCACTTTATGTTGTTTTCTATCTCATTTAATCAATCTCACCAAAGTTCATTAAGCCATAATAACAGAGAAAACATTCATGGGAATCCTGGCATAGATCCATCCAGGTTAAAAGAGAATATCTACTTTGTTCAAAAGGACATTCGAAGTGTATACAAGGATGTCTTTCAAGAAGCAGTAGATAAGTATAATGAGAAGCAAAAACGCAATGATCGTAAAATTAAGGATTATTATGACAAGATAAAAAAAGATACAAAGACACATGAGCAACGAGAATTGGTTGTAGCGGTTGGAGAGGGTAAAGATGACCCAAAGTATAGGGAAGCTAAAAAAGAAGCGTTAAAACAGTATGCGGAGGCGTTTCAAGGACGAAATCCAAATCTAGCAGTCTATAACATGGTATTACATGATGATGAAGCAAATCCGCATTTACATATTAACTATGTACCGAATTTCGAAAGTAGTCGAGGATTAACGAGGCGTGTCGGAATGGATAGAGCCTTGCAACAACAAGGCGTACAAGGAAAAGGAACGGAGCTAATTGCGAATTGGAGACAATTAGAAACGGCTTATATTGAATCTTTAGCTAAAGATCAAATTCCAAATTTTGAACGTGCCAATGTGGGTACACATAAATATATGAAAGTCCGTCAATACAAGGAATATGCTGAAGCTGTTTCTAACATAGAGAATCAAATTACAGAGATAAGTAAGAGATTGCCGGATAGCAAGATTACGCTAAAGCCCAAAAAGAAAGAGATCAAGACGGAGGTAAAGCCAAAATTAATTGGTAAACCTGAAATCATTGAAAAAGAAACAGGTAATTATGTTTTTTCACCAAAGCAACTCGAAAAAGTAGAAGAATTGATAACTGCAGCAGTCACTGTAAAAAAAGATTATGAGCGTTTGCAAAATACGGATTTGGTAAAAGAAAATAGGGAATTGAATCGTCAAGTCAATAGTTTGTATGATTCTTTAAAAGAATCTCAAAAGATAAATTTAGATTTGAAAGAGGAAAATAAAAAGTTACATACTGAAATAGGCGCATTAAAAGCTCATATAAAGGATTTGAAGGAGAATATAAGAGTTTTGTATCAACAGACGAAAAAAGCTTTTAAAGAGAAATTTAAGGTATTTAGAGGGATTATCAAAAATGAATTGGATAGCAAGGGAATAGATAATCAATTTGAACGTGAGCATAAGAAAGAAATGAGCAGACATGGAGATTTTGATAGGGAAAGATAAGAGTGATAATGATGAAAGTATTGAGTTGTATGAGTTTGAAAAAGAAAAAGAGGATTGAATGTTGTGCTTTTGTAAGAGATGGAAAGCTTTAACAAGGTGTTTCATGTTATTATAAAGAAAGACATACAAACGAGAAAAACCGCCCATGCTTTGGTCGGCAGGCGGTTTTTCATAATAAGGTTGGAATCAACCAATATATATTCTATATACATTCTAACATATAAAAGTTGATTCCTTCCACTAAGGGAGAGAATTATTTTATGACAAAAGTTGTAGATTTTGGACAAGCTGAAAAAAAAGCGAAAATAAGAGATAGCAAGATTGATAGTATTTATGACCAATTGCAAACTGGTGGTTATTCGGAAGAAGAAAGAGCTATGCTTTTACAGATGTTAAGTAAAATGTCTGGTGGGGAAGAATATTTCATAGGTAAAAAGAAAAAGCCTACAGATCGGGTGAGATTTGTGCAAATTATAATGGATAATATAGATTATTTGATTGAAATAGGTTATTTAAGCAGTAAGGAAGAAGCTTTTTTATTCAAATTAACTTCATCTGTAGAATTTAAAACCAATGTTCTTGTAGAACGTGAGACAAATAATCCAGCATCACCTACATATTTAGCTGAAAAGTTTAAAATGACTCGTCAAAGTATTTCTAGTGTTATGAATGGTTTATTAAAAAAAGGAGTATTAGCAGTTGCACAATCAGGTGTTACAACTGAAGATGGACGAGTTTGTACTAGTCGTACATGGTTTGTAAATCCAAATGTTATGTGTTGCTCTCCTAAAGATGGAATAGACAAAGCAACTCAACATATCTTTAGGGATTCATTAAGAAATTTTAAAGTTGAAGATCAAGGAAAGAAAAAACATAAATTACCGATTTATTTATTTTAAAAGAATGCAAAAATTTTCTTGCATTCTTTTTTTTGTTTTTATTTTCCTTTTTTTAGGTGTCACTTTTTTTTGACACTGGTGTCACTTTTTTTTGACACCCTACCTTCTATAAAACCTTGATATTACTGACTTTCTTTACTTTGCCCTTCTCACTCTTATATATAGGGCTAAAAGTTCCGCAAGGAACGGGTTGTATTTTTGAGAAGATCACTCAAAAATCTCCACCCTCAATATCAAAAAAGTCGTTTCGTTAATCCTCACCTAAAGGCTATCGCCTTTTCTTTTTGATATTGTCCTTGCAAAACTTTTTTCGGCGGGTTTTTAGCTTTCGCCAAGCCGAACAGACCAAAAACGGGGTTAAGTTGCTCGACTTGGATCAGCAATTATACCCGCCGAACCGCTAGTTCTATCGATTTAAATAATAAGCTTATTCCATATTCAGTTACGTTAAGTTCTTGGGGGCTAGCCCCCAAACCCCCAGCCAGCACTCACACCCAAAAACAGGGGGCAATAGTATGATAAAACATTTTTACATCTTAAAATCACGTTATTATAAAGACATTTGGTAGTCTTTCATTAGCCTTTAACTTAACCTCAAACTTAAGGGAGATGTATAAATGAACATCGGTAAACAGATACAATACTTTCGTAAACGGGATAACATGTCCCAAGAGAAGTTAGCAGAAAAAATTCATGTTTCCAGACAATCTATTTCTAACTGGGAAAATGAAAGGAACTATCCAGATATTCATAATTTACTAATGATGAGTATTCTCTTTAATGTCTCCCTGGATGATTTAGTTAAAGGAGATGTAAAGATCATGAAAGAAGAACTTCAAAAATCAACTTTCTTTAAGTGGAGTTACATCATGTTAGCATTAATGATTCTACTTCCTATTTCTATTGCACCTGTATTTTACTTTTTTGGTTATTATGGTCTTATAATACCTGTGGTACTTACGATTTTGCTTATGTTTTCATTACAGCAAGTTGAAAATATAAAAAAAGAGCATAATTTAAAAACTTATCGTCAAATAATTGATTTTATAGAGGGAAAACCTATAAGTGAAGTAAAGCCTAATATAAAAGACAAATTATTAAAAATAGGCTTGATGCTTGCAAGTGCTTTAATTAGTTATAGTTTGATTTATTTAGGATTGAGTGTATTTGGAAGATAACTTAGAAAACTATTAAAAGTCCTCCGGATTGTTTAACTGGAGGACTTTTAATAGTTTTCGAAAGCGGAAGTTAAAAGTATTGGTTTGAAACAAAGATATAAAGTTTCAATTCCTTTTTATTTCGCTCTTTATGTGATATATTTATAACATAAAGAGCGAAATATATCACAAAGGAGAATTTATATGAAAAATAAACTAGCTTACTTAGGATTTATTGGATTTCTAGGGTTTTTAGGTCCTCTTTCATTTTTAGGTGAAACTTCATTTACATATTACTTTTTCGCTTTCTTTTCTTTCTTTTTATATGCAAAAGTTATACCAGATGAACTTTTTATTCTACATGTTCGCATTGCTGCCACAAAAGCATTTTTCGTATCATTAGTATCAGGTGTTTTATTAATCTTAAGTATTGTTATTTTTGGAGATATACATGTAATTCGATTATTCGTTGCACTTGCAGTTGGAATACCATTAGTTACTTTTGTAATTAATTTAGAAATATTTGAACGTAGAGAAAAGAAAGGGATGCAGGATGACGTTGATTACTCGGATGAAAGAATATAGGGTAAAGTTAAATATGTCTCAAGGAGATTTAGCTAATAAGGTTGGAGTTAGAAGAGAAACAATTGGTAATCTCGAAAACGGAAAATATAACCCTTCATTAAAATTGGCTTACGATATTGCAAAAGTTTTAAAAGCACCTATTGAAGTGTTATTTTGGTTTGAAGATTAGTTTAATTCTAGTACAAGCGAATACAAGAGAAAAAATGATGAATGTTCTATTCATTCTCGGTTAACATAACGTCCTATTATCGGTAGCAAATAAAACGCACAAACCCAATTACATCAAAGGTTTGTGCGTTTTATTTTTCTATTATTTTATGCATGATTTTATACATTGTTGAGATCTTAGGGTTTTTCAGGTTTATAAAAGTCCTGTATTAGTACAAAAATCTGTATAGAATTCTGTATAAAAAAGCCTTGCTTATATGCAAGGCTTTTTCTATTTCCAAAATTGCCACCACTTTTTTTGTTGAGTGGCTGCTATCAATTTTTTAGTCTCTTGGTTTTCACGGATCATAGCCATTAGGTTTTGATCACGTTCATCCATTCTTTGAACAACAGCTTTTTGAAAATCTTGTTGTTGTTTTTGTTGTTCAGTTAACCATTCCTTTAAATTTTCTTCATGTTTTTTAAGCTGTTCAGATACTCTTTCAGCAACAATTCTATCTAACTCCTGAACAGCTACAACTGCTTGTCCTACTTGGATTTGTTCGGGTCGTTGTTTAGTTGTTTGGATAGGTTCAATGTCTATATATTCAGGGAATCCTTCTTTACTGAGGAGCTCAATAATTTGTTTTGTTTGGAGGTTTCTTTTATTTCTCATTTTAGCTATAAATTGAAAAACAGGTATACATTCTTGATGAATTAAATACTTGTTCTTTTCACCTTGTTGGAATTTTAAAAAACTACCGTAGGTTTGACAGTTTCGTTTTATAGTCATAGCTGATACTTTTATTTCTTTAGCTACTTCTTCAGCTGATAACCAGTCTTTTTGTTGCATTGTTTAGGTCACCATCCTTCTAAACATCTGAACTAAACACTATTCAAACAACTAAACAATTCTATAGCTGACAAGGATTCCCTTGTTTTTCTGTTCAGATGGCTGTTTAGATAATATACAACTAGTTTAACACTTGAACAACTAAACAGTCATCTGAACAAGCAGTATGAGAATACATATACAACTGTGAGAAAAATGTGTTCTTTGTTTTTTATGGTGGATAAAAAGGAGGTATGTCTGATGAATATCATTCATATAGAAACAAAAAATCATTATAAAAGTGAAAAAGAAAATGAAATGGAAACTATACCAATTATAAAGCGGATATATTATGAAAATGGAGAGATTAAATTCGAAATATCAGGGGAAAAAACTGTCCCTACTAGATGGCTGGATAAATAAAGAGAAGGATCATCCTTTATGAAAAGGGATGATCTTTCTCTTTATTTATTACCGCTAACGGAAATTATGTTAAAAAGCTAGCATGGATTTAGCTTTTTCTTTTTGTCCATGATGCCCTAACCTCTTTGTTTTCTTTATTTTGAATGTATACTTTTGTTGGTGATTTTGGAGGGAATGGGTAAAGTGAAATAGATTCAATAAAATCAAGGAAATGAAAGTAAACTAATATTTAAAAGTTTACATTGGAACTTTTTATTATTAATTGTATAAAATATTGTGAAATTAAAAGTGTATTAAGGTGAAAAATGGTATTTTTTTCAAATAAAAAGCCTAGTAAAAACTAGGCTTTTTATTTAACTTGTTTATGTTCTATATAGGTTAGCATCAACAAGACGCGAACTTCATATGCTAAGAAGTTAGTAAAACAT
>Ga0268252_1001045_pt1 | contig 16429 bp, 16 predicted proteins | sample AgamicMgSfrz_FD_200244 | JGI IMG/M metagenome (GOLD analysis project Ga0268252, IMG submission 200244) | Agave microbial communities from Guanajuato, Mexico - Mg.Sf.rz (v2) (version 3) | ecosystem: Host-associated > Plants > Phyllosphere > Phylloplane/Leaf | place: Guanajuato, Mexico | collected... | reverse complement strand
ACGTTTTAAAAACTCATTTGACATTTGATTACTTTGGTTCGTAAATCGTATTAAACGTAACCATATTAATGATCCTATCGTATTATCACGCATGTTTCATCACTTCCTAGCGTTCATCTTACTATCACTTTACCACTCAAGTGATGGTAATGCAAGTGAAAAAGTATTCGACATTATATTACGTATCCACTAAACCAATCTATATAACTCCTGAATCACCAATAAACAAACAAGAGTGCTTAGATAAACCCTTTAGGTTTCCTAACACTCTGATATCTTTGTAGATTTTAGGGTATGAAAATAATAAATAATTATTGAATAAATGTAAAAAACTAAAAAATGAATATTCATAATCACTCTTATAGCGTAATATAACACTGGTTATACCCTTATCCTATCTACTACAATATCCTTATGTACGGCTAATTACATTTGTGAAGGTATGTAAAATGAATTCAAGTTAATCATTTATTAATTACAAATATTCTTATTAATGAATTTCTGATTTATCTATTTTCAGAAAATTGATGGATTATTTAACGATGTGAATCCTAGAAACGAGCCAAAATCTATTCAAAAAATGGAGTATAGTTGTAATTACAGCTGTGTTATTGATTTCCCAATTGAGTTAGTTATCTCAACTGCACATAAGAGCTGAAGCACCTTCAAATTCTACTGTATTTCATAAATTAATGCCTAAATATTTAATAACCAATTTTAATTTTGATATGGATGCATCAGCTGTTACGATAACGCAGTAATTGAAAATCTCTTTGGAATCATGAAGTCTGAATTTCTATACCGAAAAGAATTTAAAAATATAGACCACTTTAAACACGAACTAACAAAGTACATAGCGTACTATAATCATAAAAGAATTAAGGCAAAACTAAAAGGCATGAGTCCGATACAATATCGGATTCATGCCCAAGAAGCTACCTAATGAAATAATGAAATTTATCTATATTTTTAATGCATTAATCAAATCTTTTATCAATTTTTCCTCATCATTTTTTAATTCTTCTAGCCTATCTACAATTTTCAAAATAATATCATTATCTTTTACTAAGCTATATTTAACAAACATATTGCGTATAATTAATGCTCGATCTTCAATTTTCTTTGCATCTTGATATATTTTCGTTTCTATTATTTGATTTTCTAACATAAAGTTAATCCGGGAGGCCATAACCTTTTTATGCTCCCACAAAATATGTGTATTTCTTATATCTATATATACCTCTCCCTGGATTAATGCTTCGAAGTAATTATAAAGTTGCTTATAAGATTCCATACCATAAAATCTTTCCCAGGGTTCCAATAACATACTAAACTTCTCAGAAGTATTTCTCGAATGAAGATAATCTTCCAAAGATTCAATCACTAATTTTTTATTAAATTCATATTCTCCTTCTGGATTAAACTTATATAAGTAAACTTGATTACATTCATTCTCTATATTCTCTAGGTATAAATAGGATTTTCTAAATTCAGAAAAACTTACTTTTGAACTCTTAAAAGAAACATTCTTATTAAACCCTAATACATCAAACGTCTCTGAATTTATGTCATAACCATATACTAATATATCATGAGAAAAATGTCTCTTTTTATAGGTACGTCTATCCGGAATATAATATTCATCTACATTCAAATACACATAATAATTTTCATTCAGGGACTTTATTACAAAATCTATTATGTCCTGATTTGTAAATTTAATTAAATCTCTTTGTAGCTTCTGTACTTTTAACCATGGACAAATAGTATGATCATACATATAAAAACAAAATGGTACCGGTGATTTAAATTCCTTATCAAATGCTACTTGAATGTAATTACTATAGAACCATGGATACGCTTCTTCGTGATTTAAGATAATGGCTAATGGATAGGCGTAAAATTGATATCCATAAACTGGTGGTTTTTCTATTGGCAACTTTTTTTTACCCATTATTTTCTCCTATTCAATTAGTTTTTTTAAAGGGAAAAATTCAGAAATTAGAAACAGTGGTTCTTTTTCACTGTTAATAGTATAGGTTTTCCCTAAAATTTTGTCTTCACACCCTATTTGAAGATGTTTAGCCATCCCCTCTTCTTGATATATATTTACATTTTCAATTTTCCTACTGGTATCTAGCTTATACTTATCTAAAATTTTTCCGATTGGCTCAACCCCTTTTATCAAATCTTCCATAACTTCTTTTTGAAACTTTTCTATAAATACAATAGAAATGGCATATAAGAATATTTCGCCTGTTTCTTCACTTTCTAAAGTTGCTTCTCTAACTAGGAAATAATCAGGTAATTTTGTATTAAATACTTTTAGTATAGGCAGATCTGTATTCTGCCGTATTAAATTCACTTTTATAATAGTATTATGGTATATTTCTAGTAATTCAGTCATCGAAGATTTAGTATATGTCACTAGTCGCCCATAACTACTTAGTTCGTATTCTTTTATATGCACACGGCATTCTCTCCTAATTTTTATTTTTTTGAATTAAATACTTTCCGATTACTAAATAATCCAAATCTATATTTAAAAAGCATTTAATAGCATCATTTGGTGATTCAACTATCGGTTCTCCATTATCATTAAATGAAGTATTCAAAAGAATTGGAATACCTGTTAAATTTTTAAACTCAGAAATTAATTTATGAAAATTCAGATTCATATCCTTTGATACTGTTTGCATTCTTCCAGTCCCATCAATATGAGTAATTGAAGGTACATCCTTTTGTTTAGAATTATGGATTTTCGGAACAAACAACATATAGTAAGAACTTTCTTTCATAGAAAAATATTTATCTTGTTCTTCTTCTAAAACAGCAGGTGCAAATGGTCGAAACGGTTCTCTATGCTTAATTCTTGTATTTATAAGGTCCTTCATATCATTATATCTAGGATCTGCTAATATACTACGATTTCCTAATGCTCTTGGACCTACTTCTGATTTCCCCTGAAACCACCCTATAATATTTTTATCACTAATTAATTTAGCAACCGTTTTATGCAAATTTTTTGGTTCTGATACTATTATTGATTCTTTATATTGTTCTAGAGACTGTTTTATTTCTATTTCAGTGTATTCCTTTCCTAAGTACGGAGAAAAATCTGTTTTAGAGGGATTCCTATGCTTTCCTCCTAAAGCATAATACCCATAAAGGGCCGCTCCAATTCCAGTACCGGTATCACCTGTTGCAGGCATTACAAATACATTTTCAAAAGGAGTATTCTCTAAAACTTTATAGTTTACAACACTATTTAAAGCTACACCTCCAGAAATACATAAGTTTTTTATTTGAGTTTTTTCATATAAATAATTGCAAAGTTTAATTACAATATCCTCAGTATGATATTGAACTGCAAAAGCAAAATCAGCTTTTGCTTGCTCCAATCTCTTAAGCGTTTTCATATTTTCCAATACGTGATTTATGTACTGTTCCATTTCTCTCTGTTGCTCTAAGCTTTGATTGAAATTCCCATTTATATCACAATTATAGAATTTATAAAATTCCTTCACATATTTGTCCGTACCATAAGGAGCTAAGCCCATTGTTTTACCAGGTTCAATATAACCCTGTGAGTTAAATCCTATGCTATTAGTAACTATTCCATAAAAAAATCCTAATGAATTTGTATAAACCTGTTCATAATCCTCACCTACTACTTCGCCTTTAATATCCTTTAAAGTAGAAATCTGAGATCCTTCTCCTAAATAATATGTTATTGTTTCTCCAAATATTTGATTCTTACTATTTATTTGGCTCCCTCCACCATCTAAAACTAAAATAGCTGATTTTTCAAATTTCGATGGATAAAATACACTAGCTGCATGACTAAGATGATGACTAATTAACTTAACTTTTTTTCTATATTTAAGGTAATAACCAGGTGTTAGATAATCATTTGCCACTATTAAATCTACATCATCAATAGAAATTCCTTCCGAATCTAAACAATATTTTGCAGCCTTACACCTCGAAACACGTTCACCTAGCTTATATGCATATTTAACCCGTACTAACCTTTCCTCTTCTACAGCAACCTTAATTTCACTATTATCAACTAAACATGCTGAAAAATCATGTAAAGATCCACCCAATCCTAAAACCTTCATTTTATTTTCCTCCTACTCTCCAGTTCTTCATTACCTAATCATTTTAAAATAGGTTTGTGAACTATTTTTAATGTGTAGCTTTAAAGCATTATTTGAGTTATAAAATTCCTCTAATGATATTTGATTATTTATAAATTTTACAAATAATTTGGGATCTAAGTGCTCAGAATATTTTTCACAGAAATAGTTCATATTTTTAGCCAAATTTTCAATTCTATTTTTACCAACTGGATGTTCCATGTGATAAACTTTAGCGTTTTTCTGATATATGAATCTAGCATTCTGATTATATAAGCGATATCCTAATTCAATATCTTCTCCCCCCCAACCAAGGAACTTTTCATCAAAATAATTTACCTTTTCTAACAACTTTTTACTAACCGAGGCATTTCGTGTTACAAAGCAGGTCCATGCAATATGCCCTCCATTTGGATGCCACCCAAACAATTTAAACGTTTGTTTGGCATAAAAATCTTCTCTAGCTGTTCCATTTAGTTGATTTATATCATTTAATAATGCATTATGTATGATTGTTTCTGTCCTATGAGAAGTTATATTCCCAAAAAATACATTATAACGGTCACCTACAACAACGACTTCATCTTTACTTTCTAAATGCGGTTTTATATGCTCGTATATAAATTGCGATCCAAATAAGATATCATCATCTAAAAAAATGATGATATCTCCTTTTGCCATTTTAATTCCTATATTCCTAGCTTTTGCAATAGATGCAGCTTCTCTTTCTGTATACTGCATATGTAGTTGCCCCTTATACAACTCTATTACTGACGTGTAATCCACAGTAGAACCGTTATTAACAATAACTACTTCAAAAAGAATCCCCCTGGTATTCTGTAGAGAAAGCGATTTCAAAGTATGCTGTATACGTTCGAGCTTGTTTCTTGTGATTAGTACAATGCTAGCAGCGATATTTGCCATGTTAATAAAACTCCTTTTATTTAGTTTCCAGAACTATTGTACGCTTTTAATCCCCTATTCCACACAAAACGTGTAATAATTAAAAGCACTATACTAATCCCAAAAGTAAGTATTCCCAATACAATATCTAATTTTCCAGTAACTATTTTTGCAGCAGGGCTAGCAACTAAAGCAATGGGGAACATATACTTGAAGATCATTCCTATTATGCCTTGATAAATATCATCTGGAAATCTAGCCATTATTATTGTACTTAAAAACATTCCTTCTCTATTTTGAATACTTGGCCACCAAAAAGCTGTAATGGTCCACATAAACCAAATACAGTAGTAAATAATCATTCCTGAAAATAAATAGAGAAAATATCCCAATAAATTAATTGAATTTAAAACATTGGACATTGAATTCATTCCAATAATTACAACTATCATCCCTGGAATTACATTCAATATTTGGGTATAATTCAAAGTTCTAAATGATGCGTAAAATTGAGAATCAATAGGCTTTATCAACAATAAATCCAGTCTTCCATCCATAATGTCATTTTGAAGCATACCCATATTATGTATCATTAAGAACATCATAATTGCATCAATAATCATATATGTCCCTACTAAAATTAACATTTCGGCCCATTGCCATCCCAATATATTTTCTACATTTAAATATATAGCTTTAAAGAATATTAATGGTACACTAATCCAAAGTAATCCTGATACAACCATAGCGAAAAAATTTGCTCGGTATTCTAAATCCTTTTGTAAACTTAATGTAGCTATTTTTTTAAAAACCTTTATTTTATTCATTTTATCCACCTACTTCCACATAATTTTTAACCCCTTTTCTCCAAATTACTCTCCCTAATATGAAAAATAATATTATCCAAATCAGTTGGACTATAAGTCCATGTACTATATAATCTTGACTAGCGGATCCAGTAATTATTTTTAATGGAAAAAATGCTAGATATGGAAAAGGTGTAAAATCTATTACCCTTACTATTGTATGTGGTAACAAATCTAGCGGAAAAAATCCTCCTGACAGTATAGTTATAATTAAATGCTTTACAAATAAAATATTTACCAGGTTATGTGCCCAGAATGCATAGCAGCCAATTATCCATGACAATAGAAACCATAGAGCCGCTGATCCTATAATTGCAATAATAAATATTATTATGGACTTTAAATCTAAAGATATACTAATATATTTTTTTAAAATTAGCATGATTATGGACAAAGGTATACAACCCAAGAAAAACTTTACAAACCTATCACCTATCATTTCAGAAACATAGTAAGCTTGAACATCAATTGGTTTCAATAACAGACTGCTTAATATTCCTTTATTTATTTTCTCATTCAAATCCCAATCTACCTGATACCAAATTAAATAGTTTATTATTCGAGCACCAATAAAATAAGTTATTAATTGATTAAGTGAATAATTAGCTACTGTATCTCCGTTTGCATAAATAGCTTTCCACATCAAAAACATTGCAACTGTGGGTAAAAAAGCTTCTAAAATCATATAGAATACCCCAAAACGATATTCTATTCCTCTAAGCCAACTTGTTTGTGCAATTTTAAAATAAGCATTTATTGGTATAGCTTTTTTCATGTGATTAACCCCTAATTAGCTGTTTGTTGGATTTTGAGTAAATTTTCTCTATTACGCCTTCTATTGAGATATTCTCTACTGTTAAGTCCTCTATAGGAAAAGAATTTAATAAAATTGTAGCTACATTTTTCATTTCATTTTTATTCACACATAATACCATTTTGTTTTGCTCTTGCAATGTAACTTTTGCTCCTAATCGTTCAATTTGTGATGAGGATATTTTTTCTTTAAAACTAACAGATATATACTTATTAACATCAAAATCTTTCATTATATCTGCTGTTAAACCGTTATATACTAAATTCCCTTTATTTAATATCATTAACTTCTCACAAAGATCTTGTATATCATCTAAATAATGACTTGTTAGCAGAATTGTAGCATTATAACGTTGATTATATTCTTTGAGAAAACCCCTAATTTTTTTTTGAGCAAACAAATCTAACCCTATAGTTGGTTCATCTAAAAACAGAACTTTAGGAGCATGAAGAAGAGCTGCAATCATTTCCATTTTCATTCTTTCACCAAGAGATAATTTTCTTGTTTGAACTTTGAGCAAATGCTCAACTTCTAATAAACCAGATAATTCTTCAAGCCGATTTTTATAATCCTTACTTGATATAGAATATAATTCCTTATTAAGTTCAAAAGTTTCCAATGGAGGTAAATCCCAAATTAGTTGTCCTCGATTTCCCATCATAATCGATATTTGTCTTCGATGTTCCAAACTTCTCTTCCACGGTACACATCCCATTATTTCAACTTCACCATGGGAGGGCGTTAAAATTCCCGTTAAGATTTTTAGAGTTGTAGTTTTACCTGCTCCATTAGGACCAATAAAACCAGCAAAATCTCCTTGTTTTAATTTAAAACTTAAATCATTAACCGCTATTTTCTGCTCGTACTTTCTATTTACCATAGATTTAATAGAACCAAGAAACCCAGGCTCCTTTCGATGAAAGCGATATTCTTTCTGAAGATTATTTACTTTTATTGAATACACACCTTTTCCTCCCCCCATAGTTCTTCTTATTATTTATTTAACTTTTCTATAATATAAGTAGTTAAAGATTCAACTGTGCTAACAAGATCGACACTAAGTTCTTCATCTGGAATTTCTATTTCAAATGTTTGTTCTATTTTCAATAAAATTTCTAAAACCATTATTGAATCTATATTATAATAATCAATTAAATTGCTATCGTTAGGGATTTCATTTGGTGAAATATTAGTTTCGGTTCCTTCTGTTACACCCTCAGCAATGATGTTTTTTAATACCTTTTGAATGTTTTCCATCTCAACATGTGTGTTCATTTTTATTAACCCCTTTTTTGTCTTTTATTTTTTATAATTAGATTATAAATTCTCTTTCAACGCTTGCCTTTTCACCTTACCTGTTGAAGTCTGCTCAAGTTTTTCTTGAAAAAATATCTTTCTAGGTACCTTATATGCTGATAAATACCTTCTGCAATGGGATAATATTTCTTCTTGCTTAGAAGGATGATTTAAAACTATATGGGCGACTGGTATTTCTCCTCTAATTGAATCTTCTTGTCCCACTACTACTGCTTCTTTAACAGCAGGATGAGTTTGAATAACCTCTTCAACTTCTAAAGGATTTACCTTCTTTCCGGATACATTAATAGTGAGTTTTTGCTTCCCATATATATAAAGATGACACTTTTCATCTAATATCCCTAAATCTCCAGTCTTAAAATACTCTTTTTTATCGATAATGGAATCCAAATTACCTTCACCATCTAGATAACCCATTGTCATACTTTTATTTTTGATCAGTATTTCGAAAATTTGTAACCCTTTTGATTCCACAGGATCTGAATAATTTAGTAATACACTTGTATCCGATATTACTTTTCCAACAGATGGTTGATTATATAGTTTATTTTCATACTTTTCATGTAAGATTGAAATGGCACCTGTTTCTGTCATACCGTATACATTGTTTAAATTTAATCCAATTAATTCCTCACACTTTGTTAACACTTCTTGGTTTAATATCCCTCCTGCGGTAAGAGCGTATCTCAAGTTTGTTAACTTACTTTTACAATGGCTTGCTAACATCTCATAATGAACTGGAAGTGCAATTAAAATTTCAATTTCCCTTTCTAAAATTACCTTCTCAATCTTTGTTGCGAGAGTTAACGCGGGTAAATAAGTTATTGTTACACCCGAAATTAATGGTGCAATAAACCCAAAAGCAAAACCATACGCATGGAATATTGGTGCAATAGACAGTATTCTTTCTTCTTCTTTTAAATCTAATGTTTTTTTAAGTTGTAAACCTTCATTTAATAATCGTTTCTCTGATTTCAAAACAGCTTTTGGAATATTGGTGGATCCCGATGATAAAAAGATAACTAAGTTCCCTTCATCAACACTTTTGTTCTTCTTAAAGAACAAATTTTGTGTTCTTAAATTAAATAGTCTTATTGGCTTCTCAAACTCCATTTTTTCTTCAATTACCATATCATCTTCTATATCTATTAGTTTTTTTGTATCTGTTATTAAAATACTTGGCTTATACATGTTGATAACAGTTTGAAATTCTTCACTTTTTGTATAAGGATCCAATAGTATAATTGGAATTTTCAAAGAACATAATGAAACGAAAAGTATTGAGAATCTATATGAATCTTTTAAACATAATCCTACTAATTTACTTTGAGATAACCCAATCTTAATAATCGTACTACGGCATTTTTCAATTTCTTCTATATACTCTTTGTAACTAACCTCTTTTTCGTCTCTTATAAAAGCGATGTGTTCTGGATTGTTCTTCTTGATCTGATTGTATATCACTAAAAACCCCTCATATCTTTGAAGTTATTCTATTTTTCAAATCCATTGGCGTACTAGCGGTAACTACCTCGTATGATTTATTCATTGAAAAATTTTCAGTAAACCAATCTACTTTGATTGTATAAACATCTACTTTCTTACCTATATCCAAATCACTCTCTGTATCCCCAATAAATATACTTTCTTCTTTTTTTGCCTCCAACATCTCTATTGCTAAAGCTAATCCATCTGGATTGGGTTTACTTGGTATATTATCACTAGAAGTAATAATTACATCGAAATATTTAATTAAATCGGTATATTTAAGTAGTGCGTAAGTCGTTTCTCTTGATCTGCCCGTAAAAATCCCTAGTTTCATTTTCCTATCTTTTAGGTACTCCAACATATTGTGTATATCAATTGGAGGTATTAAAAATAATTCACACAAATTATCTAGGAAATACTTATTATAAAATTTTAATGCTCTTTCTTTATTTTCTTCTCCTACTAAACAACCAAGTGTAGCCTCTTCTGTAGGCATAGCATATCTTTTGATTAGAAGTGTACTACAAGTTTTATTCATAACCCTTGAATAAGCATATTTACAACTTTCCAAATGAATTTTCCAACTATTAACCAACGTTCCATCTAAATCAAATATGACTGTGGATACTTTATTAATCATTAATGTTCAGTACTCCCCCAGTTTAAATTTCGATCAATATGTTCAATATTCATATCGATATATGGTCCAGTCTGACAGCTTACTTTGCAGGCTATTTCTACTAATGAAGTTGCAATTGCCGCTCCCGAAGCCATTCCTAATCTCATCTGTAAATCAAGTAATGGTGACAACCCCATCTTTTCCAGTAAGAATTTATGCCCAGGTTCAGAAGAGACATGGGACGCAATAAGATAATTAGATATATCTGGACATAATAATTGCGCAATACTAGCCGCAGCTGTAGTTATAAATCCATCAATAATTATAGGTATTTTCCGTGCTGCTGCTCCCAGAATTAGCCCTACTACCCCAGCTATTTCCAGTCCACCAATAGAACTAATTATACGAAGAGGATCATCAGTGACCTTGAGATTATGATAATCTATACTCTTTTTTACAATTTCAGTTTTATATTTAACCTTTTCGCACGATATACCCGTTCCTTTTCCTACAACATCATTTGGTGAGATATTACAAACAACTGAAGTTATAGCGCTAGCGGCTGTGGTATTTCCAATACCAATTTCCCCAACTGCTATAATATTTGAATTTTGATTTTTTTCAGTCTCTAGTACTTTAGCACCTTTTAATATAGCCTCTATTGTTTCAGATATACTCATTGCCACTGTATTCGTCATATCATTCGTTCCTTCCTTAACCTTCCAGTTAAGAAAATTATCTGAATCAATACATTCTTTCAAACCCAAATCAACTAAAGTAATATCTGCCCCAACCTGCTTAGCAATTACATTAATAGGTGCTAAACCATCGGCTATCGTTTTGAATACCTTACTCGTAACATTTGATTTAAATAATGATACATGCTTTGATGCTATACCATGGTCACCTGCAAAAATAACAATACTTTTTTTGAAATCATCTATCTGAGTTATTCCTCGTACACCTGCAATCTGATAGGCTATCTTATCTAACGCCCCTAAACTTTTTAATGGCTTTGCTATTCGCATTTGGCTAATGTGAAATTTTCTTTCGGCATATTTATCGATAGGTGTTATCTTATCAATAAGTTCTTTTAATGATTGAATATTCTCTTTCATTCAGAACACCCCGCAATTTTATCTGTGTTCTTATGGAGTTTCTCCTCTATTAATTCTGATACACCATTAATAAAATGTTGATTAATGAAATACCTTGATACTCTTTCTCTAGCCGCGTTTGCTAAACTATCACCTAATTCTTGATTATTTAACAATCTTTCAATCTTATAGGCAATTTCATTTTCATCTAACTCACGTATACCATACTTATCTTCGTTTACAGTTAATTTCAAAGCTTCTTTGTTATCACGTAATAACTCATTTAACGAATCAACCGAAGAGGCTATTATAGGCTTACCTACAGCCATAAATTCAGCAGCAACATAACAAAACGACTCCCATAATGAAGGTACTACACATATATCTGCTACATGAAAGTATTCAATTGCCTCCTCTCGTGTTATATCACCTAAGAAAATTACTGAATCGCTTACATTTAACTTTTTAGTTAGTTCCTTGAGATATTCTAGCTCTGGTCCAACACCAATAATTCCGAGCTTAACTTTTGGGTAATTTCTCCAAACTTTTGCAAATCCTTTAATTAAATAATCAAATCCTTTCACTGGTACTAATCTACCGCAACCTAAAATTATAATTTCTTCCTCTTTTGCTAGAACGCTTCTTCTTCGTCTATAATTTACATTTTCTTTTCTTGCAAGTTCATCTGGATAAATTCCTAAATGAATTACGCTTGTTTTATCTCTCGATAAATCCTCATACTGCTTATGTATACTTTCGGATAACGCATTACTAATAAACACAGTATGGGTAGAGTGCATTAATGCTTTTCTCTCCAATTCAAGAATTAACTCTTTTCTAGCTTCAACATTATTTGAAACTCGATGAACCCCATTTCTATCGTAAGGAACCATCTTTGAAAAATCTTGTAAAAGGATATTAATGAGTGGGCATCCAAACTGTTTTGCTAAAATAGAAGCTTCAGGAAAACAAAACAAGTCCGGAAAAATAATTATTGATGGTGCACCAAACTTATTTACGAAATGATTTACACCCTTCATTAATCTTCTATGAGAAACAAGAGAATTGTCACTTATACCAGCTTCTTCTGTATATAAAGATTTATTGCTAATTCGATATATATTAACATCATTAATTACTTCTGTTACTAAAATTTCCTCTATATTATTTGTAATTACTCCTACTTTATATCCTGATTTTGCTAGACCTTCAGCCAATGATCTGGCTACTGTACTTGTTCCGCCAATTGTATTAGGCGGATACTCACGCGAAAAAATTAATACTTTCAAGGTTTCACTTCCCTTTCTTTATGTATTTTCATATATGCCTGAATTTGTTCTAACGTGAAATGATAAGCATCCTTACCTTCTTCAAAATTTTTATACCAGTTTACTGTTTCACTAACTGTACGATTAAAATCCCATTTTGAATTCCACTTTAATTGATAAACAGCTTTTTCAGAATTAACACTTAGACTATTAGATTCATAAAAATTTTCATTATAATTTTCGGAGTTATAGGACCCGTTCCCCCAATTATCAATAAACGTTTCTACTAATCTTTGTACTGGTAAAATGGAAGTATTAGTTGGCCCAAAGTTCCAACTTCCACTATACTTTTTAGGGTTGTGAAACAAATTTATACTTAGTAGCAAATAACCATACAATACGTCAAGTACATGCTGCCAAGGTCTAAAAGCATAGGGCTTTCTTAATTCAATTACTTTTTTCGCTGAAAGAGCTCTAACACAGTCAGGTATAATTCGCCCCTCCGCCCAATCTCCTCCACCAATTACATTTCCTGTTCTCGCACTCGCTAAACCAATTTTACTGTCCTCAGAAAAATAAGCATCTATATATGCAGTAAATATTAGCTCTGCAGCTGCTTTAGAAACGCTATAAGGATCTCCTCCTCCTAATTCATCATTTTCCCTATACCCCCATAACCATTCTTTATTTTTATAGCACTTATCAGACGTAACATATACTACCGACTTAACCGACTTATTGTGACGAACAACTTCTAACAAATTCACTGAACCAATTACATTAACATCAAAAGTGCGTTTGGGTTCTGTATACGAAACTCCTACAAGTGGTTGAGCAGCCAGATGAAAAACAAATTCTGGATTTTGTTTTCTGAAAACTTCTTTTAGATGTTCTAAATCTAGTATGTCTCCATCAATATGTAAAATCCTTTCCTCTAAACCTAATATATTGTAAAGACAATCTTTTTTATCAGGAGGTAGTGAATATCCGACAACATCTGCACCTAACATATCTAACCACATACAAAGCCATGCACCTTTAAATCCTGTATCCCCAGTAACAAGTACCTTTTTCCCTTTAAATATAGACAAGTCTTTAGTTAATTCCATAATTTCCAAGGTGCCTCCATATTTTCATACATTTGATTTAAAGTTAATTGATCTTTATATGTATCCATACTTCCCCAAAAATCACTATGGTTATATACCATCATTTGTTTATTTCCCATTAATTTTTGTAGCGGTTCTTTTTCAAATACTAATTCTTTATCATTGTCTAGATATTCAAAAATCCCTCTGTTACAAATGAAATATCCACCAGAAATTTTTGCATCAGCAACTTGAGGTTTTTCTTGAAACTCTGTTACATGCCCCTCACTGTCACATTGCAACTCCCCATACTGCCCTGTTCTTGAAATACCTGTAACAGTTAGTATTTTTCCATGTGAATGATGAAAGTCCAATTGACGATTAATATTAAGATTACAAACTCCATCTCCATAAGTAAGCATAAAGGTTGAATCATCTCCAATATACTTTTGAATTTGTTTAATACGACTCCCTGTCATTGAATCTAAACCTGTTTCTACCATCGTAATTTTCCAATCTTCCTCACTCAATCTATTATGGTATTGAATATCATTGGGCTGATTAAGAGAAATTGAAAAATCACTATTGATTAACTTATAATTCATGAAATACTCTTTTATTTTCCACCCTTGATAACCTAAACATAAAATAAATTCATTATGTCCCCATGAAGAATAGTATTTCATAATGTGCCATAATATTGGCTTGTCCCCTATCGTAATCATCGGTTTAGGAATATTATCTTTATGCGATTGCATTCTCGTTCCAAAACCACCACAAAGAATAACTACTTTCACCTATCTCATCCTTTCGTATGTATTTTACTAAGCAAATATTTTATTGATTCTTAAAATTCGAACCAGAAAAGAAAACGTTTGCACAGTTATGGATTATAAACCTATTACTATAAATTGTAAATACATTTTTTTACTATTTTTATCTAATTATGAATTATCCAACAAAACAAAACGCAACCTGATAAATAAATTAAATATTCTAATAATAATTCAATATCTACTTCTACATTAACTTCTTTACTATTATTTTTTTGTGAAAAATATACAAAAAGCTTATAAATCAAGATATTTTCATAATATTTACTGCCTGTTACTTCATCAAACATACTTTTCAAAAAAATCAAACTCGAAAAATAAACAATTGAAGTTACTACTCTTGTTTATTTTTACCAAAAATAATGTTAGACTAATTACCGAAGGTGGAATGAAAACACTTTCATCCAAGAGGCGGAGATGATAGAATATGTTTTTTCTAAATAAACCTTCCTCCCCTCCAAAATGCAATCGGTTGCATTTTTTTGTACTGTTATATTAGTTTTTATTGAACAGTAAAGTGAATTTTTTATCTAATAATTATCTTCAGCAATAGGAAATTATAAAAAACTCTAGGATTCAGGGGGAAATATTTTATGCATGATCTAAGTGATAAAGTGAAACAATTTCATAGTGATGGCTTTGTTTTTATGAGTAATGTTCTAAATGAAGACCAAATCAATTTATTGAATACCGGGGTTGAAGAAGCTTTTCGAGGTCCAAGGAATGGGTACGCTCCTATTTTTCGTGGTATGATGTTCGAACGTGGTGAAGTCTTTGAAAATTTAATCGATTTGCCTCCAGTTATTAATTTAGTCGAAGCAATTTTAGGGGATAATTGTCATTTGCGTAGTATGAATGCAATTAAGACCCCTAGAAGAACAGGAATAGATCAATGGCATATCGATTTAATTGATGATGAAATGTTTTTCCCACTTCCAAAAAATGTTGATTGGGATAATAATATTCAAATGCCAGTATTTATTGTCAACTGTCTATACTATCTCGCGGATGTTGAGGAAGATATGGGACCTACACAATTAGTTCCTGGTAGCCATAGAAGCGGTAAATTTCCAGACACTAAACAAGAACTCCCTGTTTATAATGGAAAAAAACCCGTGACTTTTAAAGCAAAAGCTGGTGATTGTCTAATTTTTAACAATCAGGTTTGGCACCGTGGCGGTTTAAACCTTAATCAAAAACCAAGAATCGTACAGCAAGTTGTTTATAGTAAATCTTATATTTCTCAGTCATTTTATCCCCTCTTAAATTATAGGGTTCCTGAGCATGTATTGGCTAGAGCAGACAATAGACGTAAACGATTAATAGGCTTCCATAAAGTGGGGTTGGTGTAAACCTTACAAAACGCCCGGAATTTTGATGTACAAATTTATAATTTTTTTAGCTTACTGGGCATGGGGATTATCACTTGTTCAGTAAGCTAAAATGTAATTTACTATTTAGAATTTACTAACAATAATAGAACTATAGTCTTCATTTTTATAAAACTAACCTTATAATATTCCATTTTCAACTCCGATTTTTGTCCATATGTTTACTCCACTTTTAGTTTTTAATTTACTATACATTATTTTATAAGATATTGAACCAATTAACACTGGTGAAAGACGTCTTATTCAAAAGAATAATTCTGTAAGTTATGATTAAAAAAATAGAAAAACCATCTCCACTGTAGATATCGCTTACTTTACGTCACATCTTCAGAGGTTTTAGCTGTAGTTACATTTATATAGGCTACATTCACTTATCTTTTTCAGCTCTTCTTTGTTTTAATTTATTTTCAGGATAATAAACCTTCACAAAAGGCATAGACTTTCATTCCTTTTCTTATTTTTAATATACAACAAAATTTCATCGTGAAATGTGCAAAATCTCATATACTGTAACACCTTTATTTGTTACCATTTCAGGCTTCTCTTCATAAAACTCAAACCTACTGTATCCCCATTTATCCGGATTATAAACGATTACATTCC
>Ga0268252_1001044_pt1 | contig 16436 bp, 16 predicted proteins | sample AgamicMgSfrz_FD_200244 | JGI IMG/M metagenome (GOLD analysis project Ga0268252, IMG submission 200244) | Agave microbial communities from Guanajuato, Mexico - Mg.Sf.rz (v2) (version 3) | ecosystem: Host-associated > Plants > Phyllosphere > Phylloplane/Leaf | place: Guanajuato, Mexico | collected... | reverse complement strand
AAAAGCCATTTCAACTTAAAGCGATGATTCGAACGGGTATGGAAAAAACGATACCACAGCTTTCGCTGGGACGGATGGTTTGGCATGAAAATAGACCCTATCAATGTACTGAATATTTAGATATTGACATCGAATTCACAGATATTATTATTACGTTTGCAGCAAAGCCTCTATATCCTATTTCCACAGAGTTAGCTAAAGAAAAGCTAAAAGACCATCATAAAAAGAAAATTAACTTATCCATCGTTTCACCGTCCTGTGAAGAAGAAACTGTCGCGGATAATTCCATATAAAAACGAGCTCAGCGGAATTTGAGCTCGTTTTTATATCTCATAAGGTGAGTGATAAGAGGGATAAATATTCTTATGATTAAAGATAACACTTTGCAAAGCAACCATTGCTGACAACTAAAACGCTCTAATTCCTAATTAATCACCTGGTTATTCCTTTTTTTCTGTGGTTTCTTGAAAAGCTGATTTTTCCTTTTCCGCAGAGGGCTCTTCTGTTCTCGCAACAGCTTTTTCTTTTACGCGGTCATTAAGGAAGAAGAATAATAAGATAGTTAAAGGAATAAATATATTATTTTGGCTATAAAGGATAAGGGCAGTCACTATAATTCCTTCGTATAAGCATATTAAGTATGGTTTAACTACCCGACTCTTTATGAACTGAGCATAATATAAAAGTGAAACGACACCCGCCATTATGACAAATGAAAAAATATCTCCTACCAAACCAATCACCTCCAAATGAACTTAATTTAGTTTAGTTTGATTTGGAGATAAGTCAATTCCTTTTTAGCCATCATCTACTTTAAGAGTGATTTTTTTGTAAGTGGGCGCTAATTTGACAATGAACTCCACAGCACAAACAATAAAATTGAATTTGTAAGAAATCATATAATCCAAGTGTAATAGAGTTTTTTAATAATTAAAATAAGCAAATTGCCAAGATGACAATTTGCTTATTTTAATTATATATGTAGCTTTACTTCTAGTATTAACTAGTAACTCGTCTTATGTACTTTTAATACTTTCATGCTGTTACAATCAGCAATAATTCGAACGGTACCATTCAAATCACTGTCATAAGCTTTGTAGACATGTGTGTTTTTTTGTGTGCCTCGTAAACCATAGACAGTGGTTACCTTATGTACATGTTCCACCTGTGTATACCCATGACGTTCCAACCGCTTAATCATTTCTTCCCATGCCATTATCATGCTATCACCCCTCAGTAGGAGTATATCATATGATTTTAAATCAAATTAACGAAAAAAAGGTCGATGCCTAGCATTGACCTTTTTTTGTTTATACATAAATAAATTCGACTTTATTTAAACTGTTAATTTGTTGATAGAGCTGTGTTTTTAACGTTTCTTGGCTTAATTCCATAATGGATTTTAAGTCTTTTGATAAGCTTACGGTTAAAACAGCTTGTTCCTCATCAAGTAATAATTTTTGTGTGTTTTGTGAGATAAGAGAACCAACAATTTTTTCCCAGGTCTCCTTTATCTCCTCTATAGAAGGTAATTTGTTTGCAATACCGAATCGTTTTAAATCAAATTCATCTAAGAGTTCTGCATTCTCATCATTTGATTTAATATCTAATAAAAATGATTTCGTTGTTTGTTTTATTTCTTCTTTTAGCCGTTCATAGTCCATCGCACTATTAAATCGCAATCGAATTAACGGTAAACCGCTCGTTTCAAAAATAAGATTCTTCTTGGCTGTATTACTTTTTTGTGGCTCAGTATCCTGATAGTCACTGTCTTTTTCAAATGTAACAACAGGAAAATATGTGCGTGTGTTAATAATAGCAAAGTCGACATGTGCTTTAAACATATATTCCATTACATCAGAATCAAGATGTTCCTTAATTTTATCCACTTCAATTATGGTCTTAAGGTCCATATTGGGAAACACAAGGTGCTGAGGGAACAATTCAAGTAAAGCACGGTACAAATTGATTTCAGAATCATGATAAAAAATAGAACGGTAAAGCTTGTTCTTATCGCCTTTTACAATACTGCGTTCCATTTTTGGGTCAATGTATTGTTGCACCAGCTCTTCAATTGTAGGGTCCAGGATATAGCCTTTTTGTTGGTCTTTAAGGACCAATTCTAAGTCCACTAACTTGCTCATTAATTTATTATAATAAGTTACATCGGAAATCGAGAGCAAGTTACGAAGTTTATCATCTGTAATTTTTTCTTCACCTTGCAATTTATAAATAGTAAAGATGAGACGTTTATCTGTTTTATATGTTTTTTTGAAGTACGCATCCTTCATTCGCTTAGGACGCATTTCTTCATCTTTTATTAGTTTATGAACTTCCTTTAAGTTAAGCTGAATACTTTCATTTTCTGGGTCTATCTCTTCACCTAACTTTAGCAAACGGAGTGCTTCATCATATTCTTTTTTATTCATATAAAGCAATGCTAAATTATTATAGACACTCGGGTCAGGACCATCTTCATCAAGTAAACGAGTGTATAACCCAATTGCATCTTTATCTTTCTTGTACTCGGCATAAACGTAAGCAGTTTGGAACATTAATTTTTCTTCTATTGTAGCTTGCTCGTCTCGAGTAAGGTACTTGGTTAAATAACGATAATAAGCTTTGTACTCACCGTTTTCAAAAGTCTTTTGGAAATACTGCTGAAAGCTGCGGTCATTTAGTCGATATTTTTGCAAAATATCTTTTTTGTAAGTCGACATTAATGTAATATCAAATATTTCACTTAATTTAACTACGGCTTGGTTACCAACTTCATTATTTAGGTATAGGTCATGAGATAAGTGGAGCATTATACCTTCTATAATTTTCTCTATGTGCTTCTCATTCTCCAAATAAATTGTTTTGGTTAATGTTTCTACTACCTTACCAGACTCATGTATACGTTGAGTTCGGTTTGAATCTACTAGGCTAACGTCTTCTGAGACATCCAATAAGCACATTCCTTTAAGCGTAATGTGAGACCAGCTTAGCAAATGTTGAAAAAATTGATGTGTTTTTTTATATGTCTCAGACTCTAAAAATAGGGATAGTTGTTGCTCTATTCCTTCGTAGAATATTTTTTTTCCTACTTCGGAAAGAATCATATAACCTTCTTTCAAAATAAAAGAGCTTAGACGAACAATAAAGAATTTTATGTCATCCATACTATGTTTATTAGCGTTTAAAAGAGACATCAAAATTTCTATTGTTGACATCAGCGGCTTATCAGTTAAAGGATAACGTGTTTGTGGCACTGTCTTTAACATACCGATAAGCAAGTCCTCATCTAATTCACTTAAGAGCGATAGTTGCCATCTTGCTGTTACATAGTAATAAATTAGAGAAGAATCATTTTCATAGAATTCATCTTTGTGTTCGCTATTTTTCATGAAATAAAGATACCGCTGTGTTTTAAATATTTCAGCATATTCAAGAAGCAATTTATATTCTTCTAATTCAATTAAGTAACTATAGCATCTTTCAATTACTTGAGTGTCATATATTGTTTGAAGAGGTTCGTCCTTCATTTTCTCTAGAACATAAATAACTATAGGATAGACATTCTCTCTTTTCATATATTCATCACTTAATTCCACTTCTTTTGGGAAAAGTAAATTCCAATATTCCTTAGGAGAAGCAGGTTCTTTTTTAGGTCTATCCACAAACTCTAAGTTTAGGTTGTTATAACTTATAGTTATTGAGGCCAAAAATAACACTCCTTATTTTATCTGTAATCGTTTACTGTCTATTATTTTTGGGGAACTGTCATAATATATCAATTTTACGATAAGTTAACGTACTTTATCAAGAAGTGATTATTACACTAATTACTGAATGAGATTTCTTTGTTTATTGTTTAAAATATTTTTTATCGTTATTTCTTGAGTCTGCTTTTTTAGAGAAGTAAAATGAGAATGCTTTTTATGAAAAATGGTCGTATTATTCTTTTCCAAAAGAGTTTAGAAGGGGTGAAAACATGGGAAATGTGATTGAATTTCCAAAAAGCAAGAGAAAGCACGGAAAGGCATTAAATAGTGTCATACCTAAACAAAGAGAAAAAAAGAAGACCTCCATTGCGGCTAAATTAGTAGGAATAACAATGTTTTTTATTTTTATTGTTACTCAAGGGATTTTATTTATGGATACGTCGCATAGGCTTTCCGTAATTTTATTTATTAGCTTTTGGTTATCAATGTTCGCTTTATGTACTCACTTCACTATTACATCTCATAATGGCATTTTATCTACAAATAATAAGCGGTAAGAAAAAGGAGCGTTTTATAAAAAAACGCTCCTTTTGAGTAACCATTTTATCAATTAACTACAATGGATGATGCATAGCCTATATTTTAGCACCTATCAGTGATTATCTATATCATACAGATGGATAGAATAAAATATAGAATTAAATATCTTTTTTTGTTATAACTGAAATTAGAAGCGATGACCGCTTTCTGCAGGCCGTTGCAAAATTAACATTCATATCCTTTTACAACTAGACGAACCATTTGTGTAACCGTTTATTTGCAATATCCTGTACATAATGGACATGGGAGAGAGAACAATGACGGTAAAAAAAGAAGAAGATGTACGTCTTGAATTTGTTTTTAATTCGGAAACAGGGAGTCTTGAAGAACGGATGATAATTCAAAACCCTCAAAATTTTGAAGTGTTGTCCAAAGAAGAAAAGCAACGTCGAATGAATTATGCAAAGCGAGAATTCGAGCGCAAAAGCGATAAGAGAGGTCCTTTTGTAATGGGTAAAAACGCTTCTATTTGTCAACTGGAACAAACTGAAATCACTGTTTCAGATAGACGATATTTTATGGAGCTAGTCATTTATGCAGGTTTTGATGGTGAGCCACTAAAAAAAGACAATGAATATCTGACAAATAAAACGATTGCTGTGTTATGGGGGATTAATGAGTTTAATACGAGTCGTCGTTTAAACAAATTTGTTAAATTAAACCTGTTGCACAAAGAAAAATACGGGAATTATAACGTGTACGTCCTCAATCAACTTTATTTCTCCAAAGGCGCCCTTCGCACGAATCAAAAATTCGTCAAATTGTTTCAGCATAAGCTAAAAGAAGTAGCAGACGAAATTCGAAAAATTGAAGACATGAAAAATCGAAAACGTAAGGTTCCGATTAAGTTAGGAGATGTGCTGGGTCTCTTGCATGCAATGCTCCCTTATTTCCATTACGAAACGTATTACTTAGTAAAGAATCCCGATGAAAAAATTACTGAAGAGAGCGAAACAGTTCTAGATGCTTTAGAACGTTGCCCAAAAGCATTAAAACACTTACCCAAAACGCAGATTGGGCGCATTTTAGGGCATAAAAATCCTGACCGTCCTACTATCGATAAATATTTTCACATCTTGCAAAAAGCAGGAGCTGTTATGGTTTTAACAACGAAAGGTCGAAGCCGCTATCTCATACACCCCGATTTAATGTTCCGTCTAGATTCAAATGGTCAGGATGAATACACACGACATGTGCGCGCTCAGTTTGGTCAGCACGACTCCCATTAATCCCTCGAAAGAGGGTTTTTTTCTTTTGTTTTATTTTTTTAACAAGCGAATCTTGCTATTTTCAAAATGTGGTCTCAAAAGCAACTAGTCTATTGAAAAAGTGTGGTCTTGGAAGCAACTAGTTTAATGTGAGTTACGTTGAATAAGCGTTTATTGACTTAGAATCAACATAAAAAAAGCGTGGTTATAGCAGCAAATAGTTCAGAAAAAGTGCGGTGTAATAAGCAACCCTTTCTATTTTTTTGTGGTCTTAGAAGCAAGTGCTTTTGAACGTTTAACATGGGAAGAAAGTTGATGGTATAAGGAGAAGGGGTACCTTGCAATGCATTTTTGTCTTCTTTAGTCTTGCTCATTGTCTTGTAAATAGTACGTCGACCGAAATCACCCCTCCTTCTTCTCAAAACAAGGAAAAAAGTATCGTTTTCTTGAATTGTGTCATGAGGTGAGGCCTTTTGGTGAAAATATTGTATTCCGTTATTTTATCTTTTGTTAAACGTTTTATTGTCATGGTACTGGCTTTTATTATCGGATGGCTAGCAGGAGTTGTACTGGCGTTTACGCCGCTTTGTGATACTTTGCTTAACGGTTTAAATGTGCTTTCAAGCACACCTAGATTTTCTCGCGACCATATAGCTGCATTATTAGCTACACTTTTCTTTTTCGGAGCATTCTTTATTAAAACGAACTTAACAGATGAATAATAACCTCAATCGAGGGAGGAAGAACTATGGGACTATCCTCTTTTGATGTGGAACGAATCGAGAAGAATTTTTCCATGAATCAGTACATGGGCAATGAAAAGTTTTATAGCATATACCAGCACACTATAGGGCTATTAAATGTTCTGCTTTGCACTCCATTTTCAATAAATTGTAGCGACAAAGGTTCGATGGTATTCGCGCATCGATTATGCTAACGATAAACAGAATAGAGATATTTATATTATTCCATTACGCCCTTTCTTTTTTTAGGAATATATCTTAGGAGGCAGTAAATAAAATGCATTTATATAGCAGAGGAGGGATAAAATGAAGGACTTTCATTGTTGTGCAACCTGTGTACATTTTCGAATTGAAAAAAATGAAAAAATCCGATATTTTTGCTCTCGTTTAGGCTTTGATACTAAGACGCATTACAAATTTAATTGTTGGGAACCGAAAGAAAATATCAAAAAACATATAAAAAATGAAAAATAACCCTTGAATACCATAAAAATATGCTTTATGATATGTATAGTAACAGATAAGGGGTTATCAAATGTTACGGTTAGTCAATTACTAGATTAGTAATTTGACTGTACACACTATTTTCTGGTTATGTCTGAGGGGGTCTTAGCCAGAAGGTAGCTGTGTTCAAAAAAATTTATGCAGGCAACTACCTTATAGAACAATAGCTTTCCAAACCAGAAGCGCTAGTTTTATTCCTGTTGTTTGCTCTTGCCGATGTGGCGGAATGGCAGACGCGACAGACTCAAAATCTGTTGTCCGAAAGGGCGTGGGGGTTCAAGTCCCTTCATCGGCACTTTGAAATAAAGAGGTGAATCATTATGAAAAAAATATGCTCACAATGTCAACAAGAAATGGAACTCCACTACGAAACAGTGACTCACACTCTTGGTAAAAGAGAGATTTCTGTCCACAAAGTTCCTCTACATGTTTGCCCCAGCTGCCAAAGTTCCTCATATGTCATGAGTCAACGATTAGAATGGCAACTAGAAGAAGCTTATCGACATCAACAAACCGAAATTTTTTTTAAGGGAGACTAATCTTCCTTTTATAACGGGTCCTTAGCTCAGTTGGTTAGAGCATGCGGCTCATAACCGCACGGTCGCAGGTTCGAGTCCTGCAGGACCCACTCCGTTCACACAACACAATAAGTTGTCATTTCACGGCCTAGGCCGTGCTTTTTTTTATGTTTACAGACAAAAAGGATTTTCTTTATGTTTTATCAAGATATGTGAAAACATAAAATGTGAAGGCGGTCTACTAATGAATGAGTTTATTTACTTGTTTTTAGCACTCGCTCTTGTGGGCGGATGTTTACTGTTTTTACAGCGAAAAGCCGAGTTAGAAGCAGAACGAAAAGTGTTAAAAATAATAGCTTGGATATTTACCATTATTGGAGTAATAGGAATCATTGCAATGGTTATTGTTCATTTCTTTATTGCGACGCCCTAATCTTCGTATTACACGTTTCGAAAGAAGCGTGTTTTTTTGTGCAAAAAAGGAGAGCGGCACTGGTCGAATAATAAAGAGTATAAACAGTAAAAAAGGTGGGATTAAGAGATGAATTCATTAGGTGAGTGGTACGTAAAGCAAAATCCAAGTTATATGTCATGGCATCGTAAGCAGCAACGCGATATCTTTTTCTATCATGCTAAAGTTTACGGAATTCCTGCTCTTATAATGATAGGATTAGGTCTTAGCCATTATTTTGTTAAACCGACCAGCGTTCTCTGTTTTTCAATTTTATCTCAAGTAACAAGTTAACAAGCCTCTGTTCTTTTGCAGAGGTTTGTTAGTGGTGATATTTATTTATGTAAGGATGGAGAATGAAGGGAGATAACCCACCGTGAAAAATACTATTTTATTTGAGCGAAATCGAAAAATGTTTCGCTTTAATTGTTATTTTGTAAGTCTTATGATTATTGTAAGTTTATTAGGGGATAAAGAACCCCATTTTATATGGACACTATTCGGGTTTGGTTTGTTTTTTATTTTGTCAAACTACTTTTTAACATTTAAAATATCAAACCATCAAGAATTACCCGCTTACCATAATATGGTCAGTTATTTTTCGTGCTGGTTTTATTTATTACTTCAAGACCCTTCCCTTAATAAGTTTTTGTTTCTCTTTGCTTTTATCGTATTCAGTATTATGTATCAAAATAAAAAAATCACTTTACTTATGACAGTGCTTAGTTTTCTCGCTATGTTCTATCTTTATTTCCAGTACAAGCAAGAGATATTTGGAGGGTATGAAGTTGTCGAAACGAAGAGTTTACTTTTTTCATTGACGCACTTGGGACTTATCGCTTTAATTATTAATCTTCAAATTTCGGATTCTAATTCTCTTTTCGCAAAAAGTTTGAAACAAACAGAACGTGAAAAAGAGCTAAGAGAAAATTCAGAGCAATTATTAAGTGCTCTTCAACGGCAGGCTCAAGAACTAGAACAATTTCAAGAACAGCTAACGTCTACAGTTTTACGTACAGTCTCTACTCGAGACGAAATGAATGAACTACTCTCGCAACTAAATCAATCATTTGCAAATCAGCGTTCATTATTTACTTCATATAAAACCGAACTTTCTACAGCTATTAAACAATTCAGCGAGTCAAATAAAGTGGCCACAGAATATGGAATGGTAAACACAAGTTCACGTGACCTTTTACAAGATTCAATTGGTACAGTAAATATCTTAAAAGAATCCACTGCAAGTCTTCGACATACGCTTACGTGTACCGTTCAAACAAGTAATCACTTAGTAGAGAACACAAGCCAAGTAGAACGCATGATAGGCAGTATCCAAGACATTTCAGAACAGACTAATTTATTGGCGTTAAACGCGAGTATTGAAGCAGCGCGTGCAGGGGAACACGGTAAGGGATTTGCTGTGGTAGCCGACGAAGTAAAGAAATTAGCTATTATTGCCGCTTCATCTGCCAGCGATATAAGCCGTATCTTGTTAGCCATCCAGAAAGAAACGAAACAACATCAAAAAGAGTTAAATGCATCTTTTGATGTTCTACTAAGAAATGAAGAAAATATTCAGGATGTTCATGTAGCCTTCGAACGATTGGATGTAAACGTTAAAAGTAATCGTGCGTTCTTGAATCATGTTTCTGATACGTTCACTGGTTTACAGAATACATTCCAGCAAATTGTAGAAAACATTAATTACCATACAACAGTTAGTGAAGAATCGACAAGTTCTCTTGGAAATGTCAATAAAGCGTTTAATGATATCGGACAGTACATCGAAGTCATTCAACACGACTTTATTAAAGTGCAAGAACACCTTGCAAATACGAACAAAGAGGAACGTCTATGAACGAATTAAAACGCCTTTACTCCCTTCCCAAAGGGGTATATGCTGTTCATACAAATCAGCGCCTCTTCTTTATTGATATTTCAGAGTCAAACGAACACCTAGCAGCTAAACAAGCTTTAACATTAATACAACCAAACGAACGAATCCACCAAGTTTCTTCCTCCATAACAACCATTTATGTACCAGGAGTTTAATGGATTATTTAAAGAATCTATATCAATCATGTAAATAATCTACGAGTTAAAAGCACCATGTACAAAAAGGAATTTTAAATAAATTGTGCAAAGTAACACCAATACAAGTAAGAATATGGGGGTTTAACATGAATCCATTTGTAAAAGAACTTGCGGTTCTTCTCCGTATTGAAGTGCCTGAACATGTCGCGAATAAAGAATTATATTTGCAGCATAAAATTAAACAGCGCATCTCACGATTGTATTTAGACCACCGAAGCATTCAACGAGAAATTAATAAATTAGAACGGAAAACGTTTCTTACAGGCATAAACTTTATGCACGTTAACCAAAAATAAACACCTTTCTCTCTAAAAAGGTTAGCATTTAATAATTCAATTTGAGGTGAAAAATTAGTGGCGAGGATATGCTCCAACTGTCAACAAGAAACCGTAACAGAAGAAAAACAAACGTTTACCTATCGCGATTGCTATGGTAGTAAGTGGGACGCCATTGTTCGTCCTGTTTGTGATGCGTGCATCGAAGCAGGCTATTATCAAGATGAAGACAATAAATCTCGTCTCCATTTAGGTTCAAGCAGGTACCATGAATATCTACATAATCCACTTCATAAAGAAGTGCCAAATAATTAAAAAGCCAGGGAATTGTTCCCTGGCTTTTCTCATTGAAATACAAAATAGTAAGTAAGTAACGACTATACACTTAACCTTCCCGTAATATTCGAAGTTGTTGTTCTAACTGATTTACCTTGCGCTTCTGGACATTTACTCGAATTTTCTGTAGTTGTTTTTTTAGCTCTGCCAAATTATTTTCTAATACAACATCTTTATTGTCACCATGAGAGGCAAAAATAACTGAAGCATTCTTTTCTATTAAAGATAATTTACGCGTTAGAACCGTTAATACGGTATGCTGTTCCGAATCTGTTAACCATTTACTATCAGTTTTCAACTGAGATAGGATAATTTTTAATTCTTGATATTGAAGCGATATACAAGGAGAGAAAACATCAATTTCTGTTTTTATATGCGGGAGTGATAGTGGTTCTTCCATTTGCTTTCGGATGCGTTTTACTTGTTGGTTGAAACAGTGTAGCAGTCCCTGAGATTGATTTCCATCACGTTGACTAAGTGGTAATTGAAACTCTTTTTTATTAGAGATTAATTCAATATACCCTGAAAACTTAAAGTGGTTTTTCGCTGTTTTTATATAATATCGAATCCCAGTTTTTTCACGAGTAACAACAAGCGTATAATGAACATCATTCCATATTTCCTGCGGTTCGTTAAGTGGGTAATATAAAGCATCTACTAACTCGAAGCGGTCACACATTTTCTCAAATGCCCGTTTTTCGTATTTCATAAGTCGTATTTTTAAAACAGATAACTGGTACTCTGACTTATTCTCTGTCAATGTATCTGTTTGACGAGATTTTTTATACTGTTTACAAAACATATAACCTACTAGAAGCGCAGTTAGCACAAGACCAGCCATAAATGTTAAAGTGTACATAAAAACTCCTTTCTGATTTTATTTTGTCCTTAGCTTTAACTATTTTATATCACTTTACCAGCTTTTTAATTGTAGCAAGACCCTATTTCAACAAAAAAGCTAACCTTAAAAGGTCAGCTTTTTTGTTGAAATAGTGAAAGAACATTACTAAGTGTTTCTGATAATGTATTCAATCGCTCATTCTCTTCTTCAATCTTATCCATAATCTCACGTTGTTTTTTTATCGTTTGTTCATAAGTATCCATACCTGTTCGGATGTATTCCGTTTGTTCTTGGAGAGCTTTCATTTTTTGTAATGTAGTGGATTCTACTTCTTTTACATCGGTTGTTTTTCGTTGAATTTCTTTCATTTGTTGTGCAATTGACTCGATAGATTCGCGAATGTCATCAAATGATTGAATGCCACTTATTACATCTTGATGAGTTTGTTCCATTTTTAACTGAGAGGTTTCCACCCGTTTAAAAGCATCCTGGACAACTGCATGCATTTCTTGAATTAATTTTGTTACGTCCTGAACGGTTCTTGATGAATTATCCGCAAGTTTACGTACTTCATCTGCTACCACAGCAAATCCTTTTCCATGTTCACCCGCTCGAGCCGCTTCAATACTCGCATTTAACGCCAATAAATTGGTTTGTTCTGAGATACTATCGATAAGGTCTATAAACTCGTTTATAGCTACTGATTTATCATATAGAAGAGTAATTGCATTCATCATTTCACTATGCATCGCCTTGGTATCTTGGAACGATTGCTTTGTTTGTTCAAGTTGGTATTTACCAGAAGTTGAACTTGTAATGACACGTTCTGTAAGAGGTTCACTTTGCTTACTACTTTCATAGATTCCGTTAACTTCAAGTGCCATTTCTTGTACGACTTTTTGTACGTCATGCGCATGTTCTTCTTGTGTCGTAACACGGCCCCTTAATGTATGATGATTCTCTTCATTCTCTTTTGCAGCCTCACTAGCATGTTTAGATAAGTCCGTAATTGATTTTTCTGTGTTCTTTAAATCGGTAGCAGTATGCTTGATTAAATTTATAGTTCCCTGAATATGAGTTATCATACTGTCAAAGGCTTTATATAGTAATCCAATTTCGTTTTTGTGATTTCCTTTGCCACCGCTAATTAACTCACCTTGTTCTATCTTTTGAGCAACTTTCGTCAGTTCTTTAATTGGCTTGGTAATTCGACGGATAATTAAGAGAGAAAGCATCAATATAAGTATAGTAGCTAGTGTAGTTATGATATATGTCAACATACGAATTCTGTTTAGCTCATGAAAAACTTTTTCACCTTCTAAATCGACTCCGACTAATCCAATTACTTCCCCATCTTTCATAATAGGCGTCCCTGCTGTTAATAAAGCACCCCATTCACTACTTTGTTCTAAAGAACCAAATGTGGATTTTTTATTTTTATAAAGAGAAGGGGTAATCAACATGTTTTCAAGAGTTTCTTTATCATACGGAAGTGAAATATCATCTTTATCAGTTTTGGAATCATAGCCGTCCACCACATAATAAAGCTGGCCATTCTTATCTCGGTACATAGTAAACACGTATTTAACTCCCATGCTTTGTTTGTAGAAATTTAGCGTTTGTTGAATGCGTTTATACTCTCTTGATTCTGTGATAGAGGATACAGGTTCCTTTTTAGCCATTAAGTTCAGAACATGTTGGAAATCCTTATCTGATATCTGCTTTGTTACGCGTTCGGAAATGGCCATGGCTTGATTCCCCATTGAAATTTGAACTAATTTTTTAGATGTCAGGTAAGATAAAAAACCTAAACATACAGCTACACAAATAACCGTCAATGATATAAGGAGAGAAAATTTAACGGTTAGACTTTGTTTCTTTTTCAAGGCAAACCCTCCATCTCTAGCAAATCTCTTTCATTCAATTAGACAACATGGACGGAATGCTTTTTTTAAATAAAAAAAACTTCCTCGTTTATAGGAAGAAATGTAATAGCCATATTTTCTATTTTTATTGAAAAGATTCAAAAGATGAAGATTTCACATGGGGTTCTAAAAAAGTAGCGTAAGCTGCATGTTGTTTCTTATAATGAGGCATTACGTAAAGAAGACGGTAAAGAGATTTTGCGCACATCAGAAAAATAATCATAATTCCAAAGAGTAACCACACTAGCTTCACATCCCTTGAAATAGTAGAATTAAATATATTTTATCACATTTAATTCCTTATTTCGTCTATTTTGTCCGACTTTTATAGAATGAGAGAATTACTTTCAAAAAAATATCATTTTTTAGCTGATTTTTATCATTTTTTTACTCGGCATATATTGACAGCTGCTTTTTGCAGAAGGTAAAATGGAAACAGACCTAGCAGTCCATTTCCGTGCAGGTTACGCAACTGTCCACCGACAATACCTGCATGGATGTTTTTAGGTGGTGTATCTATGTATAGTATCATTGCATTGACCCATGAAAGGTCATGCTTGTAGGAGACGAAACATTCATTCCTTGAATTTTCCTGCGAGCTTGGTGTTACTTTCAAGGAGTGGGTCGTATGAAGAACTGTTTGAAATCATATTATCGGCATTATCGTAATCGTATTATTTAAAAGAAATTATGGATTTATCATCAAGTATATCTTTGTGAAGAAGAGTTTATACCTAGACGAGGTTACTTATCCAAAGGGAAAGTTCACTGTTCCTGTATATATTGCAAGTTTGAAAAAAACTTCAATATACTGAAACCTACATATGAAAGCAGATTATACGCGACGACGCAGGAGATAAATGATTTCCTAAACGGAGAAAAGTAATTATTCTTTTGTTTCTTAAAGGAGGCAACCGCTTGCGTAAGGGTGTTATTGACCGTTTTGAAAGCGGATACGCTGTTATTGAAATAAACGGAGTGACAGAGGATTTTCCGAAGCACTTTCTACCATCTAACGCTAAAATAGGCGATGTGGTTTTGATTACCGAGACAGGTATTCATGTATGTAAAGAAGAAACAAAACAACGAGCACGTGATATACAAGAATTAATAGACGAAGTATGGGATAAAGATGAATTCTAATAACGGGATGTTAGCTCAGCTGGGGGAGTGTTGCAATGGCAAAAGTTGTGGGTTCGAGCCTCATACATTTCGCTTTAAGCGAGTGTCATGACTTATTAACTATTCACATCTTTTGGTGAACCATAGAAGTCGTTTGTAGGTTAGTTATTTTATCCTTCCTACATAGTCAGTGGGAGAGCAATCGGCTGTTAACCGATGGGGCGTAGGTTCGAATTCTACTGTCGGAGCCAATTTTCACATTAAATATCATATAAAAATATCAAAAAACATACTTTTTACGATATTTTTATATTGAAATCTAATCTTTTATATGGAATAATAAAAGTGTACCAGGAAAGACATTCCTTTCCATTACATCATATCTATCACGCCTCTATAGTTAAGTGGTATAACACATCCATGGTAAGGATGCGTCCTCAGTTCGACTCTGGGTGGAGGCATTTCGTTCTAAATATTCTTTAAATAAACAATGTTTAGGATGTTAAAGGGTTACTACATACGATTGTCGGTTTTAATTTTATATACTTCACTCTACCACCGTTTATCGGAGGGGATAGGGCAGGTTCAACTCCTGCGGGTGAAACCTTCATACGCTGTGCAAAACTTTTCAAAAGTATAAGTGGCGCAAGGGGACACTTATGTGACTTATATTTTCTTGAAAAACATATGGATAGGTAAAAATTTGTGGCAGGTGCCCCACAATTCATTTATGAATACACCTGTGTACATAACTTTTAAATGGCTTGGCATTGATAGTACCATGTGAGTGGTATAAAGGTAGACTGACAACCTATCGCGCGTTTTTTCGGACGTGTCGTTCCAAGCACAACCAACTTTCCTTTGTCTTCATGACTTCATGGAGATAGCTCTTCACGCTTTGTGAGAAACGCACCGAGGGTAACACTGTAGGGGAGGCGTCTTCGGATACCTTTTGCAGTGCTACGTGGAAGTAGCACACTCCGTACCAAAAAGAACAGAGAGCGAGAAAGAATTGGGAGATTGTTTAATTTGAAGCTTGGCAGCTAAGGGTGGCAATCAATAAGAGAAGAGAATTGTCGTAAGGCATAGTATCTTTTTTTATGGTTTTAGTACCTGTCGTCGGGGAACGAACATGAAGGCGTGTAGTATTTGCTCATTCAAAAGGTGAGTAAGCTGCGGAGACAGCACGTCTTTAGTCAAACATGATACAGCTCAATGGTTGAGCGTTTGCCTGATAAGCAAAAGGATGAGGGTTCAATTCCCTCTATCGTAACCAAAGCGAAAGTCTGTCTCACCGCATGGCGAAAGCGACTTAAACCCGTACTGCTTCGGTGGAATACGGGACGTGAGAAGTCTCGCAAGGCTTTGAACGTTTGATACTAAATTGCACGGGTCTCTTAGCGGAGATATGTAGCGGGGCATCGCTAACGGAATAGGATGTATCGAGTAGTGATGCGGATACAAGAAATGCTACTTGTCAAAAAAAGCAGTCGTGAGTGATATGGTAGGTGCCGAAAGGGTCTATCATGGAAACGGAGAGAACCCATAATGCTCCTAAAGTCACTTGTTACAAGGTATATTCTCAGCCTTTTATTATTTTCTATTTTCCTATTTGACACTTACATCTATTTGTTTCTCTCTGCAGGAATAACGTTATTTTCTGCAAGAGGTTTTTTTAAAAAAATAAAAATTGTTTCTAACTATTATTCTTTCACCTTACATCAAATGAAATGGGACATTTGATTGGGTAGCGCAGGTTCAATTCCTGCAGGTGAATCCTTGCTCGATTTCGTATTTCGCAATTTTATCTACAGAAGAAAAAGCCCTCCTAGCTCTTTCTTCTCTCTTTTTAATATCGAGCATCAACATACATCCTACATCCCACTTATTTTGTTGGCTTACAAGTTTACTACATGGAGTACAACTTGTTCCATATATACCTGTCCGCACCCTGTTCTACTGCGTTAGGATTTGTGATATTACAAATTCTGCGTAAAGTTGGCTTGACAATAGATATTTGACCATCTCTATATGTTGCGGGTATGTGGCTTAGCACAGATAGTGTCACGTGAGTGGCATAAAGGTAGTTTGACAACCTATCGCACTGTTCCT
>Ga0268252_1001043_pt1 | contig 16443 bp, 16 predicted proteins | sample AgamicMgSfrz_FD_200244 | JGI IMG/M metagenome (GOLD analysis project Ga0268252, IMG submission 200244) | Agave microbial communities from Guanajuato, Mexico - Mg.Sf.rz (v2) (version 3) | ecosystem: Host-associated > Plants > Phyllosphere > Phylloplane/Leaf | place: Guanajuato, Mexico | collected... | reverse complement strand
ATCAGGATGGCGTGCGCAACGGTTATGATTTAATTCAGCTGCAAAAAGTGCGTGAAGTCTGCAAGGTTCCGCTAATCGCTTCCGGCGGCGCGGGCACCATGGAACACTTCCTGGCGGCTTTCCGCGATGCCAACGTCGATGGCGCACTGGCTGCTTCGGTATTCCATAAACAAATTATCAATATCGGCGAACTGAAACGGTTCCTGACTGAACAAGGCCTGGAGATCCGCCCGTGTTAACAGAACAACAGCTTTCCCAACTGGATTGGCAGAAAACCGACGGCATGATGCCGGTGATTGTCCAGCATCAGGTCTCCGGCGAAGTACTTATGCACGGCTATATGAACCCTGAGGCGCTGCAGAAAACGCTGAGTGAAAAGAAGGTGACCTTCTGGTCGCGTACCAAACAGCGTTTATGGACCAAAGGCGAAACCTCCGGCCATTTTCTGCATGTAGCGAGCATTACGCCCGACTGCGACAACGATACGCTGCTGGTGCTGGCGCAGCCTGACGGCCCAACCTGCCATCTCGGCACCTCAAGCTGTTTCTCCCCTGCTGCGCCAGACTGGACTTTTCTTTATCAGCTGGAACAGCTTTTAGCCGCCCGCAAGCAGGCCGATCCTGACAGCTCTTATACCGCTAAACTTTACGCCAGCGGCACCAAACGCATCGCGCAGAAAGTGGGGGAAGAAGGCGTGGAAACAGCGCTGGCCGCCACGGTTAACGATCGACATGAACTGACCAACGAAGCCTCCGACCTGCTTTATCATCTGCTGGTGCTATTGCAGGATCAGGATCTCGATCTGAGCGCGATTATTAATAATCTGCGTGCGAGACATAAGGTCCAGGAAAAATAATAAACCGGCTTACGAGGTACGGCTCCGTAAACCTGTTGAGAAGCTGACCTGAGGTTAATAGTGAAAAACCCGGCATAAAGCCGGGTTTCTTTTTGTCAAGATGCCGTTATACGTACTGCTTGCGCTGACGGTAAGCCACCGTCATATTGCGGCCCAGTACGACAGCGGAACCGACAATACCGCCCAACAGCACCGCCAGTACCAGCGTCAGACCCTTCTTAGGACTGTCACGACGGATAGGCAAATCCGGCTGCATGATATAGCGGAAGGATTGCAGGTTATCTACCTGGATTTTCAGATCTTTAATCAGGCGTAACGCGCGCTGCGTGGCATAATAGCTCTCGTCCAGCGGCAGCGGTTTGGTCGCTTCGTTAGCGATCGCAGCAGAAAGCGCCCTGGTACCCAGCAGATAAAGCGTATCGTCAGAAAGCGATTCCGCCTGCGTCAGCTGAGAAGTTGTAATACCAGAGCCTTCGGCGACTTTCAGCGCCTGTTTTAACGCATCAACACGCTGCTTTTTTTTATCTTCCGCCACTTTCAGCTGCGAAGTCAGCGAGTCATTCAGCTCGCGAGATTTCACGGCCAGATTGCGCTTAATATCCGCACCGTAGTCATCAACCACGTCGTCGTTAACTAACTTGATATAATGCGTAACCTGCGCCTGCGCCTCTTTGGCAGACTGGGCGGTAAACTTGATGCTCAGCGGATCGCTCTGTCCGGCGGTTACTGGCGCAACTTTTAAATCCAGCGGCTGCTCCAGATTCTGTAAGGAGCCTGACAGCGCGTTAATGGAGGCGCTGAAGCGGGCAAAAAGCTGGCGCTGTAATTCAGCGATGCCGGGTTTATCCTGCGGCGACTGTGAATAGAGGACGTTCAGCGCGGCATTATAGTTGGCCACCTGGCCGGCGCTGGGCTGCGTCACTATCGCTTCTGAGGTCCACTTTTCTTTGGCAACAAAAAGATAAGCGACCGCCAGTAACAAAAACAGAATAACGGTGGCGATAATGATTTTTTTGCCGTTCCACAGCTGAGCTACCACATCCAGCAGGTCAAGCTCATCATCATGGTTATAAAAGGTTTGACGAAGTAAAGACTGATCCGTAGGTGTCTTATTTTCTTGATTCATGTTTCAGGTTTGCTCAACTCATTAATTGAAAAGCGGAATAATAAACGCCGGTGGAAGACAATAGCAAAAGGATGGGTAAAGCGTTATCTGAAATCAATAAAAACCTCCCACAGGGAGGTTTTTTTAAACAAAACGGGATTAATCCAACCATTCGGTGTGGAAAACGCCGTCTTTATCGGTGCGCTTATAGGTATGCGCACCAAAGTAGTCACGCTGCGCCTGGATCAGGTTCGCCGGCAGCACCGCAGAACGGTAGCTGTCGTAGTAAGCGATAGCCGCAGAGAAGGTCGGCGTTGGGATACCGTTCTGAACGGCGTAAGCCACTACATCACGCAGCGCCTGCTGGTATTCATCAGCAATGTTTTTAAAGTAAGGCGCCAGCAGCAGATTCGCAATGTCAGGGGTTTCTTTATAGGCATCGGTAATTTTCTGCAGGAACTGGGCGCGGATGATACAGCCAGCACGGAAAATTTTCGCGATTTCGCCGTAGTTCAGATCCCAGCTGTATTGATCGGAAGCTGCTTTCAGCTGAGAGAAGCCCTGCGCATAGGAAACGATTTTGCCCAGGTAAAGCGCACGACGCACTTTCTCGATAAACTCCGCTTTATCACCGTTGAAAGCCTGTACAGTCGGACCGCTCAGCACTTTCGAAGCCGCAACGCGCTGAGTTTTCAGGGAAGAAAGGTAGCGAGCAAATACAGATTCGGTGATCAGCGACAGCGGTTCGCCCAGATCCAGTGAACTCTGGCTGGTCCATTTGCCGGTGCCTTTGTTAGCCGCTTCATCCAGGATTACATCAACCAGGTAGTTACCCTGTTCATCTTTTTTGGTGAAGATGTCTTTGGTGATGTCGATCAAGTAGCTGCTCAGCTCGCCTTCATTCCATTCGCTAAAGGTTTTAGCCAGATCTTCATTGCTCAGACCCAGCGCGTTTTTCAGCAAAGAATACGCTTCAGCAATCAGCTGCATATCGCCATATTCGATGCCGTTATGTACCATTTTCACATAGTGACCAGCGCCGTCCGGGCCGATATAGGTTACGCAAGGCTCGCCTTCGGCGCGTGCGGCAATTTTATCCAGGATCGGCGCAACCAGCTCATAAGCTTCTTTCTGACCGCCAGGCATAATAGAAGGCCCTTTCAGTGCGCCCTCTTCACCACCGGATACGCCAGTACCGATGAAGTTAAAACCTTGCTCAGAAAGTTCTTTGTTACGACGAATCGTATCTTTATAGAAGGTGTTACCGCCGTCAATCAGGATATCGCCTTTATCCAGGTGCGGCGTCAGTGAAGCGATAGTTTTGTCAGTGGCTTCGCCCGCCTGCACCATCAGCAGGATACGGCGCGGTTTTTCCAGAGAGTCTACAAACTCTTCAATGGTGTAATAAGGTGCGAGTTTTTTGCCCGGGTTTTCGGCGATAACTTCGTCGGTTTTTTCGCGTGAGCGGTTGAAGACGGATACGGTGTAACCGCGGCTCTCGATGTTAAGGGCCAGGTTACGGCCCATCACTGCCATACCTACAACGCCGATCTGTTGCTTGGACATTATTTACTCCTGTCTGTTGATCTATTTTGAAAGAAATATCCTAACACTCTTCTAAAGATTTAATTATCAAGAAATGCCTATAGAAATGATAGTTTCTTATCCAAGTAGTTTGAATAGCAAAGGGTCTCTATAGGTCATTCCTAAGACATAAATTGCTTTTGCTTGAAATAAGCTGATTTTTTGTCAAAATAAAAAGCAGAACACTTTTTAAATGCCAAAAAAAATGCCTTGATAAAATCCGGCGATTGTTGTGTTTAGCAAAATGGATAGCTTTAATATCAGGAAAGTATATCAGCTTATATCCCTTCTGCTTTAAGCGCCAACAGAGATCAATATCTTCACAGTACATAAAATATTTTATATTAAACCCTTTCACGCTACCGTAAGCCGCTGAATTTAAAGCGATAAAAGAGCCCGCGCACCAATCAATTTCTAAAGGATATAAAATACCTTTTTTATCAATAATAGTTTTATTTTCACCTTTCAAAAAAGAAGAGATGAAATCAGTAATTTCTGGAAATTGCCTTATGGAAGGATCAGGTATGCTATATCCCTCATCCTTATAGAGGTTAATAGTTAATGCAGCTAACTTACTCTGAAGCATTCTATCCTTTATTTTTTCCACGTCAGATGCATGGATTATCACATCAGGGTTTAGCACAATAAATATGTCTTTACCATCCATACCAAGATGATTAATGCAATAATTAAAAACATAGTTATTATTATAACCAAAACCTTTGTAATACTCTTCATCAAGGCAGGTAATATTATATTTACCACAGTAATTTAACAGTTCAGTATCTTTTTTATTATTTTTAACAACAACCTTAAACTGTTTATTCAGTGTGCCCAGGCAATCCAATTTGTTAATCACTTCTGAATGGCCATGTGAAACAACCGAAATAAAAACCCTCACTTCATTCATTATTTATTCCAAATATAATCTTATATATTTCTCACAAACTTCATCCATATGATACCTTGGAGCAAGTAAGTTTGTTCCGGATAATAAGCAAAACTTTTCAGCTTCACTACCTATGAATTCAACTATCCTGTCAGCCATACTTTCAGGACATCCTGTTTTAAACAATTTGATATATTCGGGATGCTCTTCAGCCAATTCTTCATGCGGAGATATATCAGATAAAAGACATTTCTTACCGCTTGAAAGCGCTTCAAGTACAGTATTAGGTAATCCTTCATTATGCGAGGGTGATATAAAAAAATCTGACGCAAGTAAATAGGGAAAAACGTTTTCTTTTTTACCAAGCGATATAATATTTTTGTTATCTTTAAAAAAAACCTCACCATCCCTTTGCAGTTCCGAGTCACCAATCAGAATAAAAAAAACATCTTTTTTTAAATATCTATTCACGATTTCACTAGCTTTGATAAGATCGTTTATACCCTTTCTTTTTACAAAACGCCCGACAAAAATACCAATTTTAGCCTTATAGCCTATTCTTTCATTTAGAAAAGATCTAATTTTCTGCGCTGCAGTTACATCTTTTTCAGAAGTATAGTCAATACCGTTAGGGATTAAACGCACTTTCGCGTTGGGAATACATTTAACAACCTCATCATATCCCTGTCTATTTAACGCAATGTAAGTACAATAATTAGAAAAAAATGAAACGATTCTTCTTTTCCAACGCCCATTAGTCATATTATGTACTTCACCATTTGTCGAAACTTTTAATATAACTTTTTTATTCGTTATATAGCCAACCAGAGAACAAGTAATTCCAAATATAGCTGTAGCATGGCAGTGGATAACGTCATATTTATTTCTGTGAAAGAGTAAGTAAAAAAATAAAGTAAGGCAAAAAAAATACTCTGACAATAAACCCATTCCTATAGGAGGTAAGCGCCTGATATTAAGATTCCCTATCTTTTCACTTTTTGCCAGTAAACATGTTAGCTGGCGTGTTACTACGCCCACAACCTCGACCCTATCTTTATGGCTTTCAAACTTATCAATTAAACGTGCACATTGCACTTCAGCGCCGCCTAATATAGGAAAATATCTGGGTAAAACCATTATAACTTTAATCATCTTTAAATATCTCTAACAGCATTTCCCGAACTTTTTTTGAGGAGTAATTATTTATAATAAAATTACGCGCCAATAAACCCTTTTCTTTTTTTAGTTCTGGATAGTTATCGATAAGTTTCTGAAGGACCATTTTCCATTCGTGCGTATTTTTAGCCGGGTAGGCCCCATTTTTATCGCCCAGTAATATATTTTTGTTCATACCAACAGGACTACCAACAACTACTGCTCCACAGGATAGGTGCTGAAGTAATTTAAAACTGCATTTGCCCTTAGTCCATTCATCTTCAAACAATGGCATTAGACCAACAGAGATATTCTGAAAATTATAAACCTCCTCCTGTTCGCTCCATTCTTTATATTTAATTTTTTCATTATTTTTTACCCATTCAGGTTCTTGATCGCATATTACAGTCAAAAAAACATTTTTATTTTTTTCAAGGACTTCATTTATAGCTGGCATAATATATTCTAAGTATTTTAGATTACCATGAGTTCCTATCCAGCCTAAAGTTATATCTTCAATAGTCTCATCAGGCTCGTCTTTCGGCCTGAACAAATCTGTATCTACAGCCGTAGGAACAATATAAACATGCTTATTATACTGGCGGAACCAGTCAGCTAAATATTCATTGCCACAAACTATTTTCCTTGAATATTTTGCCAACTTACGAGCAGTACTCTTTCCAAAAGGCGGGTTTAACCATATTGCATCATCGACATCAAGTATTATTTTCCTTTTCAAACAATATTCAAACGTAAAATACCCTGTTACCAGCTCTCTATTTAACCAAACATAATCATAATTTTTTGCCCTAATTAGCATAGGAATACGCTGGAGGCATTTTAATAACTGCCATATAAAATAAATAGGCAGGTAATATCGAGGATTGTATTTTGATAAAAAAGGCACAGATTTATTTTTTTCAATTAATGGACATGACTCTTTGATAAAGATTGAATTATTATTAAGATATTTGATATGCTGCCTGATACGAAACCTCGCTGAAGGAGTCAATTTCCCTGAGGTAACAGCCAATATTTTTTTCATTAAACCACCTGCTGCCTTTTTAACAGAAAATATAAAATGAGGCCATTTATGCTATGGTAAGCAGAGACTAAAAAACATAACCCGATCACACCATAGCTATTAACTAGCAAATACTTTACAGGTAGGAAAATAGTAAAGGTAACACAAGAAACAATGATGGGTATACGATGGTAACTTATTGCATAAAATGCATTAGAAATAATCTGGCCAAAAAGCGAGGCAGTAAAGAATAAAAATAATATATAAACCTGACAGGAATTAGCATAAATTATATTTAATGATGAATTTTCCTGAAAAGGTTTAATAAGAAAAATCATAAAAACAAAAGCAGCGCCACCTGTAATAGGTATCAACTGAGTTAGTAATCCTTGAGAAAAAATTTTTTTATAATCAGTATGATCTTTATCAAGGCTAGCTAATTTACGTAACCATGGACTAACTGCAATTTTGAACCATAACCCTAATGCGGCGGTATAAATTTGATTGATAAGGTGAAAAGCTACCATACCATCACTATTATTTATTAAAAGTAAACGATCAACAATTGGCTCAGATTTATAATAAGCACTACCGCTTATGATTATTTTTATTCTACCCAAAAATGCAAACACCTTAGCAAAAGAGCAAGGGGTTATATGAAATTCTCTCTGAACCAAAAACAAATAAATTATTATCTGGATATATGGCCTCAAACAAAAAAGAGAAATATAAAATAAGTAACTTTTTTCTTCGCCCATAAAAAAAGCTATCATTATAAAAATAGCTGCATAAGAAAGAAAACTTAAAAACTCATAAGCGACTTCACTTTTTATTCCACTCTGTGTATAGGAGTAAGACTGTAAAATAATATTTAATGATAATGCAATCAGATAACAAGCAAATAAAAAAGCAGTTAAAAAAGCAGAATAGATTTCAATTTTTAATGAAAAAAAACCAATGAGAGCTATAGCAATACAGGCAACAAGACTTAACGCTGAAAACAAAATTAAAAAACCTAAAAGAGCTTCTTTTAAATATAACTTTTCACCAGAGTTTATTTTTACAAATTCAGATATAAGAAAACTACCTATTCCACTTGTCGAAACAGTAATCATCACCCCACATATTGTAACTCCTAATATAAAATAGCTGATCAGTTCACCATTAAATAAAGAGGCATAATAAAATTGCAAATAAATCCCACTAGCTAAACTGCTAAGACTTAGCAGGAGAAAAATAATTTTATTTAATTGCACCTAGCTTTCCTTTAAATGAATCATATACAGCTTTAAGCATATATTTTAATTTCCTACTTTTATCCTTTTCAAAAAATATCACACTGCCAAACTCATGAATCAAACGCATAATGTTAAGGAAAAAGTATCCTTTGGCATATGACAAATACTTCAACGATAAATAAGTTCCATTCCTGACTATATAGTATTTCCTAATATAGGAATGATGATTAGGCTTAAATGTTACACCTAAAAATTTTCTTTTCTCTCGTTCTCCAATAGCGTGATTTAAACATTGTTCATAATTTACATATATAGGTATTTTTTTGACATACGCTCGTAAAGCATAATCTGTATCAACGTGGTCTATAATGAGCTCCTCATTAAAGGTACCAATTATTCCCCATGCTTCGCGAGTAATACACATCCCTGAAGATATACAAAAATGCGAAGTACCATCAGTTGAAATACTATATGACCAATCCTTCAATTTTACAAAAGTCCCATATGTTTTAGCATTTCTGTCAAAAAAGTTTGGACAGGCTAATAATGCATTTCTTTTTTGAGTAAATTTAACCATACTGATAAAGAAAGCGTCATCAATTTCGGAATCTTGATCCATCGTAAAAAAGTAGCTAATAGATGCATCTCCAAAAATTGCCTTTGCACCTATATTAAATGCACCTGCGATTCCACCTTTGTTTTTATTATGTATATACATGACATTTTCTCTTTCTATTTTAGAGAAAAGGTTTGTATTAGCCTCATTGCTGTTATCTATTATTGCAATAGTATAATTACTATTTACTATATTGTTTATACTATCAAGTTGTGCTTGCCCTGGATTATACCAAACAATACATACGCCAAATTTCATTTTATTCTCTCAACCCACCTTAAACAAAAAATAAAAGCCATTAACTTTAAAGTAAAAATCATATTAGTAAAAATTTGCTCATTGAAAATATTAAGACATAAAGTTGCATTTAAATAGCATAAAAAAACAGTCCATACACCTTTATTTCTTTCATATATGAATGCGCAAAAGGCACCATAGAAAAGAAAAAAAATCAAAACACCGGTAAAACCATACAATGGATAAACAGAGAAATATATTGTGTAAACATTTCCAGTCTTATCTTTAGAAAAATAGCTAAAATCACTAAACTTAGTATTAACATCAAACACTTGCGTAGCAGATACTTTATTAACTACTTCTTTAGTGCCTGACAAAATATCCCAATTAGGTGCCACACCAGATTTTTCTTGAATAAGATAATTATCAAAAAGAATTACACCCTGGACAGTATAAGAAAAATAGTTTTCAACAACTTTCCCTAAATTTTTATCAATACCTTGATTTCTGTCCATGCCATCTTTACCCATAAAGATGGCAACAAATGCGCCCAGCAAAAAAGTTACGATTAAACCAGAAAAAATAAATAACTTACTAATTTTTTGCGTGTTAATAACATATACAAATACACAAGCCAGGCTTATTAATATTATTGCCGCCCTGGTACCTGTAATAAAGTTATAACTGGCAAAGGTAATATATGCGAGTATAAGAAAAACGATATTTAATTTGCTTTTCGAATAGAGATAAGCCCCTAGCATAATTAAAAATGTAGACAAAATTATTAAGTTGTTTGACAACGTACTATATACTTGTTCTGTAAGCCCGCGTTCTCTAATCCTGAGTATCCTTAATGAAAAAGACATTGGCGGAGTGGCCTGGATGAATTCTTTATATAGCACCGGAGAGTAAAAAATTAAAAAAACCAAAACAATCATAAAAATAACTTTTAAATATTTATAGTTATTTACTACACTGTTATTTCTCTTCTCAGGAAAAACTTTTGATGTCAGCAATGCACCAATTATAAAACTAATATTTCCAGCACCATATACTGCCATCGTTTCATAACTAATCGGATAGAAGCCAAATAAAAAAATAGCCCCGTAGGCTAATGTCAGCGTGAGCATAAAAACAAAGCAGAACAAACAAGCTGGATAGAGGAAACTTTTCTTAAACCCATGCAACAACATTAAATAAGGCAGAAAAAACAAAATAAATACAATTAAAATATTCAAGTTTATCTCTCATCCAAATTATAAAAACTTGAAATCATATACAGGCAAGACATAACCAGTCTTGCCCTCAACTTAAGAAAACAGTTCAGAGAATTTTAATTGAGGCTGTTTTTTATCTTTTTCTGATAATTCTAAATTCTCGCATACAGGCCAATTTATATTTAATTCTTTATCATTCCAAATAATCCCCCTATCACTTTCTGCGTTATAAAAAGCCGTAGTTTTATAAAGAAACTCAGCTGTTTCAGAAAGAACGAGAAAACCATGGGCGAACCCTTCGGGTATCCATAACTGCCGTTTATTTTCCGCAGAAAGATTTACCCCTATCCATTGACCAAAAGTGGGTGATTTTTTCCTTATATCAACCGCTACGTCAAAAACTGTCCCCACGACACAACGAACTAGTTTACCTTGCGCAAAAGGCTCAGCTTGATAATGTAGGCCACGTAAAACCCCTTTACTTGATTTCGAGTGATTATCCTGAACAAAATCAACTTTACGGCCAATAGCTTCTTCAAAAATACGCTGATTGAAGCTTTCCATAAAGAAGCCGCGCTCATCGCTAAAGACTTTCGGTTCAAAAATAATCACATCTGGAATTTCAGTTTTAATCATTTTCATTTTTATTAGCCTTGAATCATTTTCATCAAATATTTACCATATGCATTTTTAGAAAGTGGTTTAGCTAAATCTTTTACCTTTTCAGCACTGATAAAACCTTTACGGAACGCAATCTCTTCAGGACACGAAACCTTAAGCCCCTGCCTCTCTTCTATGGTTGCAATAAAATTGCTTGCCTCGATCAAACTCTGATGCGTTCCGGTATCTAACCAGGCATAACCGCGCCCCATCATAGCGACTGAAAGCTTGCCCTGCTGCATATAAAGATTATTAATATCGGTAATTTCCAATTCGCCACGTGGAGAAGGTTTTAGCTGTTTTGCCATTTTTACAACATCATTGTCATAAAAATAGAGCCCGGTAACTGCATAGCTACTTTTCGGTTTGAGCGGTTTTTCTTCAAGTGATATGGCTTTGCCGTTAGTATCAAATTCCACAACCCCATAGCGTTCTGGATCGTTCACATGATAGGCAAAAACCGTTGCTCCACTTTGCTGGTTGACTGCCGCTTCAAGCTCTTTCGGCAAATCATGCCCATAAAAAATATTATCGCCCAGCACCAGCGCAACATTATCATTACCGATAAACTCTTCGCCGATAATAAAGGCCTGAGCTAATCCGTCCGGGCTTGGCTGAACTTTATATTGCAGATTAAGCCCCCACTGGCTGCCATCACCCAGCAACTGTTCAAAGCGCGGCGTATCCTGCGGCGTGCTGATAATCAAAATATCTCTGATACCCGCCAGCATCAGCGTTGACAGCGGATAATAGATCATCGGTTTATCGTATATAGGCAGTAGCTGCTTACTGACAGCCATCGTAACTGGATAAAGACGAGTGCCGGATCCACCAGCAAGAATAATACCCTTACGCGTAGTCATCTTTTTTCTCTTTAAGCGCAAAATGCCCTCAGCGGGGCATTTATATTTAAATTGATTGAGCTGTAAAAAGCTCGGCGAGCATACGTTTAACGCCCACTTCCCAGGAAGGTAATACCAGGCCAAAGTTGCGCTGGAACTTCTCAGTATTTAATCGAGAATTTTGCGGGCGACGAGCAGGCGTAGGATAGGCCGAGGTCGGCACCGGGTTTAATTTTTTAATCGCCAGCTGTAATCCTGCCTTACGGGCTTCTTCAAATACCAGCGCCGCATAGTCGTACCAGGTAGTAGTATTAGACGCAACCAGATGATAGACACCAGCAACTTCAGGCTTCGCCAGAGCGACGCGAATAGCATGTGCAGTACAATCAGCTAACAGCTCTGCCCCCGTTGGCGCCCCCACCTGATCGTTAATCACAGAGAGTTCAGTACGTTCTTTTGCTAAGCGCAGCATTGTTTTGGCGAAGTTATTACCTTTCCCTGCATACACCCAGCTGGTACGGAAAATCAGGTGTTTCGGACAATAAGCCTGCAACGCTTTTTCACCGTCGAGTTTAGTGTGCCCATAAACATTCAATGGTGCTGGAACATCCGTTTCGCACCATGGTGTTTCGCCATCGCCCGGAAAGACATAATCGGTAGAGTAATGAATAACCCAGGCGTCAATTTTTGCCGCTTCTTTAGCAATAGCTTCTACGCTGGTTGCATTCAATAACTGCGCAAATTCACGCTCAGATTCAGCCTTATCTACCGCGGTATGCGCAGCAGCATTAACAATAACATCAGGCTTAATTGCGCGGATTGTTTCGGCAATGCCTTCTGGATTGCTGAAGTCACCACAATAATCCTTTGAATGCACATCAAGCGCAATCAGGTTACCAAGAGGCGCCAGGGCGCGCTGCAGTTCCCAGCCGACCTGCCCAGTTTTTCCAAACAGCAGAATATTCATTATTTACGTTCTCCGTAATTCTGCTCAATCCAGCTTTTATAAGCCCCGCTTTTAATATTGTTTACCCAATCCTGATTGCTGAGATACCATTCAACCGTTTTACGGATCCCACTTTCAAAGGTTTCCTGCGGTTTCCAGCCCAACTCCACGCCAATTTTATGTGCATCTATAGCATACCGGCGATCGTGGCCGGGACGGTCTGCTACATAAGTAATCTGATCGCGATAGGAACCTTTTTTAGGTACGATTTCATCGAGAAGATCGCAGATGGTATGAACCACATCCAGGTTTTGCTTCTCGTTATGGCCGCCGATGTTATAGGTTTCGCCAATTTTTCCTTTTGTGACAACGGTATATAAAGCACGCGCATGATCTTCTACGTACAACCAGTCCCGAATTTGATCGCCTTTGCCATAAACAGGCAACGCTTTACCGTCCAGTGCGTTAAGAATAACCAAAGGAATAAGTTTTTCAGGAAAATGGTATGGGCCGTAATTGTTTGAACAATTAGTCACAATAGTTGGCAAACCGTAAGTGCGCAGCCAGGCCCTGACCAGATGATCGCTGGAGGCCTTAGAAGCAGAATATGGGCTACTCGGCGCGTATGCAGTAGTTTCTGTAAATAATGGCAACTCAGCTTCGCTCACCTCATCAGGATGAGGTAGATCACCATAAACTTCATCAGTAGAAATATGATGAAAACGGAAAGTTGCTTGACGTTCTTTATCCAGTCCCAACCAATAGTGACGCGCCGCTTCGAGCAGCGTATAAGTTCCAATGATATTGGTTTGAATAAATTCCGCTGGGCCGCTAATGGAACGGTCAACATGGCTTTCGGCAGCCAAATGCATGACCGCGTCGGGCTGATGTTCAGAGAAAATTTGATCGAGTGCATCACGATCGCAAATATCTGCCTTAATAAAACTATAACGTTCACTTTCAGCGACGGAGGCAAGAGAATTTAAATTACCCGCATAGGTTAATTTATCAACATTAACCACAGCGTCCTGGGTATTTTTAATAATATGGCGAACCACTGCTGAGCCAATAAATCCCGCTCCGCCAGTAATCAAAATTTTCACTTTATCCACCCGTAATTAAATTATTTTATTTAGTCATCATAAAACGTAAAAAGGGAACTTTTGCTTTTTCTATCGCACGTAAGCTAAAGATAAAAACATAGAAGGTAACGCCATATAGAGTAGCGCCCCAAAAGTCAGGTATACGCATGGCATCAAGAAAAATACCTGCTGCGCTCGTTAACAGTGCCACAATACTCATAATGATTAGCGTCTGACGCCCGCTAAACCCCGCCCTTTGCAACACATGATGCAAATGCTCCCTATCCGGCTTGAACGGGCTGTCCCCTCTTCTAATCCGTGCAATCATCACGCGCAGCATATCCATTAAAGGAACGGCAATCAGCCACAGGGCAGTAACCGGACGCATTACCGCATTTTCGCCCTGGGTGGCGACAATCAGCAGCCAGATCACCGTAAAGCCGATCAGCGTACTGCCCGCATCGCCCATAAAGACCTTAAACTTGCGCCCCCAGGGAATACCGAGATTCAATAAAATATAAGGCAGACAGGCAACCATCAGACATAAACACCACAGTGCCATCTGCTCATTACCGCCCATCCAGAACACCACGGCCAGAGCGCCGAAGGTGACCGACGAGAGCGCGCCCAGTAGCCCATCGATACCATCAACCATATTGAAAGCGTTAATGGCGCCGACGACGGCCAGCAGCGTTACGGCATAGCCAATAACGCCCAGCACCAGTTCGTAGCCAAACAGAATATTCCCTAACGAATAGAGATAGAGGCCGTTGTACATCATAATGGCAGCCACCAGCGCCTGCAGCGCCATGCGCGGCAGCACCGGCAAATCCAGTTTGTCATCCAGCACGCCAACGACGATGAGCATGGTGGCGCAAACCATATAGACAGAAAAGTCAGGCAGCCAGGTCGGCTGCATAACGTAGATAATCCACAACGAAAGATAAACTGATACCCCGCCGACCAGCGGAATATGGCCGTTGTGATGTTTCCGCGCATCAGGTTTATCTACCAGTCCTACTTTCCTGGCAATCTTACGAGAGATAAAAAGCAGCGCCAGCGCTCCCAGAAAAACGAGCACGATTTCTTGCATGTTTGCACCAGTATTGAGAGTGATCACAGATCCCTGAAATGGCCCACGCTACCGCCCCTGGCTTTAAGCAACCAGATGCTTCAGTGGCTCAGGACTCAAACAAGCATAGCCTGTGAGAGCAACCTGGTAATTTTTTCTCGTAACGCCAACAGAAAGCGCTATAACCCTGCGCTAATAGTTTACAATTCTCGTACTATCATCGTTTACAGACAAGTATAAAATTGCCGGTTCAGGCGTTGACTTCTCTGCTTTTAGCTTAAGAACGCGTTGATTGTTTGCTTTACAAACAAAGCGCGCAAAATATCAGCTCTGTTTGCTTTCGTCATAACGTCATCGCGTTTTATGATCCTTTAATGCGACAGGCTCTGTTTTACGCGGCGTCCTGCGGCACTAAAAGCGATGTTGTTTAGCTTTCGTTTAGCATAGCCATGAAACAGAAATGGCTTCTGTTTCCAGAAGCCACAAAGTTCACTCTCTTGTTTCACAAAGCAATCAGCGTTATCAACAGGCATAAACAAACCTCTTGCTTTGCGAAAAACATTAGATCAACTTGATTTTAACGGTAGCCGTTAGGATTTTTTGACTGCCAGTTCCAGGTGTCACGCATCATCTCATCAATGCCACGGGATACGCGCCAGTCCAGCTCTTTATCCGCCAGCGCTGCATCGGCCCAGAAGGCAGCCAGATCGCCATCGCGGCGCGGTTTGATTTCATAAGGAACCGGCTTGCCGGACGCTTTTTCGAAGGCTTTAACCATTTCCATTACGGAATAGCCTTTGCCAGCGCCCAGATTATAGGCTTTGTAACCCTGAATCTCGTCCAGGTGATCGAGCGCTTTTAAATGCCCTTCCGCCAGATCCACCACATGGATATAGTCGCGCACGCCGGTGCCATCTTTCGTCGGATAGTCATTACCAAAAATGCCCACCTTTTCCAGACGGCCGATCGCAACCTGCGCAATATAAGGCAGCAGATTGTTAGGAATGCCGTTCGGATCTTCGCCGATCTCGCCAGATTCATGCGCGCCAACCGGGTTGAAGTAGCGCAGCGCAATGGCTTTAAACTGGCTGTCCGCTTTGGCGTAGTCCTGCATGATCTGTTCAACCATCAGTTTTGACGTGCCGTAAGGGCTGGTGGTGCCGCCAATTGGTGTAGTTTCAACGTAGGGAACCGGCGCATTAGCGCCATAAACGGTCGCAGAGGAGCTAAAAATAAAGTTACAGATGCCGGCGTTGCGCATCTCTTCCAGCAAAACCACCGTACCGGAAACGTTATTTTCATAGTATTCCAGCGGTTTGCGGGTCGATTCGCCCACGGCTTTCAGACCGGCAAAATGGATAACGGCGCTAATGGTGTTGCTGGCGAAGATATCGCGCAGGCAGGCGCGATCCAGGATATCGCCCTCAACGAAAGTGGCTTTCTTTCCGGCCAGCTTCTCAACGCGGTTAATGGATTCCCGCGAGGCGTTGCTGAGGTTATCCATTACCACAACGTCGTCGCCGCGCTCTAAAAGCGCCAACACCGTATGAGAACCGATGTAGCCTGCTCCGCCCGTTACCAAAATAGCCATGTGAACTCCTTTTATGCCGCGCAAACGCGCGGCGTGTCATAGTGAGGAATTATTTTGCCAACAATTGTTTGATGGTCTCGCGGAAAGCGGCGCCCTGCTGGTTGTTACGCAGGCCGTAAGTCACGAATGCCTGCATATAGCCCAGCTTACGGCCACAGTCGAAGCTGTCGCCGGTCATCAGGCAGGCATCAACCGGCTGTTTTTTGCTCAGGCTGGCAATCGCATCCGTCAGCTGAATACGGCCCCAGGCGCCCGGCTCGGTTTTTTCCAGTTCGGCCCAGATATCTGCGGACAGCACATAGCGCCCTACCGCCACCAGATCGGAATCC
>Ga0268252_1001040_pt1 | contig 16458 bp, 10 predicted proteins | sample AgamicMgSfrz_FD_200244 | JGI IMG/M metagenome (GOLD analysis project Ga0268252, IMG submission 200244) | Agave microbial communities from Guanajuato, Mexico - Mg.Sf.rz (v2) (version 3) | ecosystem: Host-associated > Plants > Phyllosphere > Phylloplane/Leaf | place: Guanajuato, Mexico | collected... | reverse complement strand
TAACATCTGCATCATTTAATATGACTTCATTATCTGGAATTTCTGTAATCGTCACTTGGAATGTGACCTCAATACTTCCACCAGCGATTAATAATGGAGTAACTGTAAATCCTATTTCTGGATTTAAACCAAGTTGCTGCACTCCACCTATCGTTACACTATTGTCAACAAACGTCGTTCCTTCTGGTATGACATCTTGGAAGAACACATCTGTAACAGGGATAATTCCTACGTTTGAAATGAGCACAGTATACGTTAATACATCCCCAACGGCCCCAGTTGCAACATCAACTGTTTTTGTTGCTGTTACTTCACCAGGAGGAGGTAACGGTATTGTAACTACCGTTGTATTACTTGAATTCGTGGTTGTTACAGGTGGTTGTAAAGGATTTAATAAGAAAGTGGCTGTAGCAGATGCTGTATTTAATACTGCTCCACGTGTAGACGGTGCAACTACCGTAACTTGGAACGTTACTGTCAATGATGTTCCAGCAGCAATATTAGGAAGCGGGAAACCAACATTTGGGTCAAATCCAGGTTGTAGCGTTCCATTTATCGTTACACTGTTTGCTACAAATGTTGTTTCTAAAGCAATTGGATCAAGGAAAGAGACATTCGTTGCTGTTACTGTACCGTTATTCCGAATGACAACAGAATACGTGTAAGTTTCTCCAAGTGCTGCTTGTTGTACAGATGAAGATTTTTGTATATTTAACTGTGCTGTGTTTACTTGCGTCACTACAAAATTACTATTTGTAACAGTCGTTATTGGAGGGTTTGCTGGATTTATAAGAAAACTTGCAGTAACGTTCGATTGGTTTCTTATATTTCCACCGCTCGGAACACTCGTCACTGTAACTTGAAACGTAATCGTAGCCGTTTGTCCGACCGGAATATTTGGTACCGGGAAACCTGCCATAGGATCCGCGCCTTGCTGAACGACTCCATTTATCGTCACACTATTTGCTACAAAGGCAGTACCAGACGGAATTGGATCTTGAAAAACAATATTCGTTGCAGGAACAGTTCCTGTATTTTGAATAAGAATCGTATACGTTAACGTATCTCCTACACCGGCTTGTGGTGTATTTACACTCTTCATTACATTAAGTGATCCTACATTCACTCGCGTCACAACAATATTACTAATCGTTACAATTGTAATTGGTGGCTGGAGAGGACTTACCTGGAAATCAGCAGTTACATTCGCATTATTCGGAAGAACTCTATTTGGTGGTACACTCGTGATTGCCACTTGAAAAGTGACCGTCACCATACCTCCTACTGGAATATTAGCAAGTGGAAATCCAATTGTCGGGTTTAAACCTGGTTGAGGTGTCCCGTTTATTGTTACACTATTCGCTACAAAAGTGGTTCCAACTGGAATCGGATCAAGGAATGATACATTTGTCGCTGTCACCGTTCCACTATTTTGTATACGAACTGTATACGTTAACGTATCTCCTACACCGGCTTCAGTAGCACTTACACTTTTCATTACATTTAACCCTGAAGAATTCACAATCGTCATAACAGTATTACTTGGTACTGTTACAGTAATCGGTGGCTCTGTTGGATTTACAAGGAAATCTCCAGTTACATTCGCATTATTTACGACATTATTCCCTTGGGGAATTTCATCAATTAATACTTCAAACGTAACAATAACACTCGCGCCAGTAGGCAAATCATTTAATTGGAATCCAAGTTCTGGATCTGCCCCTTCTTGTAAAACACCATTCACAACTACACTATTTTCAATAAATAATGTCCCTTGTGGAATTGAATCTTGGAAAAATACATTTGTAGCTGGTACACTACCTGCATTTATAACTTCGATTGTATATACTAAAATATCCCCTACAGTTGCAACAGCCGTATTCACTGATTTCACAACTTCAAAGTTCCCTGTTTGTACTGTCGTATTCACAACATTACTCGGAACATTGATGGTTACTGGTGGTTCACTCGGATTCACTTGAAAACTTGCTGTTACATTTGCTTGATTTAAAATATCTTCATTTTCTGGATCCTGTACAATTAATACGTCAAATGTGACTACAACTGTTTGAGCCGCAGGAATATTCGGAAGAGAAAATCCTGTATTCGGATTCAATCCACTTTGCGATACTCCATTAATTGTTACAGAATTTGCAACAAATGAAACAGCAGAAGAAATAGGGTCTTGGAAAAATACATTTGTTAACGGAACGTTTCCTGTATTTTGGACGGCAATTGTGTATGTTAAAGTATCCCCTACCGCCGCTTGCGTTGTATTCACTTCTTTTATTACATTTAAACCGCCTGTATTAACTTGTGTCACAACTGTATTCGTTTGTCTATTAATTGTTATCGGTGGCTGATTCGGAATAACGACGAAATTAGCAGACACATTTCCGCGATTCGCAATCGTACCTCCCGATGGTGTAGATGTAACTCGTACTCGAAATGTAACAGTCCTACTTCCGCCAGGAGATATATTAGCTACTGTAAACCCAGTTGCTGGATTTGCCCCAGGTTGTGAAACCCCGTCCACAGTCACACTATTTGCGATAAATGTCGTTCCAATTGGGATCGGATCTTGAAAAATAACGTTCGTCGCAAGTACATTTCCTGTATTTTCAATTGTAACAGTGTACGTAAGAACATCATTTACCGTCGCAAAAGCTCTATCCACTGTTTTTCTCGTTCTTATATCAGCTATGTTAACGGTCGTAACTACAGTGTTACTTGTCGCTTGCCCTGAAACTGGTTGTTGACCAGGCACTGGAGTAAAGGTAAATGTAGCACTTGCACGATTGGGAATTGGATTGACAAGAGGATTAGATGTTACTCGAACTTGAAAGCGCACTATAGTCGTTTGCGAAGCATTAATACTTCCAAGATTTATACTACTTGCTGGATTCGCTCCTGGGCGTGCTACTCCATTCACTGTAACGCTATTTGGAACAAATGTTGTTCCAGCAGGTATACTATCAACAAAAATAACATTGTTTGCAGTAACGTTCCCATTATTTGTGACATTAACTGTGTACGTTAATACATCATTAAGCGTTGCCGTCTGTAAATCTACAGATTTTTGCATACTTATAGTCGCTTGATTCACTGTCGTTTGTACTGTGTTTGAAGAAGACGTACTTGTAATAGGAGGACTACTAACGAAAGGACGGAATTGATATGACACCATTGCACGATTTGGAATAGGATTTGGGTTCGGAAACGATGTTATTCGTACTTGAAATGTAACAATTCTTTGCGTGTTATTTGGGATTGTGCCTAAATTAATTCCATTAGCAGGGTTCGCATTCGGCTGTGTTACTCCACCTACTGTTACACTACCTGTAACAAACGTCGTTCCGTTCGGAATACTGTCTTGTAATATAACATTTTCTGCACTTCCTGTACCTGTATTAGGAACTGTAATTGTGTAGGTAAGAATATCTCCAACTCCTGCAACTGTTCTATTGACCGATTTAACAGGATTAATAATTGGCCCCGTTGCATCAATTTGAACCCCAAAACCAGCTGCAGCGTATCCATCTCCATTAGTAACGAATCGAACCGTTGCTGATGTTTGATTGTTTACTAAAGATGAGGAGGCATCTACATTTGTAATATCCCACCCCTGTCTTCGGACGGCCAAAGCTATCCCTAACGGCTGATTCAAATCTCCAAACGTGCCACTCGTATCTAAATTTCCACTGTCATTACAAATTTGTGACTGAAAAAAATTATTCGCAGGATTTCTCGGTCCGAATAATGCAACTGTAGCATTTGCATTCGGTCCAAAGCGAAGTTGATCTCCAACAATGTTAGAATCACCTTCTTGAGCAGTTACGAGCACTCGTCCTGTTACAGCTCCTGTAGCTGGAGTAGCAAATCCTGAAATAGTGGCATCAACTGGTGGTGATGAAGCATCAATAATTTCTTGACCTGCATATACTGACAAATTTCGAAGTGGTAAATTGGCATTTTGATACACAACCTCAAGCGTCCATCCAGCTGAACGACTGATTGTTGGGTCGGCTGAAGTTCTTGCAGCTGGCACAGCACCCGTTGTATATGTTCCTGCTCCACCTGCACTAACAAGATTCGTTACATTGGCAGAGCGAGCATAATAAAACTGGTTTCCTACTGAACCTTGCTGCGCGGTAACAGGATCTGGCGTAACAGAAAACGTCCCTGCTGGCGTTGTAAATGTAATGTTATCATTTAAAAATGGTAACACATCTTCCGTATCAGTCCGGAACGTACCAGCCCAAACTAATTCTGCATATAACACACTGCTTCCCGCTGGAAGATTTAAAATTGCACTTGAAGAATTCAATTCCCATTCATCTGTTGTCCCTGCTGGGAATCCTGGTACTTGCAATGCTGTATTTACTGTCGTAAACACAGCAAGTGTACCAAAAATATTACCTGGTGCAGGTGATGTAGGACTAAGTCCCAGTGTATTCCCAGTGAACGTGACGGCACCAGGTACTGTTGTCGTAAAACGATTTATAAAAGGCACACAATCATCTCATTTCATTTATAGTAAAAAGTGCTCTATACTATAAAATGTAGACAACCTATGGGATGTACGTTGTCCAACAAAATTCCGCACATATGAGAGGAGTTTATAAAACTATGCGCTATGTTATTATAACAGGAACTTCACAAGGTTTAGGGGAAGCTATTGCCACGCAATTATTAGAAAAAAATACAACTGTCATCTCTATTTCTAGAAGAGAAAATAAAGAGCTTACTAAACTTGCAGAACAATATAACAGCAATTGCATTTTTCATTCCCTAGATCTTCAAGATGTACATAACTTAGAAACTAACTTTAAAGAGATCATTTCATCTATTAGAAAAGAAAATGTATCCTCTATTCATTTAATTAATAATGCGGGTACAGTTGCACCTATGAAGCCAATCGAAAAAGCTGAAAGCGAACAATTCATTACGAACGTTCACATTAATTTACTTGCACCTATGATTCTTACATCTACGTTTATGAAGCATACGAAAGGCTGGAAAGTAGATAAACGCGTTATTAACATTTCATCTGGTGCAGGAAAAAATCCTTACTTTGGCTGGGGCGCTTATTGCACAACGAAAGCTGGTGTAAATATGTTTACACAGTGCGTAGCAACTGAAGAAGTAGAAAAAGAATATCCAGTAAAAATCGTCGCTTTTGCACCTGGTGTTGTTGATACAAATATGCAATCACAAATTCGTGAAACAAATAAAGAAGATTTTATAAATTTGGATCGCTTCATTGCATTAAAAGAAGAAGGAAAACTATTATCACCTGAATATGTTGCGAAAGCTATTCGTAACTTACTAGAAACTGAGGACTTCCCTCAAGGCGAGGTTATTAGGATTGATGAATAATAAAAAGGCGTGCTATTTTAGCACACCTTTTTGTTCTACTTCTCTAAAAATATAAGCACAGACTCCGCAATTTGCTCATAACCGATTTCTTGATAAATTTTATTAGATGTCGGATTCGCTAGATCAGTATATAACGTAGTCGTCTTGTACCCTTCATCTAACATACGTTGACTAAGTGCCGCTACACAATTAGATGCGTATCCCTTTTTCCTTGCTTCTTTCGGCGTATATACAAAATTAACTGTTATATTATTTTTAGTTGGTCTCGTTTTTGCAGCTACAGAAACGAGTTTCCTATCCACTTCCAAACCAAACAGTCGATTTGTAGTTATTAATGTATGCGCAGTTTGTTTTGCTTCTTCTTTCGTAGTAGGAAGCTTTACATCTTCACAAAATTGATATATCCACTGTTCTATTAATGGTAATTCATCATTATTTACTGCCCGGAAAAGTCCGTTCGCATTACACCTCTTCTTTACTCTGTTCAGCTCATACACACCTTGCTCCATTGCAACATTCGTTTTCTTATTTTCTAATACCGCAATCTCTTCCGCTAATTTCTGTACAATTTTCTTATTACCGATCAATCCAGGAATATCCGGGTATACTTTCGTTAACTCTTTTGCAAGTTCCTCAATAGCTACTCCTGCAATTTCAGAAGTTGCAACAATGATTTGTTTCTTCTCTTCTGTTTGCAGAAATACAACGGCAATTTCTTCTCCTTGTTTCGCTATCCCCATAAATATCGGTTCTTGGACCATTTGTAATACACCTAATATGAGATTGTTTTCCTGCTCATTCTTTTCTAGAAATGTTGTAACATCTTCTTTAAAATGAAAAATCTCTTCATATACATATAATTGAATCATCGACAATCTCTTCTCTCTATTTATAGTTTCATAAAGTATTGGCGATTAATTCATTAAATTCCTCTTTTACGATTCAACAATATTCAAAGTTAATGAATTCAAATTCGTTTCAGCTTGTAAAATTCTTTGTTTTTCCCTTTCAAATACCTCTTCTTCATTTTGAAATGACTCTTTTCGATTTTTAATCATGCGCTCCATTTCTTTTTTACTCGGTCCACCGTATACATTTCTTTTTTGAATAAAAGCTTCTGGCGATACAATTTCTTCCCACTCTTTTTCTAATAAATGTATTTTAAACTTTTCTTGTAAGTATATATTTACATCTTTTAAATGTAATTCATGCAGCTCCTTTTGTTGCTCCAATGACATTTTCGCAATAACACTTGCTGCATGATGCGCCTGCCGAAATGGAATGTCATAATTTTTTGTTAAAACATCTGCGAAATCAGTTATCGTAATTGCATGTTTATAGGAACGACTTTTCAACGTTTCTTCTTCTACTTTCATCGTTCGAACAACTGCATTCATCATACAAAAAACACGAATGGTCTTTTCAATTCCTTTATATAAATACGGCTGCAAGTCATCTTCCGTATCGACAATATCACCAAATGGCGTATTATGGATCATTTGAAATACTGTAAATGCTTCTCCTAAAGCACCACTCGTAATTGCACGAGCGTGTTCAATTGAAACTGGATTTCGTTTTTGCGGCATTATACTACTGATTTGTACATATGGCTTTGCAACAGTAATACCGTCATATTCTTTCGTTGCTAACAACAAAAAGTCATGAATCCATCTACTCGTGTTCGTCATCATTACCATAAGTAGCGAGCTAACTTCCAATAAATAATCCGCCCCGGCAACAGCATCATATGAGTTCTCAATTACATTTGTAAATCCAAGTAGATGAGCAACTCGTTCTCGTTTAATCGGGAAACTTGTTGTAGAGAGTGCAGCCGCCCCCATTGGAGACTGATTTAAAAGTTGGTACGTTTTTTTCATTCGTTCTAAATCTCTTTGCATCGTATCATAAATTGCTAAAGTATAATGACCAAATGTTGTTGGCTGTGCTGGTTGTGTATGTGTATAAGCTGGCATAATCGTTTCCTTGTGATCATCGGCAAGTTGTAATATACTTTCTTGCAATAACAAATGATGCTCCATTAACCGTATTACATATCGCCTTAAACTCATGCGATACATCGTTACACCCATATCATTTCTACTCCTACCAATATGCATATTACTTACAAAATCGCATTTCGCTTCTTGAGAAATTAAATGTTCGACTAAAAAAAAGAGGTCTTCATGCTGCTCTGTATATACCAATTTATCTTTTGGTATTCGCTCTACTTTTCTAAGTGCGTTTAATATAACTTTAGCTTCTTCTATTTTCATTAAACTTTCTTCAGTCAACATCGTAATATGTGCTTTATGCACTTGAAACATATCTTTCAATAAGTAATTTCGTTGAAAATCAAATACATGTTGTAATACACAATCCACATATGTTTTTCCAGGGAAATCAGCGCCTTCACTCTTTATAAACTCTTCCTTACTCTGTTTCATCACCTTTTCCCCTCTCACCTAAGTATTACTACCCATCATACCCAGAGATAGAAAAAAAGTGCTTGTACATAAAAATAAACTCGGTGCTCTCTGCACCGAGTTTATTTAATAAAAGTCGCATCATACTTATCACTTTGCAACACTTGGAAATGTAAGTTTGCTAAATGTTTCCGTATTTCTGCACTATCGTCTTCATTTAAATTATTCGCTAAAAACACAATTTCTGTACAGTTTCCACGTTTATCCATAGCGTAAACTGCTTTTGTCACCGTCCATGGTGTGTAACCATTCTTTTGCCCAGCATGTCTAAATGTTTTACGGTATTTCTTGGCACTCATGTCTGTTTCAACGATATTTGCCCATACTTTTTCTTCAGCCTCTGTCAAGCCGCCTTTATGGTTTGCTTTTTGAAGTAATACCATATAATCATTTGCGGAAGCTGCTGGTAATCTATCTGACCAAATTTTGTCGTAACGTTCCTCTAAATAAAGCGGAATTTCCTTCTGTAATAATGGTCCCTTCTTCTTTAAGCGTTCATGAATATTCATCGCATATTCACGATATTGCTCTTGAGACATTTCTTTTAACTTTTTTTCTATTTTATATTTTGGAACATGCAATTCTTTATGCAAATATCCCGGGATATATAAAGATGAAACGATTGGAAATAGTGGTTGATGTGCAGGAAGTGATAAACTTTGTAAATTCCGATTAATGTTATCTAATCCTAACAATTCCATTAAGTATTCAGCATTCGCATTCGAACTAAACTTAACCATTCCTTTTGCCACTTCTTCTAAAGAAACCGCTCCTTCAGTTATCTTGCCTGTCTTCTCCAAATACTTTTGCCATCTATCTTGTGCACCCCCATCTGTATTCGGAACATAATAACGATTCACATCATTAATCGAAACGAAACTAGACGAATCAATTTTCCCTTCAGTAACTTGTTTCGTATATTCAAGCGCCACAATTAATTTCATCGTACTAGCGACTGGCAATACAACATTGGGATTTACAGAATAAACAACTTTATCATTTCTCTTTACTAGAAGTGCACTATTTTTTTCATCTTTATGTTCTTCAATAAAAGATGCAATATACTGTGCATCATCATTATTTGAACTCCATACTTTTTTCACTAAAAAGTTACCCGATATTAGCAAAACGAAAATACCCACAATTACTGCGCATACCATAGTTTTTTTCAAGTAAAATTCCTCTCCTATTGTATAACTCTTCTCTATTTATCATTAAAAAACAAAATAATGGAGATGGTCATTTGAATAACCATCTCCATTATTTTAACTTGTATACTCCTATTATGTCTACGTCATGATTTTCACAAAATCCTCAAGAAATTTTTTATAATGTAATGACCAACCAATTCGCACCCAATTTTTCAAGGCTTTTGCATCAGGTTGAGGACGGAAATCTGCAATACTTTCTCCTTTTGCAATTCCAGCTGTATCTACATCGACACGACGATATACATAATCTAAAAGGGATGGATTTGCCGCAACCATCATTGTAACGACGTCATGCACTGGACTTCCTTTTATTTTCGGATTTAACTTTCTATAAGCTTTATAATAATACGTAAATATCGGCTCGATTAACTTATTAAAACTCGTTTTAGAGTGTTTCGTAATATATTTTACCATTTCCGGTGTAATAATTGCTTCCGATGTAACGTTAAGTGGTACTAATGTCACATTTTTGGCATTTTGCATGACTAATTGTGACGCAATGGGATCACCATGAAAATTCGCCTCTGCGACTGGTGTTACATTGCCAGGCATTAAAAAAGCACCGCCCATTATATAATATTCTTTCACATACTTCATCATCGGCTTTTCTAAAATAAATGCTGTCGCTAACGTTGTTGATCTACCAGCATCGACTATTATTAATTCTCCTTTATATTTTTCAAGAAGATCAAAAAATGTACAAAAAGACTTTATATTTGGTGAAAAAGTTTTTGGAGGTTTAATTGGTCCTAAACCGTCTGCCCCATGAATTTCTGGATAATACGTCGTAACATCTCCGGATAAAGGGATTTTTGCACCATTAATAACAGGTATATCTTCCCGTCCTGCCATTTGCAGCAAATATGCGGCATTACTTGTCGCCTTTTCTTGTGTTACATTTCCATATCCCGTTACTACACCAACAATATCAATATCAGGATGCAACAATCCATACATAATTGCTAAAGAGTCATCAATTCCTGGGTCTCCTAAAAATAATACTTTTTTCATCGACCTCAACTCCATCCCCTCAATTGTTATTAATTTATGAATAACAATTGGTATACAGAATAAAAAAGAACAATTTCATACGAAAAAACGCAGTCCTATAAGGACTACGTTCTTCAGCTAACCTATACTGTTTTTTTTACAGCACTCATACTTCCAATAACATAAGCGATAAACGCAAAACAAATTGGGAAGACAACTGTATGTATACCGAACGGATTTGGATAGAAAAGATGAATACACATATATGAACCTACTCCAACGAAAATGGAAGCAAGCGCTCCTGTAGCATTTCCTTTCCTCCAATATAACCCTAATACGATTGGCCAAATGAATGCTGCTTCTAATCCACCGAAAGAAAATAAATTTAGCCATATTAAAAAATCTGGTGGTTTAATCGCCGCTGCATAAACGAGTAGTCCTACAATACCAGTAATCCACAAACTTCCTTTTTTTATCGTACTGTCTGCTGCATCTTTCTTTATGTAATTTACGTATATATCTTTAATAATTGACGAGCTTACAAGTAATAATAAAGAGTTTACTGTAGACATAATCGCTGCCATTGGTGCGGCTAAGAAAACTCCAGCTAACCACGGTGGCAACACTTCCATCGCAAGTAGCGGCATTACTTTATCTGGTACCGTTATACCTGGAAGTACTACTCTTGCAAATACACCTGTTAAATGCATACCGATCATAATTGTACCAACGACAACTGTTCCAATTATTAAAGCTTGGTGCATAGCTTTTGAATTTTTATAAGACATGGCACGCACGCTAATTTGCGGTAAACCTACAACGCCAATTCCAATTAAAATCCAAAATGATGTAACATATGATTTCGTTAAACTGCCATCTGCTCCGAATGGTGTAATTAAATTTGGATTAATTTGAACAAGTTCCTGCATAATCTTTTCAATTCCACCACCAGCAATGACAGTAGCAATTAAAATGATTGTCGTTCCAACTAACATAATGATTCCTAATAATGTATCTGATAGCGCGACTGCACGAAATCCACCAATTAATACGTACACAAGTACAGAAAAAGTAAATAAAAATAGTGCTGTTGTATACGATAGACCCGTTAGTGACTCAATTAATCGTCCACCGCCGACCCACTGGGCTACTGTCGCCGAAAATAAAAAGATAATAATACATAACGCAGAGAGTATAACAACTGCTTTATTATTGTATCTCCCTTTTAAATAATCGATAAGAGTAATTGCTTCCATCTTCCTAGCGATAATTGCAAACTTTTTACCGATAACCGTTAAAACGATATACCCTGTTACAACTTGAATCGCAGATAACAGTACCCATCCAAGACCCATATTGTAAGCAATACCAGGGCCACCAATAAAGCTACTTGCACTACCGTACGTAGCAATCATTGTCATCGCTAATAATAAACCGCCTAGCTCACGCCCACCAAGAAAATATTCTTGCAAAAATTTATTATGAGCAGTTGCTTGCACGCGTCTTGAAGCATATACACCAATTAAAAATACAACGATAAACGAAATTATCATTGGAATGATTACATACCAATTCATCTATTATTCCTCACTTTTTTCTTCCTCATCGAGTGAAATATCTTGAAATACAAAACGAACAACTAAACTAAGTAAAATAACCATAACGATAAATCCAACGATACAGCTATAAAAAAACCATGCGGGAAAACCTAATACATATGTATATTCATTCGGATTTTTACTACCAAGCCCATAAGCAAATCCGTACCAAATTATAAAATTAATAATAGCAAGTCCAAGACCAATTAACGCTTCTCTATGGGCTATTCGAAAGCGTGGATCATCATGATAATCTTTCATTTTTACCCCTCCTCTCACGATGTATTATTGTACCATTGTTCTTCTAGTTTTTCCTACTAGAAAGCAAAAACAAGCAGGATTTTTTTATAATCATATAGAAGATTCTCTTACATTACATATTTTTTACAATTGTAACACAAATGAAATTTGAATTTTCAGTATTTCTTAATTATGATTTTAATTAGAGGCTTTCCATCTAGTTTCCACATCCTTGATTTCGGAATAAGCGCCGTCTCGTACTGCGTTTACATTATATTTTCAAGGGGGTTATACAATGAGTCAACTAGCTGTAAATCTTCATGAAAAGGTAGAAAATTTTCTTCAAGGTACAAAAAAGTTATATGTGAATGGATCTTTCATTGAAAGCGCTTCCGGAAAAACATTTAAAACACCTAACCCAGCAACTGGTGAAACACTTGCCGTCGTTTCTGAAGCTGGTCGTGAAGATATTCATAAAGCTGTAGTCGCAGCTCGTATGGCTTTTGACGAAGGTCCTTGGTCTCGTATGAGCACTGCTGAGCGAAGCCGTCTCATGTACAAGTTAGCTGATTTAATGGAAGAACATAAAGAAGAGCTTGCACAGCTCGAAACATTAGATAACGGAAAGCCAATCCGTGAAACAATGGCAGCAGACATCCCACTTGCAATTGAGCATATGCGCTATTACGCTGGCTGGGCTACGAAAATCGTTGGTCAAACAATTCCTGTTTCCGGTGATTACTTTAACTATACACGCCATGAAGCTGTTGGTGTCGTTGGTCAAATTATCCCTTGGAACTTCCCGCTTCTTATGGCAATGTGGAAAATGGGAGCAGCGCTTGCTACAGGATGTACAATCGTTTTAAAACCTGCAGAACAAACTCCACTATCTGCTCTATACTTAGCTGAATTAATTGAAGAAGCTGGATTCCCGAAAGGTGTTATTAATATCGTACCTGGATTCGGTGAATCAGCTGGACAAGCTCTCGTTAATCATCCACTCGTTGATAAAATTGCATTTACCGGTTCTACTCCTGTCGGTAAACAAATTATGCGACAAGCATCCGAATCATTAAAACGCGTTACACTTGAGTTAGGCGGTAAATCACCAAATATCATCTTGCCAGATGCTGATTTATCTCGCGCGATTCCTGGTGCACTTTCTGGTGTTATGTTTAACCAAGGACAAGTATGCTCTGCTGGATCACGCTTATTTGTTCCGAAGAAAATGTATGATAATGTCATGGCTGATCTCGTCCTTTATTCTAAAAAATTAAATCAAGGCGCTGGTCTAAGTCCAGAAACTACAATCGGTCCTCTCGTTTCCGAAGAACAACAAAAACGTGTAATGGGCTTCATTGAAAAAGGGATTGAAGAAGGCGCTGAAGTACTTTGCGGAGGAAATAATCCATTCGATCAAGGCTACTTCGTTTCTCCTACAGTATTCGCTGACGTAAATGACGAAATGACGATCGCAAAAGAAGAAATTTTCGGTCCAGTTATTTCTGCAATACCGTTTAACGATATTGATGAAGTAATTGAACGTGCGAATAAATCTCAATTTGGCTTAGCTGCTGGTGTATGGACAGAAAATGTTAAAACTGCACACTATGTTGCAAGTAAAGTACGTGCAGGTACAGTATGGGTAAACTGTTATAACGTCTTTGATGCAGCATCTCCATTTGGAGGATTTAAACAATCTGGTCTCGGCCGTGAAATGGGATCTTACGCATTAAATAACTATACAGAAGTGAAGAGCGTTTGGCTTAACTTAAATTAATGAGAAAGAACCTGACTTACCTGGTCAGGTTCTTTTCATTATGTATTCCTTTAAACTTGCAGTCCTCCGCTCACATTTAATACTTCACCTGTAATATAAGATGCGTATTCTGATGCTAAAAAGGCTGCTGCGTTCGCAATATCTTCTGGCGTTCCAATTCTACCAACTGGAATAGCGCCCACCATCTTTTCTTTCACTTTATCTGGTATCGTTTTTGTCATATCTGTATCCATAAACCCCGGACAAATCGCATTACAAGTAATACCGAAACTTCCAACTTCTTTCGCTGCTGTTTTTGTTAATCCTACAACTCCTGCCTTTGTAGCCGCATAATTTGCTTGACCTATGTTTCCTTCTCTACTAATTGAAGATATGTTAATAATGCGTCCATACCCTTGTTGTCTCATGTAAAGAAGCGCTGGTTGCATACAATAAAAAACTCCAGTTAAGTTCACTTGTAATACTTGTTCCCAAGCAGACTTCTCCATTTTATGTAACATTGCGTCTCTTGTAATTCCAGCATTATTCACCAAAATATGTAATGTACCAAATTTTTGAACCGCATATTCAATTAACGACTTTGCTTCATTTTGATTACTCACATCACATCGATATGAGCACACTTCATATCCTTCATCTGATAACTCACGTGTCGTCTTTTGTAGATTCTCTTCATTTACATCGCTAATTAATACTTTCGCCCCTAGTTTTGCATAAACCCTTGCAATCTCTTTTCCAATTCCCTGTGCAGCTCCTGTTACAACAGCTGTTTTCCCATTTAAAAACTCCATTCCTATCCCCCATTTCTATTACTTATACTGTATATTTCGGCTTTTTGCTTTCCAATTCCTCTTTGTATAAAAAAGTCTATTTGTGTCAAACTAACTTTGCAACGTCGCATAAACGCAAGGAGATTGTGTCGAATGAACAAAAAGAATTTCAAACAAAGCAAAGCAACTGATGGCATTGATGTTGAGTTCTCTCGCGAACTCGCTGACCACAATGACTTAGAAGCAAACGCACGTGCAAATGCCGCTGATGCACGTCAAAAACGCCAGTCAACCGAAAAATAAGGTACATCACAACCTTATTCTTTTCAAAAGGGACCTACTACCCAACAAAATAAACCGAGAGACATCTCTCGGTTTATTTTCTATATTTTTTTGTATAATGAGCCAAAGTAAGCAACGGATATATATGAGCATAACTATGATAACGAATATAAAACCCACCTGGTAAACCTGTTCCAGTAGGATATTTTTCATTTACATAAGGGTTGGAGAGCAAATATGAAATACCTTTTCGAATGATTGGTGTTTCTTTTTCATAGTAAGAAATGAGAGCATCTAACGCCCATGCCGTTTGTGATGGTGTACTAAACGGCAAAGTAACAAATCTTTTTTCCACACTACTTTGGCAAGATTCTCCCCAGCCACCATCTTCATGCTGTATATGTTCAAGCCATAAAGCTGCTCGTTTTAATGATGGATCGCTAGATGGTATTCCTAGTGACCGTAAACCAGTCAACACTGCCCATGTACCATATATATAACAAATTCCCCATTTCCCATACCATGATCCATTTTCCTCTTGTACATTCATTAACCAATTTATCGCACTTTGTTTTTGTTTCTCGGGCAATTCATTTTGCGCATATGTCCCAAAAAACTCTAGCACTCTTCCTGTAATATCTGGTGTAGAAGGATCTGTAATCATATCACTTGCATTTTCGATTGGTAAATTTGCTAATATACGGCTCGTTACCCCTTTTTCAAAAGCTCCCCAACCACCATCATTATTTTGCAATCCTTTAACCCAATTAACCGCTCTCTTCCAAGCATTATCTACATTTTCGTCCCCTCTACTTCGCGCCAGTGCTCTTAACACAGCAGTTGTATCATCAATATCTGGAATCATCGTATTCACATCCGAAAAGCCCCAACCACCTGGGAATAGATTCGGTGCATGTACACTCCAATCTACTTTCTTCGTTTGCTGTTTTCTTAGTAAATACGCTGATGCATTTTGAATCACTTTACTTGCTTTCGGAACTTGAGCTTCTTGCAAAGCATAACTGAGTAAAGCTGTATCCCATACAGTTGACGGAGAGTTTTGCAAATGGCTCCCTCTCTCCATCTTCCATATATAAGATGCGATTCCCGTTATAGCCTTCTGAATAATTGGCGATTGAATAGAATGCCCTAATGCAAGTAAAGCATAAATCATATAAAACGAGGCAGTTGCGTAACTATATAATGTTCCATTTTCATCAATACGCTCTTTCATAAAACGTTCTACTTCCTCATATCCTTTATGATGCAAAGAAAGTGGATACGTTATAATTTTCTTCACCTCACTTAATAACGTTTGAAAAACTGGAGACCGATCCTCCCGAAACCATTCTCCGCCCCCGCCTGCAATGTGATTTAAATTTGGCAATAACTTTTTCCCTACTCGAAATCTTTTATTTAAACACAACATCATCGGAATTAAATGGATACGTGCTGAGCTACTCAATTCAAATATACTGAGGGGGGAATCGTTCTGCAGAAACATTATTGGTGTTGGCAAATGAAAGAGAGAAGGATATTCATATTCTCCATGAATCGCTAATAAAAACTTCGTCATAAAATGAGCACGCGCCACCCCCCCGCGCTCATTTATAAACATTTCCGCTCGCTTCATATTCGCATCTTCTTTTGTATATTTTTCCGATGCAAGTAAGGCAGCATAAGATTGAATTGTAGCAGATAAATTACCACCCACTTCATCTTCAT
>Ga0268252_1001037_pt1 | contig 16475 bp, 14 predicted proteins | sample AgamicMgSfrz_FD_200244 | JGI IMG/M metagenome (GOLD analysis project Ga0268252, IMG submission 200244) | Agave microbial communities from Guanajuato, Mexico - Mg.Sf.rz (v2) (version 3) | ecosystem: Host-associated > Plants > Phyllosphere > Phylloplane/Leaf | place: Guanajuato, Mexico | collected... | reverse complement strand
CTCAGCACTTCCGGCAATATCCAGGTGGACCCAGGGTGTGCCTTCCGCAAACTCACCGATAAAGCCGCCGCCCATAATGGCATGGCCTTCCCGTCCCGGTGAATTATTTAAATCCGCGACATCACTCTTGCGAATCCGTTTTTTATCATAATCCGTAAGCGGCAGCTGCCAGATCATTTCACCTGCTTCATGAGACGCTTCCAATACTTGCTCGAAAAACGGCTCGTTGTTGGTCATCGCACCTGTTTTATCTTTTCCAAGCGCGATGACGACGCCGCCTGTGAGCGTCGCCACATCAACGATCTTGCCGGCACGCTGCTGCTTTGCATACGTAACGGCATCCGCTAATACGAGGCGCCCTTCTGCATCGGTATTTTTCACTTCAATCGTTTTGCCGGACAAGGAGGTAATGACATCATCCGGTTTAAAGGCGTTCGCGCTAATCACGTTATCGGTTGCCGGAATAACCGCCATTACAGGCTGTTCTGGACGAAGCGCACCGATGATCTCCATCGCACCAAGTACGGCCGCCGCACCGCCCATATCCGTTTTCATGCCAACGATGCCGTCTTTCGGCTTAATGGAATAGCCGCCTGTATCGAATGTGACGCCTTTGCCGACAAAGGTCAGCACCTCTTCCCACGAATCTGCTGGATTGTACTTGAGCGTAATCATTTTCGGCGGCTCTACTGACCCTTGCGCAACCGCTAAAAAAGCGCCCATGCCGATTTTCTCCATATCTTCACGTTCAAGTACTTCAAGTTCAAATCCATACCGTTCAGCCAATTGTTCCGCGTGAAGAGCAAGATCAGTGGCCGTCATCATATTAGGGGGCGTTGCCGTTAAACGAATCGCCGTGTTTGTGCCGTCTGCCATCGTTTTCCCTACTTCGCATGCCGCCTGAATTTCAGCCGGGTCTGCCTCCGTATATACATGAATTTCCTTCAGCTGTTTTTCCGGTTCATTACCGGGTGTCCGGTAGCCTGTATACTCGAACCGCGCCAAAAATAGCGCCTCAAAGATTGCTTCTGCTGCTTCTACAGCCGTTACATGTTCTGTAACAAATGAATCAAGTATGACTGCCATGGATTCGAGCCCGTACCTCTTGGACTGCTTAGCGGCTTTTTGAACCGCTTTATGGATCGCATGAAAATCCGCTTCTTTTTCTTTACCAAGCCCTGCTGTGATAATCCGTTTTGCCGAAATGCGGCCAAATGCTGGAATAACGGATGCCTGTTCTGTTTTCGCAGAAAGATCTCCATTTTTCACAAGCTCTGTCAGCTGGCCTGAAAATGCGTGATCAAGCGGGGCAAGTACACCTTCGAACTTTAATGGCTTATCAAACAGCCCAATAAGCAAAGCATCTGTTTCGGCTTCAATCCATTTTTCGTTTTTAATTGTAAACATCCTCATCACCTCACATGTTATTATAGTGGAAAATGAACAGGAGTGTTGGTGTGAGGATTGTATCGATTTGCCCAAGCAATACAGAAGTGTGTGAATACCTCGGCATCGAGGAGCAAATTGTCGGTGTAGATGATTTTTCTGATTTAGAACGAACAAGGCTTGGACCGGACTTATCCATCGATATGGAGAAGCTGGCAGCTCTTCAGCCTGATATCGTACTGGCGTCTCTTAGTGTACCTGGAATGGAAAAGAATGTAGAAGCATTGAAACGGTTAGGCATTCCGTATATTGTCACGAACCCTCATTCCTTAGACGATATCGGCCGTTCGATTGAGCAGATTGCCAGCGCTTGCGGAGTGGATGGACAGGAAGCAAGAAACAGGTGGACAAGCACACTTGAATCCTACAGATCACGCGTATGGACGAACCACATTCGCCTTTATTGGGAATGGTGGCCTAAGCCTTTGTTTACGCCAGGAGGCACAAACTGGCTGACTGAAATGAGCACATTATGCGGCGGAATCAATATTTTCAACGATTCACCTGAGCCAAGTGTTCAAACCAACTGGGAAACAGTGCTGGAAAAAAAGCCCGATATGATCCTGCTCGTATGGGTTGGCGTCATGACAGATAAAGTGAATATAAACGTTGTAAAAAAGCGGCCCGGGTGGGATGGGACACCGATTTTCATCTTAGAGGAAAAAGACTTCTGCCGCCCTTCACCAAACATATTAATAGGATTGGAAAAATTGAGCCAGCTTTTACACAGCAAAAAACGACCTTAAAGAAGGTCGTCTTGTTAAAACATTTGGTAGCCCTTGGCACGCAGCAGCCGCATTACGAATCCGCTTCCAATAGCGCCTAATAATCCGCACAGGAGAATCGTAATGTCGACAGGCTGTAAGCTGATCATTTTTTCACCGAGAATGCCAAATGATTCACCTGGCTTAAATACATAATTAAACGAGCTGATTCCGTCCACAATCGCAATGACGACGAGCGGATAAATAAATGCCATAATCCACGTCATGCGCAGCAGCATATTTAAAATAAACCCGATGCCGAAAAAAAGAACGAAAAAAAGCAGGGCCGACACGAGCAATTCCGCAATGTTCATGAACCTATTCCCCCTAAACTCATTATGTTTAGTTTACTGAACAGCCTTTAAAAGGTCAATGAGTGAAAATGTGACAAAAACAAAAATGCGAAGCCGTGGTTTAAACTTGAACCAAACAAGAAAAGCACCGGGTACGAGGGGGACGCGTACCTGGTGCTTTGTAAAAGTATTTCCTATTCAAGAGGAAATAAACTTTCCCGTCTTAGTATAACCACTTTTTTTCTGTTTATTCCTTTTCTTGTTAAACAAAAAAGCGGTACGCCGTATAGCCAAATTGCGGGCCTGGATCAGAAATGTCCTGGGAGGTCAGAGCAGACGTTTTAAAAAGCTCCAACATACGCCGCAAAAGCACAGATGTCTCTGCACTTTGCTCAAGCTCTGAAACCGTCATCCAGCGCGCATCCAGCAGCTCTTTTACGCATGCTGTCGGCTCTTTTTCCTCTACAGGCAGCATATGAAAAAGAATCATCGTATCACTTACATCATGCTGAATAACACCGGAACGAATACCAGCCACTCCACATATAGAGGCCTCAATGCCTGTTTCTTCCCGCACTTCCCTGACAGCTGCCTCGTCTGCCGTTTCTCCCGCGTCTACAAATCCAGCCGGCAGCGACCATTGTCCCTTTAATCCCCCGTATGCTTTTTTCACCACAAGCCAGCGGCCGCTGCTGTCAATGACGACACCGGCTGCTGCCAGCCATACCTTTCCCCTTTTCATCCAAACGCTTCCTTTCCTTCAACAAAAAAAGGGCCTCTTTAAAAAGAGGGCCCCTTTTGCTGTTTTACAGAATGTTGAATTTCCCTTTTTTCAAGACGAGTGAAGGGCCGCCGACCATGAAGAGCGCGCGGTTATCAATCATTTTTTTCATGAATGATGCTTTAGTGCCTTTAAGTTTTTTGTCGAATACAACGCCAATGGCATCGTTATCGCCAAGCGAGCAAACAGTCCCTTTAATGTCCGGCTTGAACGTTTCAAGATTTGCTTCACCTTTAAGTAACTTCACAAGATTTTTCGCTACAACCTCACCCTGCTGCATCGCAATTTGTGCTGTTGGCGGGTATGGGCGGTTGATTTCTTCGTTAATAACAAGAGAGCAATCGCCAAGAACGAAAATGTCGTCGTGGCCAGGAGCACGAAGATCAGGGTTTACTTTCACGCGTGCACGCATGTTTTCAATGCCTGATTTTTCGATGATGCTGCTGCCGCGAACACCCGCTGCCCAAACCACTGTACCCGCTTTGATTTCTTCTGTGTCGTTTTCGCCTTTAGCTACGATGATGCCTGTTTCCGTTGCGCCTTTGATTGGCGTGCCGATTTTGAACTCTACGCCTTTTTTCTCAAGCTGTGCAACCGCATATTTCACAAGCTCAGGATCAAAGCCAGGAAGAACCATCGGTGCCGCTTCTACACAGTAGATGCGTACTTTTGAGTAGTCGATATCGTACTCTTTGCAAAGCTCAGGAACACGGTTCGCAAGCTCGCCTAAAAATTCGATGCCTGTGAAGCCCGCGCCGCCGACAACAAATGTCAAACGCTCTTCATTTTTCTCTTCTTCGTTTGCATATGTCGCAAATTGGAATTCAATATGGTCACGCAATTGACGAGATGTGTTCACATTTGAAATGGTGAAAGCGTGTTCTTTCAATCCTTCAATGCCGAATGTTTCAGATTCGCCGCCAAGTGCAACGACAAGGTAGTCATATTCTACTTCGCCTGTATTTAAAATAACTTTCTTTTCGTCTGTTTTAATATCTTCTACTTCCGCGCGAATAAACTCTACTTTGCTGCGGTTAATGACTGCATCAACATCGTAGCGTACACGATCATGGTGCATCGTACCTGCTGATGCTTCGTGGAGCCATGTTGTTTCGTAGTGGTAATCATTTTTGTTGATCAGCACAATATTTGCTTCATCTACAGATAATGCTTTTTGAAGACGTGTAACGGTAATAAGACCGCCATAACCGGCGCCTAGAACTACAATTTTCGGCTTTTTCACTGTCATCTTTATCCACCTCTATTAAAATAGTCACGCAAAGAATGTGATATTCTTCACGTATGATCATAAAAAAATGCTCTCTTTTCTTGTCACAAAATGTTAACAATGTGCACAACTAGTTCCATCATAGACGCTTTGACTGCTTTTTTCAAGTTATTTGGACAAGAAATTTCAAATAAGACTTCCGTTATGAAATTTTGTAAAATAAGAGATAATAAAATCAAAGATGGCGCATACATCATTTTTATGACTTGAGTTGTATAGGCCGAAAAAGGGGGATTTTGAGTGAAAGATATTACAATCATTGGTGCCGGACCTACCGGATTATTTGCCGCATTTTACGCAGGTATGCGTGGTGCTTCTGTGAAAATTATCGAAAGCCTGCCGCAGCCGGGGGGCCAGCTGTCCGCTCTTTACCCAGAAAAATTCATTTATGATGTAGCCGCGTTTCCTGCTGTTCGTGCACAGGAGCTTGTTGACCGCCTTGTGGAGCAAATGAAGCGATTTCCTGTTGAACTCTGCCTGGAGGAAGCCGTTCATTCGCTTGAGAAAAAGCCAGACGGCACTATTCGCCTTGAGACAGATAAAGGAAGTCATGATACAAAAGCAGTCATTATCACTGCAGGAAATGGAGCGTTCCAGCCGCGCCGACTTGAGCTTGAGGGAGCAGATGAACGGTCCAATGTTCATTATTTCGTTAACGATCTTGCTTCTTTTTCAGGGCGCCGTGTTGCCGTTCTTGGCGGCGGAGATTCTGCTGTCGACTGGGCAATGATGCTCGAAACAACGGCAAAGGACGTGGCACTCATTCACCGGCGTGACAAATTCCGCGCACACGAGCATAGTGTTGAACTGCTTCATGAATCACGTGTCGATGTTATGACGCCGTTCGTACCTGTTGCTTTTGATGGACAGACCCTTCAGCTTGAGGAAGTAAAAGGAGAACGTAAAAAAGCACTTGAAATTGATGACCTTGTTGTGAATTACGGGTTTATCTCTTCTTTAGGCCCGATGAAAAACTGGGGACTGACTATTGAGAAAAACTCGATTGTCGTAAATTCACGCATGGAAACTAATATTCCCGGTGTCTATGCAGCAGGTGATGTCGCTACGTACGAAGGAAAAGTAAAGCTGATCGCAACTGGATTTGGAGAAGCGCCAACGGCTGTTAACAATGCCAAATCCTATATTGACCCTGGCGCAAAGGTGCAGCCGCTGCACAGTACATCCTTGTTTTAACCTCTTTAACGGCGGGTAAAGAAACAACAAAAGAAAAAAAGGGTGGTTCACTATGCATGTACTTGTGATCGGCGCAGCCGGCACAACCGGACAGCTTGTTGTGCAAAGCCTGGCTGAAAACATTCAGCATCACGTTAAAGCGATGGTTCGGAAAACAGACCAGATGGCAGACATGGAAAAGCTCGGTGCCCGGCCGGTTTTAGCAGACCTGGAGCAGGATTTCAGCTATGCGATGAACGATGTAAATGCCGTTGTTTTCGCGGCTGGCTCTGGCTCGTCAACTGGACCCGAAAAAACAACAGCAGTCGACCGGGATGGAGCAATCAAAGCGATTGATCTGGCTTCTTCTCATGGCATAGAGCGTTTTGTGATGCTCAGCTCCATGGGGGCAGACCGACCGGATGCTGGCCCTGAAGCGATGCAGCATTATTTGCAGGCCAAACACGATGCAGACGCTCATTTAATGAAAAGCGGACTGACCTACACGATTGTTCGCCCCGGTGCACTGACAAATGAGACAGGCAGCGGGAAAATTGAAGCAGCACCCCAAGTAGCAGACCGAACCAAGTCTATTTCTCGGGTAGATGTTGCCGAAGTGCTGGTTCAAAGCCTGCTTGCACATGAAACAGAGGGTCGGATTTTTGAAATTGTTGAAGGCGCTACTCCAGTGGCAGAAGCATTAAAACAACTTTAATTGCAAGAAATCGGCTGCTTATGCGTGCCGGTTTTTTCTTTGCTCCCCCGTTTCGTCACTAAAAAACCGGCTGGCACTTGGCCAGACGGTTTCACCCGCTTATGAAGCAGCAGGCTTTTTTATTTTTTTTCCTTTTGAATCGGTCCACTTTTGAACGTTGTCCGAACCGATAATATCGACTTCCTGCTTTGTATCAATCTGCACTTCTTTCACTTCTGCTCCGCGTAGATCAATCACCTGCCCTTTTTGCGGTGTGGATACAATAACAGTATTGTATTTCAAACCTTTACCTTGCAGCGTCGCAGAATGCTTTACAATGATGCCCTTGCTTAAGCGGACACCTTCATCAAATTCCAAATGAATACCCGGCTTTGCAACAACAAATTGTTTTTTCTTCATAGCAGGCACATAGATAATACCTTCTTCTGCCCCACCATCAGCAAAAGTCGTCCGAATAACAACCGGATCATGGTCACTTGCACGACCGTGCTCCTCCATAAATTGTGAGTTGGTATGAACAATATCCACCTCTGTAGAAGAGGCTAAATTGTTGGTCACTAAAATATGATCCAGCACCTGCGCATTTCCTTGATATGAGTAAGTGAACCGCTGGTCTGCCGGCACTTTTTCAATCATGTTGGTTAACTCCCCGCCCTTTACAATAGAAAGAGCATCCGTAAATTCAAAATCATTTAAATCGCCGACAATGACTACATTTGCATCTGGATCAGCTGATTTTACGTCCTGTACAAATCCATTAACGATCGCGGCGATTTGTTTACGCTGCACTTCGCTTCCTAAATATGGCGGCTGATTTTTGCCGAATAATGGCTCGTCCCCGCCTTTGGAATTAAAATGGTTAGCCACGACAATGACCTTTTCCCCTTTAAATGTAAATTGGGCAGCTACTGGTTTGCGGCTGTCGTCAAATGCTGTGTTTTCCGGATCAATCCGGCCAGGGTTCACAGTTAACCTTCCATCTGTATAAGCAACAGCTTCTGTCGCACTCCCTTTTTCTCCTTCTGCAAGTCCGACGCGCTCCGGATTATATAAGAAGCCAACACGAATGTTTCCGCCCGGCTGTCCGCCGTCTTTTTTGTCAAGAGGTGCTACGTCTGTGTACTGATAGGCAGGACCGCCTAACGCTTTGATCGCTTCAATTAATACAGCAGCGCTTTCGGATGCGTCGGTTGTCCTCGAATCAGCGGGCCCGTCATTATCCTGTACTTCCGTTACACCAATAATATCAGGCGATTTCATTCCATTTACGATTCCCGCAGCGAGGCGGTTCGTTTTGTCTTTTCCTGAAGCGGTTGAAAAGTTTTCCAGGTTATAAGAGGCGATGGTTAATCCATCTTCGGTCGGTGCAAGTGTTGTTTGCTCGGCTTTCAACCCGCCGTCCACAACATTAGGCACCTCATCCACAAGCACTTTAAAATTACTGAAGCCGTAGCTGACCACACCCGTTACATTAGCCGCAAATGAATCACCCGTTTTCGCCACAAAATTCTCATCATTTAAATCCAAGTGGATCCGCTCAGGATTGTAATCATCCGCTGCAATACGAAGTGCACCAACTTTTGTATTGGTTTCCATATTTCCAGGCACCACTACTACTTCTCCATATTGCTGCGGAGCAACAATTTTAGGCTTGTCAATTTCAATGATCATTCCCTCAATGCTTTCAAAAAAATCAATGCCGTCCTGTTCGGGATCGAATGTGCCAAACTGGTCGTTATCGATTACCTTCGTTGGCAGCATCCGGTCTTCGTTCACAACAACCGGCTTTGGCAATGTGTGGCCAGCCGCTTTTCTTTGTACAGAAGACGCATTAATTTCTGTAACCGGAAGATCCGTTTGCAGTTTTTCAGCATATCCGTCTAGCACCCACTCTTTGACCAGGCCATTTACCTCTACAAGGTCTCCTTTGGACAAAGCATGGCCTTTCATATAAACGAGGATTCCTTCTGATGTATTCTCATCTGCATCCGCTTCTACGCTCTGCATGTAGAAGTTATTTTTATCGACAATATGGGTCACAACACCTTCTACGTTTTCAACAGTTAAGTTGTTATAGGGAGAAGTATGCCCGGCGCCTTGAATATCATGGATTTGAATCTCGTCTTTTTCCATTACATATGAAAACTCAGAAACCGCACTATCTGTTAACCCCTCTTTAAATGCTGCTGCTTTAATTATTTTGGCTTCATTTAAAACGATAGGCGCAGTATAAAGTGTGCTTTCCTTTGTCGGCTGGGAACCATCGAGCGTATAGTGAATTGCTGCGCCTTCTGTTGATGAAGAAAGCATTACGCTCGTTCCTGCTTGGACAACGCCAGGAGCCGGGTTTGCTGTTACGGCTCCAACCGTTGAAGAATCCGCTGCAATGTCCGCTGCATCCCGAGGAATCAATTGGTAGACATTGTTATAGGAGCCGACCACACCTGTAATAGAGTCATAGTTTGTATGGGCGGCAAGAAGAGAAGCATCCTGCGGCCTGATTTGAAAGGTATTCCCCTTATCGTCTTGCGCTGTGTAGTTTCCACTTGAAAAGCCGGCAACTGAAATATTGTTTATCGTGACTAGCTTTCCTTCGACTGCTTCTGTTAATTGATCAGCTGTTACAGGCAGCGGTGCCGGCACATCCGTACTACCCGTCACCATTACACCATCCCTTCCTACCGCAATTTCTAAAAGGGAATTGTAGTCATCGATTGTTCCTTTTACGTCTACAACGTCACCAGCTTTCACATTCATGTCGGAACCATATAAAACAATGCCGGCAGCTTCGTCCTGGATATATACTGTGCTTCCCAAAACAGCCGTTACTGTACCAGATGTCCATACCTGTGTTTCCACTGCTTTTTGGCGAACAGCTGAAATTGATTCTTTCACAAGCTCTGCTGGCTCTCTTGGCTCCTCTATACTGCCATCTAAAAGTGTAATAGACGAAGGCGATTTAAGGCCTGGAACCGTAAAATAGGCTTCCAGAGAACCGGTTACCTGTACTTTTTTGCCGAGGTTTTCTGGGTGGTCGGCTATATTTATACCTGGTCGTAACTCTTCCGGTAGCTGCACCGGCATTATTTTAGCAGGATCTGTTTCTCCTGCTTCGTCTGCAATCGCAATATTTGTCCTCGAGCTAAAAGGAGGCTTTGTTTGATAGCTATTCGCCGCTTTTGTAATGCCGACAATATATCCTTCCACCACTGCCTCCCCGGAATTATGAGCGATAGCCTCCGCTACTGTCATAGATGCTGCGCTTGCCGGAGCCTGAAACGGAAGTAATGTGCTCATAACAAGTATGAGAGCCATTAAAGCTTGTCCAATCTTTTTCATAAAAAAACTCCTCTCTCCAAAATAATTAGCCGTTCTACGAGAACTGCTTTTATTGTAATCTACTTTTTATTGTAAAATAGAACATTTACAGATAATTTAAAAAACTTTAATAAATAGAAAAACAGGAAAAAAATCACTCTGCCTTACTAGGACTGTTTACGTTTAGCTTTCGTAATTTAATCCACATTTTGCATATAGATTTTTTTGCGGCTCATACTAACTAAAAATGAATTCACTAGGAGGCTATAAATTGTACAACGATACTTGGCTGTTACAATTTATTTTTATATTTTTCGTTACGTTTTTTATCATCATCCCTTTTATTTTCATATGCGTAACACGTAAAAAGAAATCAAATCACTAAAAAAGCCCCTGCTCCTACCAAAGGATAGGAACAGGGGTCTTTACTTCAACTAATAAAAGACAAATGGTTGCTTTTATCTTGTTTTATTTTCTGATAAGTCAACCACTTCATGATCCGTCATCATCACACCATGACAATCCATTAATAATTTTTTCAATAACGGAGACGTCCTGTTTGCATCATAAGCGCAAACGGAGATGAGTCCATTTTCACTGACAAACTTGTCGAGTTCCTTTTCATATTTCTCTATCTCGCTGGTCATCTCTCCATCTTCCCGCCATTCTATCAGTCCCCACGTATACATCGAAGAACCGTCTTCCGTATAAGGGCCCATTTTTTGGGACACATACTGAAGAATGGTTTGAGGATGAAAGTTTCCGTTCGAGTAGTAAAAGTCAAAATTGTTGACAAAATGGACGTTTGCCCGCTGTTCCTTCGTTAACTTGTTTTCTAGTTCTTTATTAATAAGAAGAATATTCCGGTCGTTTTCGACAAGTAAAATATGGTCGCCATTTTTTGTTACACTTACAGCAAAAGACACCACATTTTGGAGATAACTTTTACTATCCGTGTATAAATAAAGGAGGTGTCCCCCGTTTTTCATTTTTAAATCGTTTATTACCTTTACTAATAAATTAGTCATACATCTATATCTCCTTAGCAAGGATAAAATATACCTTTGAATAATCGCCTGTTTTCATTTAATACTAGTATTATAGGTTATTTCGCTTTATACACAAATGAAAAATCTGACTGCCCCGTTTATGTTTCTTTTACATAAGGAAGCTGCTCGAGCGCTTGTTTTACTGTAGCAAAACTATTTGTATCAGAGAGACGAATACCGCTTCTTACAATCGCCTGAACTAAATCAGGACGAATCCCTGTGTTCACGACCTTTAATCCCATTAAGCGAAGCATATAGCCCATTTGCTGAAATAAATTAAGGATCTCTATATCCCTCGTTAAAAGTCCTGAAAAGTCAACAATAATATAGGTGATGCGCATTTCAGTAATTTTAGGCACGGTAGACTCCATAATATATTTAGCTCTATATGCATCAATTTCTCCCACAAGAGGGATGACTACAGCATCTTGTCTAATCGGGACAACTGGTGCAGACAATTGAGCCAGTTCTACTTGAGTTTCTTGGCGCTGCTGATCAATTATTTGTTCATATGCGCAAGTAACTGCATACATGCTGCTGTCTGCCATCATACCTATTTGATCAAGTAAAAAGGCAGTGTTTTTTGCAGAGAGTTCATGCTCTTCGCTAATTCTTGTTAAGACCCGGTAAAAACTGCTCCTCAGGATTGGATAGCGAAGCAATATCAATGATGTTTTTTCTCCTAATTCTAGCTGCTGGTTTGCCACCTCTTTCCCCCAGCTAAACAGAAAATCATTTGATAGGACCGCATCTGTATTCTTTTGGGAAACCATAGCTTCCACAAACACATGTAAGATCTTTCGATATAGTCTTGCTATTGTTTCTTTTCTCCATTTTGGAAATTGATCTTTTACTCCAAGTCTGTCCAAAGCTAACTCGATCGTCTCATCCACAATCGATTCAGTGTTTTCATTAAGCTGAGCCGCAAATGACAAAAAAGTATTCACCGATGTGGTCTCCTATCCGAGTGATTTTTAATTCAATGCAAAAATAATAACCAAACATCTATGTATTCTTTTTTATTTATGCCTTGCTGCTAAAACCTTTTTTTGCTGAGAAACACGCATCCACAGCCTCATGTCTCCCTTTTTAATTGGTTTTGTTTTATACATTGATATTGGAAGAATAGCCTTTGGCCAATGGTGACCGGCTCAATTACTTTATATTATATTAATAATACCAGACTCTGTTTTAAATAGAAGATTAACTTCACGCTAATTGCAAACGGTTTCAAAAAGACGGAAATGCGGATTAAATTAAACTCTGATAAAAAACGTTTTATCCGTGAACGTAAACAATAAAAACCCGCCAGATCACCGGGCAGGTTTTTATTGTTTCTTCCTGTTTTGTTCATTAAATTGAAATTGTCTCCCTTACGCTCAGTACCTATTTTAGTTATTACTTTGCATGAGTACGCACGTGCTTCTCATCAAATACATGCTTGTCGAGATATTTGTGAAAGAACCATTCACCTGCTGCAATAATGATTGCTGAGATAAAAGAAGCGGCTAAAACATCTCCATCATTGATAAAAAGTGATTTTCCCATAAGCCAAACGACGAAGAAAGTTAATACTGCATCTGATACAGTGGCAATGGTATTTCTCTTGGCATGATCTGCATTGCGCTCATGATCATCTCCTGCTTTGCGGAAAATAAGCAAATCACCGATTACATAAGCAACAATTGTCAGGACGGCACTAATAAGGAGTGTATCCCCAAATTCCCCATCATAAATTCCAGTCAGTACAATACCAAGGACAACGGCGACCATCACAAATTTAATAATAAGAGCTTTTACATGATCCAAAGTTGTTTCCTCCTTTTTCTTTGATGCTCATTAAATACCCTAAATAAAATAAATAAACACCTATTTGATTTTTAACGTGAATTACATAAAAATGCCCGCCAGGATAGACGAACCTGTGCGGGTTTCTTTATTATTCGGTGATATAACGAATGAAAACGGACGACGTCGTTAAATGACGTTTTATTAAACAGATTCCATAAACGGCGCTACACCGCGGTAACGATACTCCGGTAGCAAGTGCGGTAGCTGGAACGGTATCAGTTCCGGCAGTAACTCCGGTCATATCAACTCTCAGATTTCAAAAAATATTGCGCAAATATGAAATCCGTAAGTTTCCCTTAATTCTAGTTTACTTTCCAGTCACAGCGGGTAAAAAATACCATGCAACGATGCACAACATCTTGGATACCTCACCAGTCGTTGCATCATTACTCATCTTTCTTCGGCTGCGGAGCCGCATCCGCGGTCTTTTTTTATGTATTCGGTTTAACTTCTCGTAGCAGCGGGTAATGAAATGATGATATGGTTTCACATTGGTCACACCCCCTGTGGCTATTTTTTGCTGCGGAGTTTCTCCGTGGCCTTTTTTTGTTTATATCGCTCAGCAACGGGTATATGTCAAATAGTGGTTCCCACATACCACGGTCTCTGTTCGATGGATATTGCTGCGGACTTGAATCCCCCGCGACTTTTTTTGTGCGCCATTTTAGGCGATTCGCCAACGAGCCCTTTCCGAAAGCTCAATCGCCTCCATGACGTAAATCATTATAGCGACGGCTTCCACGTATTTTAATACCTTCGGCAAAAAAAGGGTTCTGGCGCCTTGTCAGGCGACCATTTGTACAGGCAACTTACCGCAGACGGCTACGCGAATATTTGTAGCCAGGCGCAGGAAACTTGGCGTCATTTCGTTGAACATGTAACGATTTACGCTTCTTCCGTAAGCACACGCTGGCTATGCAAAATTAACGATCATCCCCCGTTATCCACCATTCAGCTATTTCACCATCATACTCTTTCCAGCACACCCATACTTCCCGATTGCTTCCCATATCTTCTTCAATAAAATCAAAATCCTCAGCTTCAAGTTCATAATCATCATTTAGTACAGTGATAATGAACCTCTTAATTCCGTTAACTTCTTGTCCCTCAGAAACCGGCTCATAATGTTCACAGATGTATTCCGCAAGTTCTGTTCCCCCTGTTAATTCATCAGCACTAAACGTATCCATCTGAAACTCCATCGCATTCATCAGCATTCATCCTTTCTTTTTTCGTAAAGCACCTTAAATAGTAGCACCATTTCGCCTATTACAGGTACGACAATATGCTTTTGGCGTTGATTTTCGCAAGCACCCGTGCCTCGCCCGTTTCTCTACTTTCGCACGCCTTCTCTTTATCGACCGTTCTTCCGACATAACAAAAACGCTTCTTGACGTATCGTTAAATACGTCAAGAAGCGTTTAAATACTAACGCTTAGTCTGCTTCACAACGGAAGCCAGGCGCCTGCAAATACGTGAGCCCCACCGTTGTAACTTAACGGCTAGGAAACGTCAACAGTTCTCCGGCGTTCCAGCTTCTGTTTTTGTCCGGAATGATGATCCGCACCCGCAGGAAGCGATCGCATTTGGGTTATCAATTGTAAACCCGCCGCCCATGAGAGACTGCTTGTAATCCACGACGGTTCCCTTTAAAATCGGCGCATCGTTTTTCGCGACGACAATCGGGATGCCATGCTGGTTCAATTGAAGATCACCGTCTTCAGCTTCGGGCGTAAAGCCCATTCCATAAGACAATCCGCTGCATCCGCCTCCATGAACCGCCACACGCAAAAAAGAGCCCTCTTCTTCATTTTGCTTCATCATATCTTTTATTTGAAAAGCCGCAGCTTCTGTAATAGTTACTACTTGTTGATCCGACAAAGGAATCGCTCCTTTCATTTTCTTTTAGTATACGTCGAATAGCTTAAATGCTCAACTGAACCGCTCAAGGATTTTTTAGTTATAATTGATTCTTTTTACCCTGTATTCATGTATAATAAATTAAGCATAAAGACCTTTAACTTGAGAGAAATGGAGGTTTACATATGTCAGATGCCCCGTTACTTTACAATAAAGTGATGAAATGTCTCCTTTGCCAGCAATCCTTTACTACAACAAAAGTCCGCAAAAGCGCAATTAAAGTAATTGGACAGGATACAGATTTAAAACCTCTTTATGAAGCTGGCGGAATAAATCCTCTTTTTTACAACGTACACGTCTGCATGAACTGCGGCTATTCGTTTACGGAAGACTTTTCCTCTTACTTTGGGCCTGGTACAGCTGAAGTGCTGAAAGCTTCTGTTTCCGATCACTGGGTCAAGCAGGATTACAGCGGAGAACGAGCGCCGGTAAAGGCGATAAAAAGTTATAAGCTTGCACTTTACTCGGGCGTATTAAAAAAAGAAAAGCATTTAACGCTTGCAGGCCTTGCGCTTCGGACAGCCTGGATTTACCGTGATATGGGCCGTAAAAAAGAAGAGAAACGATTTTTGTCGATTGCCGCCCGGGAGTATGAAGAAGCTTTTTCACAAGAAGACGTAGCCGAAAAAATGTCCGAAATCAAAGTGTTATATTTACTTGGTGAGCTTAACCGCAAATTAGCACGCAGAGAAAAAGCCATTTCTTATTTTTCTCAAGTCATTGAGCGCCAGCGGCAGTCGAATGAAAAACAAATCATCGAGATGGCCCGTGACCGGTGGCATGAATTACGGGACGAAACAAATGTGCTTTAAAAATGAATTGAGATAAGAAAATCCGGCTGTCTGCATAAACAGCCGGATTTTTCATGTTTAAAAAAGCCACGTTTGGTCAATATGTGTATATATATTCGAAACAAGCTCGTCAGGTGTCGCTCCATTAACGACTTCTCCGTTCACAAGTGCAAACGGAGATTCCGAGCAGCGTGTGCAGTAGCTTAAGCATCCATATTCAATTACATCTAAATTCGAATCCCGTTCCAGCTTTTCAAATGCTTCCTGGGATCCGCTTGCCAGGTTGCTGACACAAAATTCAATAATCGGCTTCATTTTTTTCTTCACCTCACCCATTTATTGTACTATCATTTTCGCATAGAAAAAAGCGTGAAGTTTTCGCGATGTCTGTTGAATAATAGGGCTATCTTCGTTATACTCGGATATGAATAAATGAATGCTGTACATATGAATACGAAACAGAGGGGTCATACATATGAGACATTTAGTTTTGCTTGGAGGCGGCTATGGCAACATGCGTGTTTTGCTCCGGCTATTGCCAAATCATCTGCCGGATGATGTCACGATTACGCTCGTTGACAGAGTGCCATATCATTGTTTAAAAACGGAGTATTATGCGCTGGCAGCTGGAACCGCTTCCGACCATGAAGTGCGTGTAACTTTTCCAGAGCATGATAAATTAAAAATGATATACGATGAAATTACATCTATCGACCTAGACCGAAAAGAAGTGCAGCTCAAAGCAAAAGGCGCGCTTGCTTACGATGATCTCGTGATTGGCCTTGGCTGTGAAGACAAGTATCACGGCGTTCCGGGTGCTGCAGAATATACATACAGCATTCAGTCGATTCAGAAGTCACGCGCTACTTATGAAAAGCTGAACAATATGCCTGCCGGCTCCAAAGTTGGAATTGTCGGCGCGGGCCTTTCTGGCATCGAACTGGCCAGTGAGCTTCGTGAAAGCCGTCCGGACCTCGACATCAAATTGTTTGACCGCGGACCGCGTATTTTAAAAGACTTTCCGCAGCGTTTAAGCCGATATATTGAAAAATGGTTTACCGACCACGGTGTGGAAGTAGTCAGTGA
>Ga0268252_1001035_pt1 | contig 16531 bp, 21 predicted proteins | sample AgamicMgSfrz_FD_200244 | JGI IMG/M metagenome (GOLD analysis project Ga0268252, IMG submission 200244) | Agave microbial communities from Guanajuato, Mexico - Mg.Sf.rz (v2) (version 3) | ecosystem: Host-associated > Plants > Phyllosphere > Phylloplane/Leaf | place: Guanajuato, Mexico | collected... | reverse complement strand
GTCATTGTCGCATCTCGCTCCATCCTAAACGGCAAGCGACCAAACCAAGAAGGGAATGAAGATCAACGAAAAGCATGTTGAACTTCATTCCCTTCAAAACGGTTTGTTCCATTGTCCGTTCTTAACGGATGGCCGACTACAAAAACCCTTCAAAACCTTTTTAAACACTTCCAAATCAAAACCTTAAAGATTCTTTCCCTTCTGACTTCCGACTGTATCATTACGTTAGTTCACTAACCTTTTAAAAGGGTAGGACACCCGAACCTACCCTTTCAAAAGCTAAGTTCACGAGTCTACGTGTTCAAGGCGAAAAAATAATATGAACTTATTAAAGTACAAATAAGATCATATTATTTTTGTCTTAACCCTTGACCAGTAGCCTAAACTTATGATTCATTCTCCCTGTCAAAACGGAAAAAATCCTCCCCTTTGGGGAACAATTCAATCGAAAGTCAAAAGGGAATAAAACCTAAATTCTTTTTAAAAGAAAGGGAGAAAAACAAAAATGAATCAAACACTAATTGAAAAATTAGAAAAACATTTAAACAAGCAAAATATTACTTTTTCTTATTGTGACCATCTTATGACATTTGGATTTTGTGAAGAAATTACCGTATCAGCAGAACAAACAACAAAAGGCATTTTGATAGAACTATTTGACAATGAGGAAGGTGTAGTAATTGAAAAAAAAGATTATAAATCTTTTAGTTCTGTTACCACACTATTGAAGAAAGCTATGAAGTAATTAGTTAGATAAACTTCCCTTCCTTCTCGAAAGGAAGGGGAAAAGACAATTTAACATTTAGATAAAAGGGAGCTATTAACAATGATAAATAATAATACAACTATGATAACAACAGGAGTCACACATGAAATCAAGTTTTTGGGAAAACAGCCTGACAAACCAAAAACAGATATATGGCTAGTGAAATTAATGTATCGTAATGAAACAAAATGGTTTGTCGAGCGTGTAGAAGCACCCTCAAAGCTTGATAATATTGAAACAGAACGGTTGTTATCTTGGCTTTTTCATTCTGTTAGTTGTGTTACTCCTTATGAAACATTCCAAGAGTTTAAAGGGAATTTGCATCCACATTATGGACTGGACAGAGCAAGAAACTTCTACAATTCCTGCAAGACAGTAGAAATTAATTTGCAAGACTTGTTGAAAGAAGACTTTCATAAAATTGCAAAGATAGTTGACGATTGGAACGGCTAATTTATTTCATAAATGTTCCCTTCCTTTTTGAAGGAAGGGAGTTAAAAAGAATATCGGTTGAGAAGGTAAGAAACCGGTTGAAATAAGTCGGAAAAAGAATATTAGACTATTTGTTTCTAAAAATAACAAAACACAATATGAAGCATTTAAATAATGGAGTGATATTAATGAATTTTAAGCAATTAGATATGTTTATAGATGAAATAGAACCTATTGATTTTATAGAGAATGAAAGACTATTTCACATGATAAATGAAAGTGATTTAGTAAAACCAGTCAAACCAGTAGAACCAATAAGTAAAATTGAACCTGATGATAATATGGAAGAATTAGAAGATGTAGATGAACTAGAAGATGTAGAAGAAGAAAATTTTGATGCAGGAAAACAACCTTACACTTTTGGAGAATTCATTTTGTTTTATGATAAGAAAGGAAATGAATCCGCAGGAATTATAAGAGGGTTAGCATGGAACGCTGGAAAACGAACTAGTGAGTTTGCTGATAATCTAATAACAGAAGTAGAAGTTGATGGGAAAAAAGGAAAGAACCATGTAGTCCCAATACGTAAAGTAATTAAAAAGCTTCAAGACCTAAAGGAAGCAACTTCACTAACAGCATGATAAAAGAGTATCCTTCATGGAAAAATTGAAGGATACTCTTTTTCATTCTGTAAAGTGTCGGCCAAACAAGCAGGGGATCAAGTAGCCTTGAAACCCTGCTTGTTTGACCGAACCAGTAGAAAGGCATTGAATTAAGAGCCTAAGTGCATGGAAAGGAAAAATAGCCTTCTCTTTCTCCTTTGACCTATTCCTTCCTTCCAGTCAGTCCTATTCCAAGTCGAAAGGGTTTTGAGTGTTCTTTGACCTGGTGCGTTATTCCAAATGTGAAAAACCATTATGTCACATTTTCCATTCCTCCCATCCCAAGAACACTAACAAAACACAGGCTATTTTTCCCCATTTATTAAAAACCATTTTCCCCTTTTGCATTACGAATCCTATCACTACGCAAGTATTCTAAGCTTTGAAAAGGGTAGGACACCCGAACCTACCCTTTCCAAAACAAGAATACTAGTCAATCGGTCAAGGGGAAAAACATTTTTCATTCCTTATTAAAAGGCAAACGGAAATGAAAAATATTTTATCCTATTTCCTTGACCAATTGCCTATGCTACTGATTCATTCTCCATGACAAAACGGAAAAATTGATTCCCTACGGAAACACTATAATTCGTAATACAAAAGGAGAAAACAAAATGACTATAAATCAAAAAGACCAAAATCAAGCAAATTCAGAAAAGAAATATAAGAAATATGACATAAGCAATGAAAGTGATTTTACGATTGAAACTCTAGCATCAATGAAAGAATGGCTTATTGGGTTTTGGGAGGATGATTATAGAGAAAGCCCATATACCGAATTGACGGAATATGAACTAGAGGAAATGATTGACGGAATACAAAATTCTGACGAGATGGAGTTATTTAATAGATTAGGTGGAGTAGGTTATGCATTTGAAGAACTGGATGAGAATGAAGAAGTTATAAAGCAACCAAAACAATCTAAACAAATGCATACTATTCTTTGTTGGGGTTACAGCGTAATTACAAAAGTGGTTGAAGATACAGAACTAGAAATTACCTTAATAAGAGGGAATGAAGTTGAAAATGCTGAAACTATTACAATTTCATATAACAATACTATTGAGCAATGGAAAGAAATACATGAGAAGAATGTAGAAAATCTGCTTAAAGAAGTTCAGAACCTTAAAAAGCCAAAATGTATAAAGGTTTTATAAAAAGGACAAATTACTTGTCCTTTTTTATTTATAATAATGTTGGTTTTTTTACACGATATATGTTGATTATATTATATAAGGATGCTATAATTAATATATAAATTAAAGGAATACAATTTTAAAAATTTGGAGGGTTAAAAAATGAAAGTAAATACAACCGAGGTTAAAAATGAGAATGTTTCCCTGTTGGTGGATGCAAGAAATGCATTATTCCTTCTTACTGGATTAAAGGTTGAAGATCAAAAAAAGCTATTTACCATTGGAAATAGGGTTTTCAAAGAGAGCATTCATAATGAAATAGCTAATAATGATGAAGTAGCAAAATTAATCAATGCCATTAATGCTTTAGAAGGAAATGCAACCGATATTAATAAAAACGTACAACTTACTTCAACACTTGTAAGCTGAAAGAAGGGAAATGTAACGTTATATGAAGAAGGCAAATATAGACCCAAGATGGATACTTTTATCCATCTTGGCAGCAATAATAATTATTTTAAAATTACTATCATTTATTAGTCCAAGTCACGAGGATGTTGAGAAAGATAATAAAAGCGAACAAACAAGTGAAGTAGTAAAAGCAACTCCTGAAGAACTAAATAAAATAAATGATGAAGAAACATCTATTTATCAAGGTAAGGAAGATGCACCTAATGAAATATTATTTGTATTTGATTATGCTTGTCCTTACTGTAAAAGTTGGGAAGTGACTGTTTTTCCACAAATTAGTGGTTGGATAGAAGAAGGAACAGTTAAATATAGAACACAAAGCATGGTTTTTTTAAGTGATATATCTTCAAAATTAGCGGATTTTGACCAGAACTTAAAAAGAAATTATCCTGACTTATATCCTGAAATAAATGCTAAAATAATGATTGATGGACATAATGAAGTGGATGATTGGGCAACTAATTCTTACCTAGAAAAACTTATTAAAGATTATGAGTTGAATAAGAATAAAATGTTGGCTACTCCTAAAGTGGATTCCATTAGTATCACAAGACAGTATACGAAAAAGTTCGGCATAGATGCCGTTCCTACAGTCTTTGTAAATGGTGAAAAGGTAAAAGATCCATTTGATACAAATGAAATTAAGTCTTTAATGAATAATTAATTTTAGGGAGTTTTAAAATGAAGCAAGTATATTTAGACGATGAAGATGGAAAAAAATCTATCAAAAGTGAAATTAGTCATTGGTCAATAGTTATAGCAGCAATATTAGTGTTTATAATAATATTAACTTTAATTCTACCTTTATTATTTAAAAGTATTGGTAATTTAACTGATGATAGTGAAGTGTATGAAATAGTATCTGAAAACTTAGGTGTAGATGAAGATAAAATGATTATAACAAAAGAAGAAAATCATATTTATAAAGTGGAAACAGACGATTTTATCTACAAAGTAAAAGTTAGTCTTGATAAAAACAAGGTTACTAACACAGTCATAGTAGAGACTAAGTAACAATGATAATACAAAGAGTAAGTGAGGTTGTACTTGTGTCTGCAATTATAGATTTTATTAATCAGTTTCAAGAATTAAATCTTCATGATAAGTTTTTGATTTTACTGATTCCATTAGCACCTATTCTTATAGCTATATCTTTATTTACAAAACATAGAGATTTCAAACGTAGCATTGAATCCCAATTAGATAATGCTAAACAACTTAGGGAACAAACAGAAAAGCATAATAAGTAAAAATAGTTAAGGAGAATTTAGTTATGAATGATAAACCTAGACCTTTATCCGAGTTAATTAAAGAAAACAGAATAAAAGAAAGTGAAGCATTAAGAAATTCTCCTGATAAAGATAAGAATTATTATTATGAAGATAAACAAAGAAGAATTAAGGCAGGAATTGAAGAAGAAATTATTTTTAATGAAGAAGAATAGGAAGGAATGATTTATATGATGCATTTGCCGAAAGATTATATGAAAGATATTTTAGTTAGATTGGCTCACCATTCTTCTGCTATTGAAGGAAATACAATTACATTAGCTGAAACAGCATCAATTATATTGCATAATACGATTAATTCCAATCGTAGCATTGATTTACGTGAAGTATGGGAAGTTAAAAATCATGAAAAAGCATTTGAATATGTTATAGAATGTGCAGAAAGTAATGATGGTATATATCTGAACACAGTAAAGGAAATTCATAATTTATTAACTGATAGGCTTTTGCTGGATAAAGGACAATTCAAACAGAACGACAATGCAATTATAGGAGCAGATTTTGATACAGCACTAGCCAAGGATACTCCTTCATTAATGTATCAATGGGTTAATAACCTAAACTACAGGTTAGAAAATGCAAGTTCCACTAAAGATAAAATTGATATTATAAGTGAATCTCATATTGAGTTTGAGCGAATACATCCTTTTTCTGATGGGAATGGAAGAACAGGCAGAATGTTAATCAACCATTCTTTATTACAAAATGACTTGCCACCATTAGTTATAGAATTTAAGGATAAAGCACAGTATATCGGCTTTTTAGCAAACCAAGACCATAAGGGATTAAGTGATTTTATGTCTAAAGCCTTAGTCAATGAAGCTGAACGAATTAAAAAATTTCAAGATATGGAAAAGCAACAAATTAAACCTGAAAATGAAAATGGTTTAGAAAGGTAGTAATTAGGTTGGAAGAAATAACATCTTATGTGATTGCTGCCTTGTTTATTTTAATTCCAATGATAACGGTAATCGTATTAAAAAAATGGTTGCTGTTATCATCTTTTTTTATCGGTTTGCTATTTAGTATAAAGATTTATACATCACCTTTAAATGATCCTACCGAATTAGGAGCAGTTGTGTTTTTATGCTTTATCCTGATGGGATTGTTTATAGGTGTAGGTATGGGATTAGAGGTAGTTTATAAAAGATACAAGATTAATAGTTAAATATTAAAGGGGTTTAAAATTGTGTCAGTATTAAAAAACATAGTTTACTTGATTGATAATTTAATAAACAAAATAGGTTTAGTGATTATTATTTTAGCAGTTTGTTTAATCGTTGGTGTTTATGCTTTTAGTCACCCTGAATTACTTCAAAAAATGCTACCGACAGGTAAATTAGATTTTTCGGATTTTTCATAAAGTAATATAACGAAGATTGGAAGGAGCAATTAGAAATGAATGAGTCCAAAATTAACTACCTAGACTACCCATTTGGAGAGTTAGGGAAAAAAGTTAAACATAAAATTTTTATAGGAGTAGATGGTTCAAGTTCTAAGACCAAAATTTTTAAACCAAATGAATTTAAAGAAGAATTAGCACCAAAAAATGCTAATATTGGGCCGATTGAATTGAATGGAGAAAATCTTATTATGATGTCATATAAAGTAAGAGAAAGGGAGACTGAATAAAATGTTTAGAAGTAAGAAACTAATATATGGTCTTGTTTCCGTACTTATAATTTTAAACTTTATTGTAATGCCGTATGTTTTAAAACAAGACCCTTCTAATTTTGCTACAGCATTTATTTTATTAACTATAGTCACAATGATTGCCAGAATTAACTTAGATAACAAACATTGATATTAGGAATTTTTAGGTTTTTAAATTTTATCAATAATTATCTAAAGGTGATTTATTATTTAATAAGGAGCAATTAACAATGACTGATAACATTCAAAATGAAATAGAAGAAGATTACATTGGTGAAAAGAATATAAAAATAGAAGATTTTATTAATCCATTCTTTGAGGATGAAAATTATAAGTTAAATGAAGAACAGGAATATTTCGGCTATATTGTAAAAGAGGAAGAAAATGAGCCTAATTGGACATTTTACATAAATGTGGAATCAAAGGGAAAAGAATTAGGTGTTGCTGGTTGGATACCTTTAGGTAACTCATTAGAACAGTATAGGGATATGGAAGATTTTGTAAAGATTTTAGACATATTTACAAACCAAGGAAAAAAGATAATTGTAAATACAAAAGGGAATTTTGCAGATAAGATAATTACTAATAGCAATCAAAATGAAGTAGATAGTGATGATATTGTTGATAAACCGATAGCTTTAGAGGAATTTGTTAATACAGTGATCGAAGATATTGGTTTGTTAAAAGATGGTGAAGAAATCATTGGATATATCACAAGATGGCATAAAGAAGAACCAAATTGGGCCTTTTTAATGAGAGTGGATAGACAAGGAGGCTATTGTGGTATAGCTGGCCATTTTGACTTAGGTGGTAAACGTGAGTTAAAAGAAGTTATTCAGGTCTTTAATTTGTTTGCAAATAAAGGCATGAAAATAATTGTAGAAACAGATGGATACTTGGTAGATTAGTTTAAGAAGTCTTGCCAAAAATAAATAAGAATAAAATAAAAAAGGCAAGTTTCCATCTTGGGAACTTGTCTTTTTAGTGGAGAAGAATATAACCTATTCTACAGATTCTCACTTAGCAGCACTCTATATTCCAATAATTATTTATACTTTTCTAGCCACTTAATAAGATTGCCTTTTAAATTAACAGTACCTTCTTTTAAATCATCTATAATAAAAGAAATGAAGTTAAACCATGATACTTCTTCTCTATAGGGATTGTTATTATTGATAAAATGTATTACCGATTTTAACTCCTTCATTCTGTTATTATCTATGTTCTGATGAAGATAATTTTTCACAAATGCATTAAGTATATTTGTATTTTTAACACTTGCATCTAAAATAATAGCCGTTGCTCTTGAAGGTGTTACATCTAAGGCATTTGCTAATTCGTGAATTTTATCATAATTTTCTTTAGAAAATCTTGTAGATATTCTTTCTTTTTTATCCTTGCTTGTATCCTTTCTTAATGATTCATTTTCTTCTTTGCCTATATAAATTGTGGATTGAAACCTAAAATCTCTTTTAAAGTTCCTCGATAAATGGCTTATAACATTTCGTGAAGACAATCCTTTTTCACAAAGAATTTCCACAACATCTTTTACTGGAACATCGGTTATATAGTTTAGACGATAAATACAATTTTTTAAATTTGTGGATATTGTCGGTTGAACATCTCTTTTCTTATCTGACCTTACTTTCCTTACCTTCTCTTTTAAACTCATTTTTTTAACCCCATTTCCCTATATTAAACTTGCGACAGTGTCTTAGTGTCGTAGACTTATTTTTATATATATGGGAGCAGGGGAGGGGTTATGTATATAATCTTGAAGAATCGGACAATAATATAGTACAAGGTTTATTTCTAATGGAGAGAGGGGAAAATAAAGTGAAAATGTCGAAAAAAGAGACAGAAGAACTAGCAAAAAAAATTATAGAAAATGGAAAAAAATATGGTATACCATCAAGAGATAAGAAGAAAAAGAAAGAAGCATAAGGAGTTTCTAATTCCTGTACTTTTTCATAAAAAGAGGTTAAAATAATATTAATAAGCATATATTAAAAAAGACTATAGGTGTGACAGCACCTACAGTCTTCCTTATAGAACAACTTCTTTTAAAGGGTTGGCTCTATATTCTATAGATCAGTGAAATGACCTCCAAACAGTGCCAAGCCGTAGGGAGGTCATTTCTTTTTGTTAAAAGACAATATCGCTATAATCAAGGTTGCAAAAGAAAATGTAACCATTAATGATTCATATACTGTCATAGTCTCACCCCCAATCCTAAAGGATGGAGCGAGCCGACCCCCCTATGAAGTTGCCTACAAGAATATTATACCATATTTATATATTAATTTGTTACTTTTTTTATCTATATATAGTGATTTATTTTATACGTTTTAGTATAATAAAAGGTTAATAACTTTCTATATTCAAATAACAAAAGATAAGAATTTTAATAAGAAAAGAGGGAACAATATGAAAAGGTTTGGTATTGGTTTGATGATATTGGGATTATTATTAGTAATATTAGGTTTGATTAGTAAGCCTATTATATAGTTCCAAACTCTTGGGAGGTAGCCAAGCACGAACAGAGGGATCTTTATAATATTCAATAAATTTGTTTTTTTCTTCAAGCTGCATTTCTAATTCCTTAGAAAAACATCTCTCACAATACCAGTTCACGATATCAGGGTTATTCCATTGTTGTAATTTAGTCACGTTATGCCTTGATTCACACGAAATTGCTTCACATTTTCTTTTATTAAAATCAATTTCAAATGGTGTTTTATACATAAAAAATCATGACCATAATAATCAATCCTTTCAATGGACATAATTATAACGAAAAAAGGAAAGCTACTACAAATCATAGTAGCTATTTTGTATGACTTTCTCATGGTGTAGACTTATTATGCGGATTTACAACTTTACTATTCCTTTTTTAATAACAATAATTTACACTTAGTCCTATAATGTATCGAAAGGTGAAAAGTATGGTTAAAAAGCCTAAAACCTATAAAATTTATCCTTTTTATGATAAATTGCTGTATTCTTTTTTATCTATATATGAGAGGGATTCATTAACAGAGGAATTAATTAAACGGTATTTCCATTTTGATGATATAAGTAAAGCTGGAAAATATAATTTAAACCAATTTATAGAACATATCTTAAACGATATTTTTAATTATAAAGAACCTATAAATGAACTATCCTTTTATCTAAGTGATCCGAGAGTTAAACATATAAAGGAGTTGTTCAATAATAATCATCATGATAAGCAAAGGGTTGAATTGTCAGTGAGAATATCAGAAACCACAATTCAAAAAGTTTCTTCTTTTTCTGAACATACTGAAACAATTGGCGAAGTTATAGAACTTGCTCTTGCTTATCACTTATCTATTTGTGACAAAAGAATTTATTCAATTATCGAGTTTTATTTCAAACAAAATTTATAGATTTTTAAAAAGCTATGACAATAAATGTCATAGCTTTTTTTATAGGTATTTTAACCCTAAATTATTATATTGATTATGCTTTAAAACTTAATAGAATATATGAAAAAAACCTATAAAACCTTGATAAATCAACGGTGTTCATGTATACTTATATAGGTAAAAGGGTTTAGTTATTTATGCCTAATTATTTCATAAAATAATTATTTTTGGAGGGATTATACATAACCAATATATAAATAAAAATTTCACTGGATTGTCGTGCAACTTTGTATTTGGTTAAATCAAACACTATTTGATTTAAATATGTAAATGGTTAAGTTAATGACGTTATATTGAAAATTGAATAATGAAGTTTTCATAACTATTTTGCATGTTTATTTCAAACAGTAGAATAGTGAGGGGAAATTTTGAGTAATTCAAACGGTTTTAGTAGAAAAACAAAACAAAGTATATCGAAGTACATACGGATTTCGTTAGTATTTGTATTAATTCTTTCCATGTTCAGTAACATAGGTGTTAGAGTTTCTAATGCAGAAGAAGTTATAGAAATTGATTCAGTGACTGATTTAAAGGCTATGGGAGTGACTGGTAGTTATAAGTTAACAGCAGACATTGACCTTTTAAATTCAAGTTGGGATACAAAAGAGTTCAATGGAACTTTAGACGGTAATGGTCATACAATTAAAAATGCACTAATTACTAATGAAAGTGGCACTAACTCTAGTAAAGGTTCAGCATTGTTTTATTCAACACAAGGAGTAACTATAAAGAACTTAGTGTTAGAAAACATTAATGTCACAATAGATACTGCTTATACACAGTACCCAAACGGTAATGCAGGAACTTTACTTTCTAGTGTAAATGCAGCAGCAGTTACAACACCTACGAGTCTAACTAACATTACTGTAAAAAACAGTACGATTAAAAATAATCGTGGTCTGTCCGGTGGTGTAGCAGGTTTAATCGACACTAGAAATGTAACGCTATCTAACATAGTGGTAGATGGTGTAACTATTGATAGTAAACCAGGAAGTGGGGGAGGCCCTGTTGGTGGAGCGTTCGCATATGTTAAATCCAGTTATTCAGGAGCACATGCGTACTCGAACATAATTGCTAACACAAACCTTTCTTCAACCACAGGTTCTATCGGTGGAGCATTCGGAACTATTAGTGCAGGGGGAAATACTCCTACAGTATCAAACATTGCTACATTTGGAACTATTAACGGTGCATCTGTTTTAGGTGGTGTAGTTGGTGCATATTCTGGATTATCTTACTACCCAACATTTAAAAATCTAACATCAGATATGGAAATTAACGGTGTTGGTGATTCAACTAAAATTGGTGGTATTTTAGGTACTGCTGATGGTAGTTCAAGTATGACAGGTAGACAAGTAACTATTGATAGTGCCTTGTTCACAGGAACTATAACACAAACAGGGCCTTCTACAGCTTGGGGTTACATGTACACAGGTGGAATTGGCGGTAACGTCTACACTAGTAAGATTATGAATTCTGCTTCACTAGCTAAAGAACTTAATTCACCAAACAATAACACGTACTTGTACAATGTAACAGGGCAAGATGTTGATACAGTAGCAGGAAAGAAAATTTTTGCTTCTGACTCCATTCAAGGTAATTTCAAACAACAATCAACTGATGTCGGTGTAATTACAGATGCAGAGAAAACAAAGGCTTCAACTTACGCTGATAAACTTGGTTGGGATATGAATCTCACATGGGGAATTAAGGAAGGAATTTCTACTCCTTATCTATTAGTATTAAATGAACTATACCCTAATTACTATTCAGAGTTAGACCCTGATTCACCAAAACTTCCAGCACTAGCAGCACCAACTAATCTTTCAACAAGTGAAGTTACTCATGATATTGTTAAACTAACATGGGATGCTGTAGAAGGTGCAACAGAATATGATGTAGTAAGAGATGGAAATGTTATTGACACAGTAAATACTAACTCTTACACTAATGCACCTGTTAAAGCAGATACAACTTATACTTATAAAATTGTTGCTAAAGACCCTGCAAATGGAAGATCAGCAACTTCTGACGAATTAGAAGTTAAAACAGAACTAGAGCCATTAGGAACACCAAATGATTTTAATTCTTCTGATTTAACTCCTACAAGTGTTAAATTAACTTGGTCACCTATAGAAGAAGCTACTGGATACAAAATCGAAAGAAATGGCGAAGTCATTGCTACAGTAGATACAACAAGTTTTGAAGATACTCAATTAGAACAAAACACAAACTATAAATATACTCTATATGCAATTGATGATGAAAGAACAAGTGAACCAACTTCTACCGAAGTTAGAACACCTTTTAAAGATTTAAAAGCACCAGCAGGACTTACAACTTCAAATATTAAAACGAATAGTTTAACACTATCATGGGATGCTGTAGAAGAAGCAGATAAATACAGAATCTATATTGATGGAAAAGAACTAGGAATCGTTGATGGAACATCTATTGAGATAAACGACTTGTCTCCAAACACGAAATATAAGTTTGAAGTACAAGCAATGGACACTGTAAATGATAGAGAAAGTACTTTATCTCAAATCGAAGAATTAACAGCTATTGACCCATTAGAAGCACCACAAAACCTAAAAGCAGATACAGTAACGAATAATTCTGTTCTATTAACATGGGATGAAGTGCAAGGAGCAACAGCTTACAAGATTCAAAGAAATGGTGTAACAATAGCAACTGTTTACACAAACACATATGAAAATACTAGATTAGCAGCAGATACAGATTATGAATATAAAGTAACTGCAATTAATGAAGATGATGGAAGAAAGAGTGAAACATCTATCATTAATGTAACAACTAAATTAAATCCTTTAGCTTCACCTACTAACGTTGTTGCAACTAATGTAGACAATTCTTCTGCTATATTACATTGGGATTCTGTAAATGGAGCAAAATCCTATAACATCATTAAAGATGGTCAGGTTATTGATTCAACTACAGGTAATTCTTATTATGTAGGAAATCTAAAAGGTGATACAGTTTACACTTATTCTATTAGTGCTGTAGACCCTGATAGCGAAAGAACAAGTGGAGCAACACCAGTAACATTTAAAACAGTAAAAGACCCATTAGGAGTGCCAAACAACCTTAAAGCAAATGTAACAAGCAGTTCTGTAAATCTTACATGGGATAAGGTAGAAGGAGCAACAACTTACAAAATCTTACGTGATGGAGAGATTGTTGACGAAACAAACAAAACTACTCTAACTGATAGTTTTGTAGATGCAAATACAGCTTATGAATACAGTGTGATTGCTTTTGATAGTGCTAATAACCGTCAAAGCCAACCAGCAATTGTTTATGTGAAAACAACTCTTGGAACACCTGAAACATTTGAAGCTGTTAATGTAACTTCTCATTCATTAGATTTAATTTGGGGATCAGTAAGAGGGGCAACTTCATATCAAATTGAAAGGGATGGAGTATTATTAACAGAAGTTTCAGGATTAACATTCACTGATAACACTGTCCTTAAAAATACAACTTACCTTTACAAATTATATGCAATTGATTCAACTACAGGACAAAAGAGCCTTTATAAAGAATTAAAGGTTACTACTCTTGCAGAAGCACCAGCAACACCAAAGAACTTTATGCTTTATGGAAGTCCATCATCTACAAATGTTGTCTTAAATTGGGATGCTGTCGAAGATGCCACGAAGTACACTCTTAAAAGAAATGGTGAAATCGTATATGAAGGCACAGAACATGCCTTTAAAGAAACAGAAACATTGCCTGATGGTGAGACTTACATTTATGAGTTAACAGCAACTAATGCTGTTGGTACAAGTGACCCTGCTAGACTTGCTGTTGAAATTGAATCAGTAACACCACAAGCACCTTCTAATTTGAAAGTAACTAAAGTTACAAATACTTCTATTGCTATTTCATTTGATAAGGTAGTAGGAGCAGACGGATATATGGTTACTATTGATGGAGAAGACCTTGAAACAATTACAGGCACTAGCTACACATTCACTGGATTACAAGAAGATACAATTTACACAATTGCTATATCGTCAGTGAATGAAAAAGGTACAAGCAAAGACCCTTCTGTTTTGGAAGTAAGAACAACTTTAGCACCACCTGAAAAAGTAGAAAACTTTAAATCAACTAGGGTAACACCTACAACTGTTAATTTACAGTGGAATAAACTTGATACAGCTACAGAATATGAAGTTTATCGTGATGGAAATGTACTTGTTTATAGTGGAGCATTATCTACATTCCAAGACACAACTGTTTCGCCTGAAACAAATTACTCTTATACAGTTTACGGAAAAAACCAATATGGTAAGAGTGAAGAAGGAACAACAATTGTAGTAACAACACCAAAAGAAACACAACCAATTACGACAACGCAGCCTGATACTTCTGCTTATAACGTCACATTTGATTTTAAAGTAGTTGAAGGAGTTTCTACTTATAAGGTTAGTCGTAACCCTGAATGGACTTATGAAAGTAACGGTGACGGTACTTTTAATGTAAATTCTGTAAATAGTGTAACTGGTGAAGTAAAAACATTAGGAACTGTAGAAGAAACCGAAGATGGATTCTTACCTTTCTATGAAAATCTTAACGGTAGCGAAGGAAACAACTTAAAGTACAACATTGTAGGAGTAATTAAATCAGGTGAAAATGGGGAAGAAGTTACTACAGACCCAATTGAAGTTGAAGTAAATGTACCTCAACCTTCTGAAACACCTTCTAATGAAAGTACCTTATCTAGCCTAACTGTTAAAGATGGAGAGTTAAAACCATCCTTTGATTCTAGTAAGTCTGATTACAATGTAGAAATTAAAGATAGTGTTAAACAAATTACACTTTCACCTTCTGCAACAAGTAAAAATGCAACAATTACTGTAGATGGTATACCTGTATCTTCTGGTGGAACTTCACCAATTATTTCAACTACAGAACTTCCTAAAACAGTTGTTATTGAAGTATTGGCAGAAGATCGTGTTACAAAAACAACTTACACATTAACATTAGTGAAAGCTAGTGAAACTGAAAATGGTGGAACTACAGAACCGTCAAATCCTGATGATGGTAACAATGGTGAGGTAACAGAACCATCTAACCCAAGTGATGGAAATGGAACTGATGAAGGAGAAACTACTAATCCTGATGAAAACGGAGAAGTAACAGAGCCTACAGAACCAGCTAATCCTGATAATGGCAATAATGGTGAAGAAACAGAACCATCCAACCCAAGTGATGAAAACGGAACTGATGAAGGAGAAGAAGTTAAACCTACAGAACCTAGCAAAAATGAGAACAATGAGAATAACAGCAATGAAAGTAGCAGTTCAAAAGATGAAACTGATTCCGATAAATCAGATAGCAAACCTTCAGCAGTAAAAGAAGAAGGAACTAATGATAATCAATCAACTGGTAAAGAAAACAGTTCTTCCAGTGATAAAGAATCATCTAAATCAGATGAACAAAATAAATCCAATGCTAGTAAGAATGAATTGCCTGATACGGCTAATTACTTCTATAACTACATGGTAATTGGTTTATTATTAGTAGTTGCTGGTATCGTCTTCTTCTTTGTTAGTAAAAGAAGAAAAGAAGCACAGTAATATTTAGAAGGGATGTCTTTTATAGACATCCTTTCTTATTAAATAAAATAATACTTAAAGGAGAAAAAAATTGTTTGTTAATTATAAAGTAGAAGATTTAAAAAGTGGAAAAGTTAGTTTACATGAAGAAGAACATAAGGAAAATGTAAAGTTAATTATTGATTTTTTTGAAAATGAACATTTTAATATTAAAAATTGGAAGTTTTATGAAATGCATAGAACAGAGGAATATTATGTTTATGGTTTTGAAAATAAAAATGACCTGTTTTGTATAACTGTAACTAGTAAAGGAGAAGTAACCCCAAATTACTTTAAAAACCACGATTTTAATAAATATAGCTTATTTGAAGCTGATTCAATTAATGATGCAATAAAACTATTTGAAAATTATTATGAACCTAAAAATAATGGAAAGAGTGAGAACCAATGAAACAGTATAGACTAGGTTATGATTATCTATTTTTACCTCAAAAGTCATTCAATTATAAAAATGAATATATTGGTGCAATGTCTATAAACGTATTATTCAAAGTTTTTAATGAAGATGGAAGTGAAAAGCTTTTTGAAACAGATGAAGAAGAATTATTAGACCAAGCTATCTCTTATCAAGATGGGGAACACTATCTATTTGAACTGATAATATGCTCATTTGATAAAGAAAGAATAATTAAGTTCAATCCCAATATATCGTTATTCAAGAAAAAGGAGTTCATAAATTTCAGTTTTTCATGGGAAATCGAATCATATTGGAAGGATATTGATAAAGGTATCTTAGAGCCTGAAAAAATTTCGGAAAATGAATTTATGGACATTATGAAAAACAATAAAGATACATTTGATAACATTGATAACCAATCTGCTCAAAATACAACTTTCTTCTATCAGGAAATAGAGGCAGCGAGTTTATATTCTTAAAACCTTCAACCATTCATTTGGGTGGCCTAAAAGGTCTGCTGACAAGCACATAAAGGACTAAAAGACAGTCCTTTTGTCATTGTCGCATCTCGCTCCATCCTAAACGGCAAGCGACCAAACCAAGAAGGGAATGAAGATCAACGAAAAGCATG
>Ga0268252_1001030_pt1 | contig 16556 bp, 19 predicted proteins | sample AgamicMgSfrz_FD_200244 | JGI IMG/M metagenome (GOLD analysis project Ga0268252, IMG submission 200244) | Agave microbial communities from Guanajuato, Mexico - Mg.Sf.rz (v2) (version 3) | ecosystem: Host-associated > Plants > Phyllosphere > Phylloplane/Leaf | place: Guanajuato, Mexico | collected... | reverse complement strand
ATTAACCTGACCCTGAAGCGCGGTGAGCTGGTATTTTTGATTGGCGGCAACGGCAGCGGAAAATCAACGCTGGCGATGCTGCTGACCGGCCTTTATCAGCCGGTTTCCGGCGCTATTTTGCTGGACGGCGAAGTAATGACCGATGCTGAGCGCTATCGTCAGCTTTTTTCAGCGGTCTTCACCGATGTGCATCTGTTCGATCGGCTTATCGGCCCAGGCGCGCAGCCTGCCAGCCCGGCGCTGGTGCAGCAGTGGCTGGCGCGGCTGAAAATGCAGGACAAGCTAAAGCTGGAAGGTAACAAAGTGCTGAATTTGCAGCTGTCGAAAGGGCAGAGCAAGCGTCTGGCGCTGCTGCTGGCGGCCGCGGAGCAGCGTGACATTCTGCTGCTGGATGAGTGGGCCGCCGATCAGGATCCCCATTTCCGCCGCGTTTTCTATCGTGAACTGTTGCCCTGGCTCCAGCAAAGCGGAAAAACCGTGTTTGCCATCAGCCATGACGATCACTACTTTATTCACGCCGATCGATTGCTGGAGATGCGCGAAGGCGTGCTGTATGAGCTGACCGGAAGCGAGAGGGATAAAGCGACGCTGGACGCCGTGCAGCGTACCGATACCGGCCGCTAACGCGGACGAGCCTGAATGCGGAGACGGCTAACCGCTCTGTGGATTGGTTAGCTGATCGATTCGCTTATTGAGCCACTGGCTGATTGATTGACTGATTAGCTAATTAACCTTTTGGTTGGCTGGTTGGCTGGTTGGCTGGTTGGCTGGTTGGCTGGTTGGCTGGTTGGCTGGTTGGCTGGTTGGCTGGTTGGCTAACTGGCTGACTGGTTGGCAGGCTGACTGGCTGGCTGGTTGGCTAACTGGCTGCCGGGATGCAGCTGTATAAAAGAAGCGCTCCCGGCTGGGCCGTCAGTCATTAGGCGGAATAGCAAACCCCTTTACCGACACCACAAAATGACGCTGAGTGCGGGTGATTTTCGCGCCGCGATCGCACCAGTGGCTGGCGAGGCGGAAAAAATCATCGCTGCCAATTTCCCAGTCCAGTTCTACCTTATTGATCCCAGAATGCAGCAGGGCTTCGGTATCCTGCATATTTTTCGCTTTAACGACGGCCATTGCCTGATTCCCGTTTCGTTGAGGTGGCAACAGGCCAGGATAGATTTGTGACGTTTATGTGAAGGTTTGATGAAGGACAGGTAATTTTGTGACGGTGTGCAAAATTACCTGCGCGGTTTTACCCGGTGCGCCGGGCAGGACGAAAACGTTTACGCTGGACAATAAAACCCGCGCTTTTGGGCGGCGTTTTATCATTACCCAATCTCTCCGCTAAAAAGCGGTCTCCAGCGTCCGCAAAAGATTGTACTGCTCATCGACCAGCAGCAGCGTATTCCATTTATCGAACGTCAGGCAGGGATGGGACGTGCCAAAGATAAGGATATCTCCGACCTGAATATCACTGTCCGGCATCCGTTTCAGCATACAGTGCTGATCCATTATTTCCATGCTCACCACCGAGCCCGGCACCAGCGGTAACGCTTTCCCTGCCCGATAATGGGCGAAAGGTTGCGGCAGACCAGCGTCAAAGGCCGCGTCGCGCTTGCCGAAATTGGCGACTGCAAACCCGGACTCCGGCACAGATTGTACCAGGGCCGCCAGTTCCAGAGCTGGCTTCAGGTCGCCGCCGATGGCGCGAGCGATAGCATCGCGCGCCATAAGTTTATCCTGCGCCTGCTGATAAATGCCGTTGTCATGGGTGATGTAACAACCAGGGCGAATCACAATGCGGCAGCGGGGCGGTTTTTCCGTCTCCAGCCAGACATTGCACACTACGTCATACCAGACGCTGCCTCCGGCAGTAAGAATAAATTCGCCGTCCACATAGCGCGCCATGCGACAGGCCAGTGCCGCCGCGGCGCGCAATAAATGAATGATTTGTGACTGCGGATTGTCGCTATGCAATACGCCCTCATAGAGTTCCAGACCGCGCAGCCGTAGCCCAGGCAATTGTGCGGCCTCTGCCGTCAGCGCCAGCGCCTCTGCGGGATCGCGGCAGCCGCAGCGTCCTCCTGGTATCCCCAGCTCCACCAGCACATCCAGTGTTTGCTGCTGGGCGTGAAAGAAGGCTGACAGCTGCCTGGCATTGGCCAGGCTGTCGATACAACAGAGAAAATCCGTGTCGGGATACTGGCGTTTAAGCTGGGCGATCAGCGCCATATTGCTTTTGCCGCACAGTTGGTTGGGCATTAAAACGCGTTTAATACCCGCCATCATCGCTGCCTGCGCCTGCCAGGCGCTGCCGACGCCAATCGCCCATGCGCCAGCGGATTGTTGCTGGCGAAAAATCCACGGAGCCATGGTGGTTTTCCCATGAGGCGCAAGGGCGACGCCGCGTTGGTCCGCATAACGTTGCATCCAGCGAATATTGTTCTCCAGCGCCTGCGCTTTAATTACCGCTGCCGGCAGGCAGACATCTTCTTGCAGCACATTGGGATAGCCTGCGGGTGAAACAAACATTGCTGCCGATTTATAGCGGGCCGGGAATGTCTCTATGCTCATTCTGCACTCCTTACCGGAATAACGGGCTGGGCCGGTGCGGTATTCTCGCGCTCGTCGGTGATCATTTTCAGTACTTCTTCGCGGGAAAGCCGGTTTTGCGGCGTCAGTAGCGTAACGACTACCGCGGCGACCAGGCTGACGGACAAGGCCGGAATCACCGGATTACCGAGTTTTGCTGACCACGCGGGAGAAAGGATCACGGCCAGGGATGTCAGGCTGCCGCCCAGCAGCGCAGCAAGACAGCCCTGCCAGTTAAAGCGCAGCCAGAACTTACCTAACAGTACGGAAATGCACATTCCAGACATGATCATTGAGATCATTTTGGTGATATAGCCGATGATATCGTTGGAGGTCAGGGCGAAAATCAGCGCCAGCAGGATTACGCCCAGCAGGAAAATACGCGACAAATTAATCGCCTTCTCCGGCGGCGGCATTCTGCCGGTTACCATGGTGTAAATATCACGCAAAATAATCGATACCCCGGCGATGGCATCGGAGCTGCCGGACGAGAGATTGGCTGACATGCCCGCAATCAGCACCACCATCGCCAGTGCATAAGGCAGGGCGTTAGTCGCGTAGAGAAATGCGAAGCTCGGATTATCCAGCGTGGGATTCATAACATGCGTCGCCATACCGATAATTGCCGGCAGGAATGCGAAGCCCATATAGAGCAGACCGGTAATCACAAATGACTGACGAATGGCGCGGGTTGAAGCCGCCGAATAGATACGCTGGCGGTAAGAGGGCGTTGCCAGCACGCCGATACCGATAACGATGGCGAGCGAAATCGCTGGCAGCAGGCCAAGTTTGCCAATACCGAACAGCGTGAAAGCCTGCGGATCGGTTTTAGCGACGATGGTATCCCAGCCGCCAACATAGCTTACGGATAGCACCGCCAGCACGATAAAACCGAGGAACAGGACGATCGACTGTAGCGTATCTATCCAGGAAACGGCTTTATAACCGCCGATGCCGACATAAAAAATAAAGCCAATAGCAATAATGATTTTAGCCGTGGTGACATCAATATCCGCAGCCCAGGCCAGATAGAGGCCGCCGCCAAGGATATGTGCGCCCAGCCAGCCGATTGACGCGAGGAAAATCAGCAGGGCCACCAGATTTTTGACGATGCGGCTGCCGCCGGTGTAATAGCAAACTTCCTCACTCATGGTCATAAAGCGCATCTTTCTGACCGGGCCGAACAGCCAGGCGGTCAGTAACAGTCCCGTTGCGCCGCCGATGCCGTACAGCATACCGGCCCAGCCATTGCTGTAACCGAAACTGACCGCGCCGATGCTGGAACCGGTGCCGACCATCGTGCCAACGGTAGAACCCAGCGTGAGCAACATCGGCAATTTTCTGCCGCCAAGGATAAAATCTTCCCCGGTTTTTTGATGACGCGTGACGTACCAGCCAATCACCATCATGCCGAAGGCGTAGATCAAAAACCATATCAGGAAATTGTTATGTTCCATAATAACCCCTTGTTACTGAAGATAATTATCATCAGTCAGCTTTTGAATTTGGCGTTAAAACAGGTGATGTCCACTTCCACCATGCAGTCGACCACTAAATCCGCCACGCAACAGACGCGCGCGGGCGGATGATCGGCAAAGAAGTGACTGAACACCTTATTAAAAGACTGAAAATAGCGGGCATCGGTCAGAAAAACCTTCATATGGACAATGTCTTCTTTACCAAATCCCGCTTCAGCCATAATGTCGAGACAGTTCTGGATAGCCTGCGTTGACTGGGCAATGATGCCGCCGTCAATGATTTCACCGTCAACCATTGGCGTCTGGCCGGAAACATACAGCCAGCCGTCAGCGCTCACCGCTTTGGCGAAAGGCAACGCCTGCCCGCCGGTGCCTTTGTTTCCCTCTGTTCCGTAGCGTTTGATCATCTTTTTTCCCCTGTGTTTAATGGCGACTTCTGCCTAAAAATCGGCCAGCCTGCTGACCGGTCATGCGTTTCTGGTGCCAGGTCAGGACGCCATTGACCAGCACATATTCGATGCCGTCGGCTGCCTGTTTCGGATGTTGGAAGGTGCCGGTTTCGTTGATTTTTTCCGCATCAAAGAGGGTTAAATCAGCAAAATAGCCTTCGCGAATCAGACCGCGCTTTTCCAGGCCAAACCGTTTGGCGGACATGCCGGTCATCTTGTGTATCGCTGTGGTGAGTGGGAACAGCTGTTCATCACGGCTGTAATGGCCGAGTACGCGCGGGAAAGTGCCCCATAAGCGCGGATGTGGGTTGGGATCGCAGGGCAAACCGTCTGAGCCGATCATCGAACTTGGGTGTTGCAGTACCCGGCGAACGTCATCTTCGTGCATCTGAAAATAGATCGCTCCGGCCGGCAGCAGCTGGCTCGCCGCTTCATGTACCGTGAGGCCCCACTGGCTGGCGATATGCTGTAATGTTTTGCCCGCCATTTCTGGATGAGGCTGAGACCAGCTAATCAGGATGTCGTAATCTTCAGTAACCTGATTGAGGTCGAGATTGGATGAGCCCGCTCTGTATGGATAAACGTCGCAGTTAATTTGTTGGCTCTGCTGATATTTCTCAATCAAAGCCAGCGTTTCTACGGTGCGGCCCCAATTCCTGGCTCCGGCGCATTTATGATGTGAGATCTGTACTGGTACCCGGCCATGACGCCCGATATGAAACGCTTCGTGCATTGCATCAATAATGCCGTCGTATTCGGTGCGCATATGGGTGGTATAGATGCCACCATATTCGGCCAGCAGTTCAGCAAGCGCGCATATCTCCTGCGTCGAGGCGTTGACCGCATTACCGTAAGAAAGGCCGGTGCTTAACCCCAGCGCGCCCTGTTCCAGCGCCTGGCGCAATACGCGCTGCATTTCCTGAATGTTGAGATCGTTCGCGGGTTCCAGCAGAGAATCGACGCAGTTATTACGCAATGTTGTGTGGCCGATAAGCGTCGCCACATTGACCGAGGGCCTGACGGTATCGATCCGTTCACGGTAGCTGGCGACATCGGCATAGCGGAACTCGTCTAACTCGCCCAGCAAATTAATCGGATCGGGAACCTCATTTTTTAGCTGCGCGCAGGCGGCGCTGATGCCGCAGTTGCCGACAATAAGGCTGGTCACGCCCTGCGAGGTTTTCTCGATATAGGCGGGGCGCTTGATCACCACCAGATCGTCATGGGTATGAACATCGATAAACCCCGGCGACAGCACCAGTCCCCGACAATCAATCGTCGTTTCCGCCTGGTGATCAATGCTCGGCGCGATTTGGCTAATGCAATCTCCTGTTACTGCCACATCGGCGATATATTCGCTGTGACCGGAACCATCGATTACGGTGGCGTTTTTGAATAGCCAGTCGACTTTCATTTTTGCTCCTTGTGGCAGATGGGTTAAACGGTGCAACGCCGGCAGGCGGCGATAAAGGCCTGCGCCCGTTGCTGTGTCAGGGCTGGCGACTGTCCTGCCCGATAAAGATCGCTGCCGAGTCCGGCTCCGGCGCAGCCTGCCTGCATGTAAAGCGGCAGCGTCTCCGGCGTGACGCCGCCAACGGCGAAAACGGCGATATTTGCCGGCAGCACCGATTTCAGCGCCTGCACATAAGGGACGCCCAACAGGCTGGCAGGGAAAAGCTTGATCTGTTGCGCTCCGGCATCAATGGCGCTGAATGCTTCTGTGGGCGTGGCGCAGCCGGGCAGCACCTGCATTTGACGGCGCAGCGCCTGACGAATCACATCGGGATTGGTGTTGGGCGTGACGATTAAGCGACAACCCATATCGGCCAGGCGATTGACGTTTTCACTGGTAAGCACCGTGCCCGCGCCAATAGTGGCTTGCTTGCCATAGCGCTGGATTGCGTATGGGATGCTTTTCTGCCAGTCGGGGGAGTTCAGGGGAATTTCAATTTGGCGAAAACCGGCGGCAATCAATAGCGGAATATGATCGTCAATTTCATTCGGGGTAATTCCGCGCAGGATAGCGACCAGCGATGAGGCGATATTCTGTTGCATATTAACCTTCCTGAGAGATAACAGCGGAGTGAGGCGCATCCTGCCCGGCGGCGAAGCTGAGGATTTTTTCCATTACGGCGAGTGCGCCGATGCCGGACAGCGGACGCACAGGATCTTCATCCACCCGCACCACGCCGCCGGTGAAAAAGGGATCGGCGGAAATCAGCAGCGCCAGGGCCTGTTTCAGAATGGCTTTACCGCTGATGACCACCGGCATCTCCGGCGTCATCGCCAGCGCCTGACTATTTTTTATCGCCTGAATATCGGAACAGAGCGTGGCGCCAAGAAGGTAGCTGGCTTTTTGGTCGTGAGAGGCGGAGAGAAAAAGATCCAGTAACCGGACGGAGAAGCAGCTTCGGGCAAAGCCAACCCGGCGGCAGGATGCGGCGCCTCTGAGCAGGTATTCGCCGTCAAGTGCGGTAACGAACTGACCATCAAGGGAATTCGCCAGAAGGGTGTGGTGAGTCAGTACATCTAACAACTCACCGGCCATGGTTGTTGCGCAACTGACAATCTGCTGATGTTTATCCACCAGAACAAATTTGCTATGGGAGCCGGGCAGCACGATTAACGCCGGGCCGACGATAGCGGTCTGTGCCAGCAGGCCAAAGGTTTCAACTTCTTCGCCGCGCATCACATCCATCGCGTCGAGATTGCCAATATTCAGTGACGTGACGACATTTTTGACGCCGGGAATAAACCAGATGGGCTGAGAAGATATTTCAGGGATCCTGTGCGCCACGGCGTTGCGGGCCAGCTGCTCAAGCGAGACAGGCGTACTCAGATGGGGCAGCGGGAATAATCCCGACTCTGCAGTGAGCATACCTGAAGCGACAATCGCACAGCGATCTGTCGCTTGCGATCCTGCCAGCATCAGCGCCTGCGCCAGCGCTTTTTTAATCGCGGCGGTTAATGCCGCGCGATTTCCCGTTACTGCAGTATCGCGCATGCCCACCGGTTCGCTGACGTCAGCCGCCAACGCTTTACCTTGCCAGACCCGCACCCGCGTATTGGTTGTACCGGAATCAATGGTGACAATAAACATGCTATTTCCTTGTCAGAGGATAATTTCGGAATGTCGTTCCGTTTTTTAAGGTATTCCTGTAAATATGGAATGTCATTCCGTTTTTTATGGTTTGGTGACAGGTTTCACAAACTGCGCGTTAATAACCGCAACAGAAGTGAAAAATAAACGGGGAATAAAAAGGTAAGCCTATAAAAATAAATGCGTTTTGCCGCCTGGGGCGTTACAGTTACACTATGTGTACTTTTTTCGACGGGAAAAATTGATGGCAAGCGTTGATAACTTAAACGCTTCTGGCGTGGATAAAGTGCTGACTCTGCTGGAAGTGATTAGCGATCATTCTGAAGGCATCTCGCTGGCTGAGCTGGTTAAACAAACGGGTATCGCCAAAACGACCGTGTTCCGTACGCTGGAAACCTTAAAAGAACGCCAGTACGTAATGCTGGACAACATTACCGAGCGCTATCATCTTGATTTAAAAAGCCTTGAGCTGGGCATTAAAGGCCTGATGAATGTTAACCTGGTTGAGGTTTCCATTCCCTATTTGAAACAGCTTTCCGCAAAAACCTCAGAAACCTGCTTTTTGGGCGTTTATAACAGCGGTTATGTAGTTTATCTCTACAAAAGCGAAGGAACGCTTTCCATTCAGACCAACGCCCGACTTGGCGCACGGTTACCTGCCTGGTGTACCGGCATCGGTAAGTCTCTATTGGCTTTTCAGCCACAGGAGGAGATCGATCAGGTGCTTAAGCAGCCGCTAACGCCTTTTACCGAAAACACTATTGTCGATCGGGTTGTTCTGTATGAGACGCTGGCTGATATTCGCCTGAAAGGCTATTCGCTGGATAATGAAGAGAGTGAAGAAGGGCTAACCTGTGTTGCACGGCCGGTGTTCAATTATACGGGCAGCATTATTGGGGCAATCAGCGTGGCGGGACCAACCTACCGGATGTTACGTAAGATTGACGAGGTGAATGAGGAACTTGGTCAGGTCTGTTCCCTGATTTCGCGCCGTCTGGGACATGTGATCAGATAATTTCCTGGAGGGCCTGGCCCTGGACGCCATCAGCGTTTCGACATGGTGTTATAGCCTGAAGCCCGTTTCGTTACGAGAACGGGCCGGGCTGGTGGGTTGGGAGTTTAATAAAACCATGCGCTATATGGCGCCACTCTAATGAGCGAGCTTTTAGCATAACTGAGATATTAACGAATAAAGTCGCGATATTTATGCTGATTTACTACTAATGATGATGGAAAATATTCGTAGCTTAAAGGAACGGCTTTTAAAGACCGATCGCGTTTCCATATATCTTTTCCTTCAGCCATAACAGCCTGAATATGGTCTAAATTATTCAGCTCAGGCAGATCGTACTCAGTATGAGAAATACTCGACATTTTTTCAGCAATACGCTCCGGGCGCATTAACCATGAAAAATGCCAGCCCGCATCGGTAATAATGTGGGTGCGATATTTAAGATAGTTCCATTTAAACCAGCGCTGACGAATAGGTGAGCGTTTAACGTTGCGAAAATCTTCTGGTTTACCGTTAAAGAAATGCCGTAAGGTCTTTAAGGTTGTCATCTTTGGTAATGTACATTTGCGCGGCGAGCCATCAGCATTAAAAACCTGCAGGTTAAACTGATAGTTATAAAAATTAAGATGAAGAACATTACACAGCGCGCGCTTATTAAAACGCTGTAAAGCAGCGGGATTAATAATTTCATCAACGTCAGAGATAATAATGATGTCATCATCCTGAGCCTGCGTCAGACCAGCCATCAGATGATTACGCGTACGACGCTCGTTTTCCCAGGCATCATGATGCGGCGGTTCATCAAAAACCACGTAAATAATCTTATTAGCCCATTTTTCAAAACGGTTAATATCAAAATTAAGCGTTTTCTTTTTGCCGGTAAATGTATGGGTTGATTCTACGACAACAAACCTGTCAACATGATCAGATAATACGTCAAGACGAAGTTCTAAAAGCATATCTTCATCATAGTAGAGGAAACAATCGTAAATCATAAAAACGAATCCTAATAAGATTGATATGTAAACCATGTGCCATGATGACGTTTTGTGATGATTTTATCAGGAAAGCGTAAAGATGCCTACTAAAGATAAGTGCTTATAAAAAAAGGATTAAGCGATACAGTGAGATTAGTGCCGGCTGCTCATCGGCACTAAGCGGTAGGTAGAGGATTAAAAACAATACAAGCACAGCCGTAAAGAGATTAAGTTTTACAATTTCAGTACTGCTTTTAACTTAGCGCACGAAGTTAATATATGGCATGTGTTAATAAAATTGCCAGGAAGAATATTCGCTAATGAATGCTTTGCATATTTATTTATTGAAATGTTTTTGAGAACGGGAATATCAGTATCGCTATATAATAGCGGCTTGTGTTAAAGCTATATGCATCCACTTTATTCTTTTGAAATAAGGCGGGAAAGAAAAGGTTTAAATAGACAAAAGGGCTAATCGTTCGATTAGCCCTTCAGGCCGGGAATTTTGGTCGGCACGAGAGGATTTGAACCTCTGACTTTCCATGACAACAGACAAATCCCTATTCAGCTCAGGACTGGTGCGGATGATCTTACAATTGGCTGTATATGCAAACAACGAAAAATTCGCAAGATCAGTATTATATGAAGCAAGATTTAGGCCTGGTTTTCCAGAGGTTCTGTAAGTATCCCGCATAATCGTGCCATTCACATTTAGAGATCATCCGGCATAATCATTCTGCCAACGAAAGAGAGCGCTATGCGTAAAGCCCGTTTTACTGAGCATCAGATCATCGCTGTGATTAAGTCGGTTGAAGCCGGACGAACGGTTAAAGATGTCTGCCGGGAGGCCGGTATTTCTGAAGCTACCTACTACAACTGGAGGTCCAGATACGGCGGCATGGAGGCTTCTGATATTAAAAAAATCAAGGATCTTGAGGATGAGAACCGACGTCTCAAACAGATGTTTGCCGACCTGAGCCTTGAGAACCGGGCGCTGAAAGACGTTATCGAAAAAAAGCTTTAAAACCAGCCGTTAAGCGTGAGCTGGTCACTTATCTGATAACGACGTTCGGACTCGGTATCCGCCAGGCCTGCCGGTGTCTGAACCTGAGCCGAATGGTTTACCATTACCGTCCGGATACCACACGTGACGAACCCGTTATTACCGCATTGCAGGCGGCGGCTGAACGGTATCCACGATATGGTTTTCCGTAGCTTTTTCAGGTTCTGCGGCGGCAGGGATATTCGTGGAACCATAAAAGACTCCACCGTATTTACTGTCTGCTGAAGCTGAATTTTCGTCGTAAGGGCAAACAACGGTTGCCGGTGCGTAGCCCCTCGCCACTGGCCACGCCGGAAGCGCTGAACCAGAGCGGGTCTGTCGATTTTATGCATGATGCTCTGGTCTGTGGCCGTCGTTTTTGCACGTTCAATGTCGTTGATGAATTTAACCGTGAGGCGTTATCGATTGAAATCGATCTGAATCTGCCAGCTCTGCGGGTGGTCCGTGTACCCGACAGGATCGCGGCAAACCGTGGCTATCCGGTCATGCTTCGCATGGATAACGGTCCGGAATTCATCTCTCAGACGCTGGCTGAATGGGCAGAGAAACATGCAGTAAAACCGGAGTTTATCCAGCCGGGTAAGCCGACGCAGAACGCTTTTATTGAACGTTTTAACCGGACATACCGTACAGTAATACTCGATTTTTATCTGTTCAGAACGCTGAATGAAGTGCGGGAAATCATGGACAAATGGTTGTCAGAATATAACAGTGAACGTCCGCATGAATCGCTGAACAATATGACACCGGAGGAATACCGACAGCACCATTATCTGGCCGGGATTTCAAAAAATACATGAATCTAAAATGGGACTATTTACAGCTTCCAGTCAATAAGCATAAAATACACCATGTCAAGTTTTTATTCATTGATGCAATAAGACTCAAGAGGTTTTTTTAAATACAGGGAAGGAAAAAATATTAATAAATAAATTCTATCTAAAGTCGGGTTTCCATATTGGTTCTAACAATTCTGTGTAATACTCATCGCCAAGGTTATGATCTTCCCATACTAACGAACCAGAATGCTTGATACCTATAACATGGCGTGTGTTTTTCTCCTCAAAGTAGCCACATGCTAAATGTCTGGCTTGTGTATATCTAATGGCATTTATCCCCATAGAGTCCCAGATGCGGGGGGCCTTGACAGCAAAGTTGACTCCTCCAATTAATTGCTTGCTGGGATATGCTATAACAGAAATCTCTGGTTGCTTTGTGAATAGACAAGAAGCAACATACGAGGTTATGTTGTAATCATCCCCCATCAAACATTCAGAAAGAAATTTATCCGTAATAAGTAATCTTATTGCCTCATTACGGGAACAGGAATTTAGCATACCATTTATTGATGATGAAGCATCTCCTGCAAGTATACCTCTCCCTGTGGTTTGAATTCGTGATAGTTCACCAATAGGAAAGACATTTAAAGTTTCTGAGATTTCAAACGTTGCTACTGCATAGTATCGGAAGTTATTATCTGATATTTTTAATTCATTAAAAGCTGTATTTCTACCATAAGCCATGTAAAGAATTTCATGTTCATTGGAGTCTATTCTGCCGAAGGTTCTCTTTTCTTTGGGTGGACAGAGTATCTCACTAACGTCTCCTATTGGTGTCGAGTTGTTTTCCATGTTTCTGGCACGATGATAAAATGAGCCTTTTCCCCAGTTTACTGTAAGCAGAGGGTGGATATTTATTAGGGTAGATATGAATTCATACTTCTGCTCAATATCGCTATCAGGAAAAACTTTAATACCTGATATTAATTCATCAAGTGCCAGAGGTGGGTGTTTTTGAGTTATTGTTTTTAAATTCATTTGACTTATCATTTGCTATGTTATTTCGTGCATTTTACGTGGAAAGTTCTCATTTGTCTGTTTTGAATGAAGAAATTAAAATACTCTGCATATAGTCCTAACTTATTGATGAAATCCATAACTATCCACCTCTGATTAATATGTTATATTTGTATCAGTCATAAAGCCACTTTCCTGCTTTCGCTGATTCGGAAAACATTCTGATTGTTAAAGGTTTACGAGTTCGTTCAACATCTTCCCGTTTCAATTTAAACCATCGTGTAAGCAGTGGGGTATTCTCCCAAGGGAAATAATACGACCATTTAACTTGTGATAAATCTACATTAAATTTTTTTTCAAATTTATCCAAAGCTTCATGCAGGTCATCGCCTGGAGCTTCAAATAAATCTGAATCAAGCTCTAAAGGGATTTCTTTCCAATTGCTGTCTAAATATCCGGGGATCTCTTCACGGAAGAGTGCTAACACCTCTTGCTGAGTTGTGTCCATCAAAAGGATGTCCATTGTATACGATCTTTAGGGCGTGCTATTAGGTTGTATTTTGCCTGAGTTTTCCTTGATACCTGGTAAATTGAATTCACAAGACCAACCCAGCCTAACCACGGAACATATCGTGCTATGACTGCGGCAAGATTATTAGTTTTTCGCATTCTTACACCAACTGGTGTAGGAACTCTAATACCAAAAGGAGTTCGTGCATTTCGTAAAAGCATTCTCCCATACTTGGAAATAACACTTGTCCCTTTGATTGCCTCTCCCGGTTTCGTTCTGGTTTTTAACCAAGGTTGCCCAGCGAGGATAGCAGCACCTGACTCAATGCCAATTCCAAGTTCATCACAAAATTGCTCAAGGAAAATCACATCAAATAGTTCACCTGCTGACAGGTTCGATTGTCCGCGGTAGAAGTAGGTTCCGTTTAGTTCTTCTGTCGTATCCATTCAATCACCTATTAGGCTGTTTGCCGTCCATTCCAGGCATCGGTGAAAATTATGTTTCCATCACAATGCTTCCAGGTGATTTTCTCATACCTTAGCTCCACAGATTCAAGATGGTTGTTGTTCTTGTCCTCTGGGGAAGCCATCGTAGGGGAGATTGATACGATCCGAACGCCTTCAAGTAGCATGTTGAAGTATTCCACTTCCTGACCAGCATCGTTGATTTTGTACCATTTGATCTCAGCAGATTTCAGGTTTTGACCAGTAGCGACTGCTTTGTATAGGTATGGGCTGGAATAGTCGAATTCTTTAACGATGATCATTGGAGAATGCTGACGAGTGCCAGTAGGTTTGCCAGTGGCATTATCAGTGGGAATGGAGAGATTATGGTGAAACCCCTTAAACTCTATACTGAATTCCCTGTCTGTAACATCACAGCCACCTTTAATTAGTGCTCCACCATCGTCATAGAGCCACATATTACCGGGAATAGCCATGTTCTGTTTTCCTTATGTCTTTGTAAATCCCTGTAAATAGTGTATCTATTGAGTGAAGGTGAGTAAATAACCAATGTGTGGTTTTTTTGTTCCCTGGAGAGTTAGCTATCTGCTTCTATCTAACCGCATCCACATTCCCCAAAATGTATCCCATCAGTAAACTAGAATCAGTATGAAAATCACTTTGCGTTGTGCTTTTATTTTAGTTGGTTAATTCTTGAAAGAAGGTACTGCTGCATCATTATCTTGTGGTTTCTGATTTAAGCTTTGTCTTGGTAGGAATTGCATTCATACTAGTCCATCCATAAGAAGCTGCTTCCACATGCTTTCCCCAGCAGCTCATCATCTCTCTACGCTGTTCAATGTATTGAGCGCGATTGTAGGCTCTCCTGGCTTCGTTAGTATCGATATGTGCTAACGCAGCTTCGATCACATCAGGAGGAAATCCTTTCTCGTTAAGGACTGTTGAGGCAATGGCTCTCATCCCATGAGCGACAAGAAGATCTTTGAAGCTCATCCGTTTAAGCGCCATGTTTGCTGTCTGACCATTCATTGGTTCAAGTGGATTACGGTAGCCGGGGAAAACATAATCTCTGTGCTTACTGATGGGCTTCATCACTGGCACGTGCCACATTTTGGGATAAGATTGGGAATGGATATGGGGAAAAGACTGCCAATAACTTATTGACAGTCCAGGGAATTTTGGTCGGCACGAGAGGATTTGAACCTCCGACCCCTGACACCCCATGACAGTGCGCTACCAGGCTGCGCTACGTGCCGATATGTGGACGCTATACTACCTGGAATCTGACTAAATGCAAGACGCTTCCTGTCTAACTGCTTTATTAATAATCAGTTAGCGATAAAGCGCTTCTCATCTGTCAGCACCTGCAGCAGTAGCGCCAGTTGCGGCTTATGATCTTTTAACGGCTGCCCCTGACGGTTATAAGCCTGATAGCTGCCGTTAGCGTCCAGCACCAGCGTGAGCTGCGACGTAGTGATAATCAGTCGATCGTTATCGGCACTGGCAATCCAGTTGTGCTGACGCTGCGCCGCAAACAAATCTTCACCCTGCGAATATTCAGCGGGCGGCGTACTGACGTGCAACAAACGCTGCATCAGCGTGGTCATCACATCCTGATGGTCGGTCAGCTTATCGATGGTTTGCGCTGGTGTATTCGGCCAGTGAATCAGCAGCGGTACCTGAAGGGCAGGGCGGCTACTGTCGTTGTTCTGTCCGTGCAGCGTAACTGCCTGCTGCGCGGTAATCACGACCACAGTATTGTCCAGCAGCCCTTTCTCCCGCAGCGTGGTTAATACCCGGCTGATTTCGCCATCAACTTCTTTGGCGCTGCGGTTGTAGCGCTGCACTCTTTCTTTACCGCGATCCGGCAGATCGCTCAGCCCATTGTAAGAAATCCACGAGAACCAGGGGGCGTGGCCTGCCGGTAATGAGTCAAGCCAGCGCTGCCACTGCGCGGTGGTTTGACTGTTAGGCTGATCGCTGGCGGTCGGCAGAGAAAAGTCGGCCAGTAGCGCCTGCCGATAGAGCGGCGAACGGAATCCATCAGATGCAAACAGGCCAAACTGGTAGCCTTGCTGGCTGAGCGCATTAATAAAGGCCGACGGAATGCGAGAAGCCAGCACGCCATCCATATAGCTGGGAGAAATGCCGTAAAACAGGCCGAACAGACCGCTGTCTGGCGAGCTGCCGGCAGTAAAATGCTGGCTGAAACGGACATTTTCTTCGCCGAAGCGCGACAAACCCGGCAGCGCTTTAGCCACAGAAGCCTGATTAAGGCCATCCAGCGTAACGATCAGCAGATTCTGACCTGAACCTGCATCGCGGAAGCGTATATCGCTCAGCGGATAGGCGACCGAGACCGCTTCCGGGTTGCCCTGTTGCACCAGGCGACGTTGGTATTCCTGCGCGTCCAGTAAGCCATGTTTCTCCAGAAACCGTCGGGCGGTCATTGGATAGGAGAGCGGCAGGTTAGAGCGCTGCATGGTTATCGGACGATAAAAATTGGCGTCCGCCCAGATATAGAGCAGATGACTGGCGAAAAAGGCGCTGATAAACAGCGCGGCCAGCGGCTTGCCGAAACGACGACGGTTAAGGCTGCGCAGCTTTTGCCAGCTCCAGGTCGCGAATAGCATCTGCACGAGAAAAATCGCCGGCACGCTGATAAACATCAGCTGCCAGTCGCGCGCCATTTCGCTTTGATCGGGATTGACAACCAGCTCCCATACCACCGGATTAAGGTGAAGGTGGAAGCGGTTAAAAACGGCGCTGTCCACCAACAGCAGCGTAAGCCCGGCGGTTGCGACAATCGCGGATAAGAAGCGCAGCAGGCGCTGCGACATCACCACGAATGTAAGCGGGAAGATCAGCAGCAGATAGGCCGCAAAGACAATAAAACTGAAGTGGCCGATCCAGCTGGTAAAGGCGTAAATGCGCCCCGCCAGCGAACCGGGCCAGTCAGCAACCAGCAGGTACCGGCTGCCTAACAGAGTGGCAAAAATGATATTAAACAACGCGAACCAGTGCCCCCAGCTGATCATCTGGGAGACTTTTTCACGGTAGCGCTGCCGATTGGTAACCATATTTGCGGTCAGATCATCACATTAATGGGCTTTATCTTCGCGCACTGAA